>ERZ888423.1548-NODE-1548-length-19536-cov-47.086597_pt1 | contig 19536 bp, 12 predicted proteins | sample MGYA00520523_ERZ888423 | MGnify/ENA primary metagenome ERZ888423 (study PRJEB32303, sample SAMEA104408611) | aquatic metagenome | biome: Brackish water; feature: Pelagic; material: water | place: Baltic Sea | collected 2014-06-08T10:24:00 | depth 30,27 m ...
CCGTCACCGATGCGACCAATATATTGAGCGCGAGCGCCGTCGGCCGGATCGCCTCAGGCGCAAGGCTCAGCAGCGACATCACCGCGATGTAGCCGCTCGCCCCTGCATGGCCGACGGAGGAATACAGCAACGCGACGATGAAGAATCCCACGGCCAAACCCGTCAAAACCTCCGGGGTCACGCGCCGCTCCCCTCCCCCGTCATCAGTCCCGGTGTCCCCGAAGCACTGCGTACCACCACCGTGCGCGTCGGATAGGCGAACGCGATGTCGTGCTCGGCGAAGGCCGCATGGATCCGGCGGTGCACCTCGTCACCGATGTCGAGGAACTTGTGGCGCGCCGTCGCCGGCTCGGGCATGCGCCCCATGTTGCGCACGCGGCTTTTCAGCAGGTCGGCGTTCGACAACACGATCTGCTCACCCGACACGCTTCGCAGGCGGGTGCTTTTCACACCGATATGCTCGACCGTGCCTTCGAGATCGTCGATGCGTAGCGAGTCGCCCTCTTCGAAGGGCTTGTCGAGGGTGATCGACAGCGAGGCGAGGAGATCGCCGAGGATGGTCTGCACCGCGAGCGCGATGGCGATACCGCCGATGCCGAGACCGGCGACCAGCGCGGTGATGTTGATCCCGAGGTTGTCGAGCGCGAGCAGGATCGCGAGCCCGAACAGCACCACCCGTGCCGCGAACATCAGCACGCTGATCGAACCGCTCTGGCGCTGGGCGCCCTCGGCCGAGAGCTTGGCCTGCCGGTTGCGCAGCAGGAACTCGATCATCGCAACGCCCCAGACGGCGGCCTGCAGCCATGCGACCACGATGATGACACCCGTGGAGATCCTCTCCACGCGGTCTGGCAGATCGAGCACCCGTTCGCCTGCGTACAGCGCCGCGACGAAGATCCAGAGCGGTCGCGTGCGCGTGATGAGCAGCAACACGAGTTCGACCCAAGGCGGACGCGCCTCGGCAGAGACACGACGCACCCTTGCGATCACGAGCCGGCGGATCGTCGGCAGCAGCACCATCACCGCGGTGAACGCAGCGACCGCCAACGCCCAGGTCCGCACCGGATTGCCGAAGAAAGTCTGGTCGAGGAAGTCCATGGGTTGATTGTCCACGATGCCGGGCGGGTCGTGCCAGCGTTCTCAGTCCGCAGGCGGCATCCCGTCACGACGATGCAGATGGCAGAGCGCCGCCAAGCGCTCGGCGGGTCCATCGGACAGACTCGATGGGTCGACCCGCCATGCCCAGCATCCATCGGCCTGTCCGGGTGTGTTCATGCGGTGCCGGCCATCGAGACCGAGGACATCCTGCAGCGGCAGGATGACCGTGTCCGCCACGCTCGCGCAGGCCGCTCGGATGAGATCCCAATGGATCTCGTGACCCTCGGTGCCCAGATACTCGCAGACGTGGTGGCGTGTCGCATCGTCGAGACCGCGCCACCAGCCGATGGTGGTGTCGTTGTCGTGCGTGCCCGTGTAGACCACCGAGTCAGGCGCATGGTTATGGGGTAGATACGGGTTGCCGATGTCACCGCCCCAAGCGAACTGCAGTACGCGCATGCCGGGGAACGCGAAGGACCGCCTCAGATGCTCGACATCCGAGGTGATGGTCCCGAGGTCCTCGGCGACGATGGGCAGCGGGCCGAGCGAACTCGTCAATGAATGGAACAGCGCCTCGCCGGGACCGGGCACCCACTCGCCGTGTATGGCCGTCTCCTCGTGGGCCGGGATGCGCCAAAAAGCCGCGAAGCCCCGGAAATGGTCGATGCGTAACAGGTCGAAGCTATCGAGCGCATGGAGGACCCGCCTACGCCACCAATCGAAACCGGTGACGGCGTGCGCCTCCCAACGATAGAGCGGATTACCCCACCGCTGCCCGGTCGCGCTGAAGTAGTCCGGTGGGACACCGGCGACCGCCACCGGCTGACCGGAATCATCGAGCTCGAACAATCCCGGATGCGCCCACACATCGGCGCTGTCGTACGCCACGAAGATCGGCGTATCGCCGAACATCCGTATGCCTTTTGAATGCGCATACTCGCGCAAGGCCTGCCATTGACGGTAGAAACACCATTGCACGAAGCGACAGGCGTCGAGTTGGGCTGCCAAGCGGCTGCGGGCACGGGCCAAGGCGAGCGGCTCGCGCGCCGCCAGTCCGTCCGGCCACGCCGACCAGCTGCGGCCCGGCTGCGCAGCGGCGAGCACCATGTAAAGTGCGTAGTCCTCCAACCAACCTGCCTGTTCGTCGCAGAACCGCCGGTACTGCGCCCATGCTGCGGGATCCGCGCTGCTCGCGAACCGGTCGGCCGCAAGGGCGAGCCGCTGCGTGCGCCACGGGATGACCTCTGCGTAGTCCACCCGTTCCATGGTCGACGGCGCCCCGATCTCGATCTCGCCAGCCGTCAACCAACCGCGCTGATGAAGATCGTCGAGATCGACGAGCAGCGGGTGACCTGCGAACGCCGAGGGACTCATGTAGGGGGAGTTGCCGGCGCCGGTGGGGCCGAGCGGTAGCACCTGCCACAGCCGTTGCCCCGCTGACGCCAACCAATCGATGAACTGATGCGCGCCTGCGCCGAGGTCGCCGCAACCCTGCGGACCCGGTAACGATGTCGGGTGCAGCAGCACGCCACAGCTGCGCGATGCGGTCATGTCACGGTCACGGGGATGGCCGGGAAGACGCCAGGATCGACCGATGTCAGCAGCATCGTGGACTGCGCCGCGACCGTCACGCGGCCCTCGAGCGGCATATCGTCCGAGGGCGCACCCGATGTCGTGCTGCTGTCGAGCGACCTGCGCCAAAAACCCGGTGGCAGATGGAATGTCCGTGGTGACGGTGCGCCGTTCAGGCACCAGAAGAACGGACCGCGGTCCGCCCGACCCGATCTGAAGATATGCACGGCGAGCGCACGGTCATCCGAACGCCACGCCGCGACATCAAGAGCGTCTCCTTCGGCGGAACGCCAGGCGATGTCAGGCGTCTCCGTCCCGTCGGACTCGCCGTCGTACCAAAAATTGCCGAGCGGCAGACACTCGCGACGGACCCGCAGGGCGTGCGTGACGAACTCCACCAGACCCGGATCAGCCCGCTCCCAATCGAGCCAGGTGATCTCGTTGTCCTGACAGTACGGGTTGTTGTTACCCTGCTGGGTATGCCCGAGCTCTGCGCCCGCCGCGAGCATGGGCGTGCCCTGGGAGAGACAGAGCGTCGCGAGCAAGGCGCGCATCGCCCGGGCGCGCGCCGCGTTCACGTCAGGCCGATCGGTCTCGCCGTCGACACCGAAATCATGACCGTACTCGTGGGCGTGGCCATCGCGGTTGCCCTCGCCGTTGGCCTCGTTGCGTTTGTGTGCATAGGTGACGAGATCCCGCAGCGTGAACCCGTCGTGGGAGACGATATAGTTGACTGAATCGGCAGGTTCACGGTCACGCTGCATGACATCGGTCGAACCACAAAGCCGCAGCGCCAAGGCGCCACGCGTGCCCTCACCACGCAACCACCAACGCCGCAGGTCGTCGCGGAAACGGTCGTTCCATTCACCCCAGCCGGCAGGGAAACCGCCGAGCCGGTAGCCGCCGACGCCGAGATCCCAGGGTTCGGCGATGAACCGCAGACCCGCGAGCGCGGGATCCTGGGCGATCGCGCGGAACAACGCCGCTTCACCATCGAAGCCGTTCCGGCCCCGCGCCAGCACCGGTGCGAGATCGAAGCGGAAGCCATCGACATGCATCTCCTCGGACCAGTAGCGCAGGCTGTCCATGACGAACTGCAACACGCGCGGATGCCCGAGGTCGAGGGTGTTGCCACAACCGGAATCGTTGGCGTAGCGGTCCGGCGACTGCGGATCGAAGCGATACCAGGATGCGTTGTCGAGCCCTCGCCATGACAGCGTCGGGCCCTGCTCATCGCCCTCGCAGGTATGGTTGAAGACCACATCGATGATCACCTCGATGCCCGCCGCATGCAACGTGCGGACCATGTCCCGGAACTCGTCGCGGACGGCGCGACCGGTCGCCGCTTCCGCTGCATAGCGCGGCTCCGGGCAGAAGTAGCCCAGCGTGTTGTAACCCCAATGATTGATGAGACCTCGTGCCTGCAGATGGGGTTCGTCGTGATGTTGGTGCACCGGCAGCAGGCTCACCGCCGTGATGCCGAGTCGCTGCAGGTGAGCGATCGAAGCGGGCTGCGCCAGACCCGCGTAGCGGCCGCGCAGCAGCGGCGGTACATCAGGATGACGCTGTGTGAAACCCTTCACATGGAGCTCGTAGAGGACGAGGTCTTCGCGCGCATGCGCAGGCCGACGATCCCCACGCCAATCGTAGTCGTCGTGCACCACCCGCGCACGCGGCGCCTGATGCCCTTCGCTGCGGCCGACGATCTCCCTCGCCCAAGGATCGAGCAACAGGCGCGTACCGTCGAACCGCTGCCCGATCGCCGGCTGCCAGCTGCCGTGCGCATACAGCCCGTAGAGGAGCCCGGGCGCCGCACCGGGCAGATAACCATGCCAGACATCGCGGCTGCGGCCCGGCAGCGTCCACCGCTGCAACTCGCGTCCTGTCGCTTCGTCGAATACACAGACTTCGATCCGCTGCGCGTTCGCCGAGAACACGGCGAAATTGACGCCCGCGCCGTCCCAGTGCGCGCCGAGCGGCTGCGGACGACCGGTCCGCAACTGCGCGGGCCAGTCGGTCATGGCTGCCGCTCGAGGAACACGGTCGCGAGCGGCGGCAGCGTGAGCGCGAGGCTCCAAGGCCGTCCTTGCGCAGGCCAGGCTTCGGCCTCGGCACCGCCGAGCGGTGTGCCTTGGTCGCTGCCACCGTAGTGGATGGAGTCGGTGTTGAGCACTTCCCGCCAGCGCCCGGGGTGTGGCACGCCGATCCGCCAACCCTGATGCACCGTGGGCGTGAGATTGCAGACGACCAGCATCGACTCATCGTGCGCCAAGCCATGCCTTAGGAACGCGAACACCGAATGTCCACGCGCCTCAGGGTCGACCCACTCGAAGCCGCCCGGGTCGTCGTCGCGCGCATGCAGCGAAGCACGGCTGCGATAGAGCGCGTTGAGATCACGGACGAGACGTTGCATGCCGGCATGTCGAGGTTCCGCGAGCAGAGCCCAGTCGAGCGCGTGGTCATGGTCCCACTCGCGCCACTGCGCGAACTCGCCGCCCATGAACAGCAGCTTGCGGCCCGGATGACCCGACATGAACGCGTAGTACGCCCGGAGGTTGGCGTGGCGCTGCCAGTCGTCACCGGGCATCCGTCCGATCAACGAGCGTTTGCCGTGCACCACTTCGTCGTGGCTCAGCGGCAGCACGAACCGCTCGCTCCAGGCGTACATCAAGCCGAAGGTCAGTTCATCGTGATGGTGGCTGCGATGGACCGGATCGCGAGCCATGTAGCGCAGCGTGTCGTTCATCCAGCCCATGTTCCATTTGAGGTGGAACCCGAGCCCGCCCTCCGCCACAGACCGGGTCACCCCGGGAAACGCGGTCGACTCCTCGGCGATGAGCAGCGCGTGCGGGTGTTCGACCGCGATGACTGCGTTGAGCTCGCGCAGGAAGGCGATGGCCTCCAGATTCTCGCGGCCACCCTGCACGTTCGGCGACCATTGCCCCGGCTTGCGGCTGTAGTCGCGGTAGAGCATCGAGGCCACCGCATCGATCCGCAATCCGTCGAAGCCGAATGAACCCAGCCAATGAAGTGCGCTACCGATCAGGAAATTCCGCACCTCACGACGACCGAGGTTGTAGATCAGCGTATTCCAGTCCGGGTGGTAGCCCTCGCGCGGGTCCTCATGCTCGTAGAGCGCGCTGCCATCGAAACGGGCGAGCCCGTGCGCGTCAGCGGGGAAATGCGCCGGCACCCAGTCGAGCAGCACACCCAGCCCCATCGCGTGGGCCCGCGCCACGAAGCGGCGTAATGCCGCCGGATCGCCATGACGCGCGGTCGGCGCGTAAAGACCGATGGGTTGATAGCCCCACGAGCCATCGAACGGATGTTCGGTCACCGGTAAGAGTTCGAGGTGCGTGAACCCGAGGTCGGCGACATAGGGCAGCAACGAGTCGGCCAGTTCGTCCCAGGACAGGAACGGCTGCGCGGCATCATCGTGCCTGCGCCAAGACCCTGCGTGCACTTCGTAGATGCTCAGCGGCGTGCCGTGCACGGTGGCACGAGGCAGGCCGGTTATGGCGCCGCGTCCAGGGCGGCCCTCCAGCGGTGCCGCGACGATGCTCGCCGTCGCCGGGCGCAGTTCGGCCTGCTGCGCATAGGGATCCGCCTTCTGCGGCAACACCGACCCGTCACCGCTGCGCAGCTCGAACTTGTACCGCTCGCCCGCTGCGACCTCCGGCAAAAATATCTCCCAGACACCGCAGTCCCGCCTCAGACGCATCGGGAAGCGCCGGCCATCCCAATGATTGAAATCGCCGACCACGCTCACACGGGTGGCATTCGGCGCCCAGACCGCAAAGCGCGTACCCGCCACGCCCTGCACCACGACCGGATGGGCGCCCAACGCCTGCCAGGGGCGACGATGCGTCCCCTCGGCGAGCAACCAGAGATCCGTCTCGCCGAGCAACGGCGGGAACCGGTAAGGGTCTTCGAGCAGCGTGACCCCGCCCGCCTGCCATCGCACCTGGAGCAGATAGGCCTCAGCGCACTCGCCGGGGATCACGCCCTCGAACAGATCGCTGTCATCAGCGCGCTGCAGTTCGGCGAACTGCCGTCCGGTTCCGGTCTCGTCACCCCCGGCATCGACCGCCGACACCGCGGCGATCGCGGCGGCACCCGGCATGAACACCCGTAGTGCAGTGTTCCCGTCGGCGCGGCGATGAGGCCCGAGCACGGCGAACGGGTCGGGATGGCGCGCCTCACCCAATGCCCGCAGGTCTTCTGCGGAGACGCTCATCGCTGCGACGGCACCTGCCAGATGCGTTCGGCGTACTCGCGGATGCTTCGGTCGGAGGAGAACGCGCCCATCCCGGCGACATTGGCGATGGCGCTCTGCACCCAAGCCTCACGGTTGCGGTATCGCGCATCCACCAAGGCTTGCGCCGCAAGATACTCGGGGAAGTCCGCGAGCAGCAGGTAGTGATCGCCGCCCCAGAGCAGAGCGTTCACGAGACCTTGATGGCGCGCCGGATCCTGCGGCGAGAATGCGCCGCCTGCGATGGCGTCGAGCGCTGCGCGCAGGGTCGCATCATCGGCGTATCTCTTCATGGGATCGTAGCCGGCATTGCGCAGCGCCGCGACCTGCGGTGTCCGCAGCCCGAAGATGAAGATGTGCTCATCACCGACCTGTTGGCGGATCTCGATGTTGGCACCGTCGTCGGTGCCGATGGTGAGCGCACCGTTGAGCGCGAGCTTCATGTTGCCGGTACCCGAGGCTTCGGTGCCCGCCGTGGAGATCTGCTCGGAGAGATCGGCCCCGGGCATCACCTGCTCCGCCACCGACACGGCATAGTTCGGCAGGAACACCACTTTGAGGCGACCGCCGGTGCGGGGGTCATCGTTGATGGTGCGCGCGACATCATGGATGAGGTGGATGATCGCCTTGGCGGCTGAATAAGAGGAGGCCGCCTTGCCGGCGAACACGACGGTACGCGGCACCCAGTCGGCGGACGGATCCGCGATGATCGCCTGCCAACGACTGACCACATGCATGATGTTCAGCAGTTGGCGCTTGTATTCGTGTATCCGCTTGACCTGCACATCGAACAGGCTCGTCGGATCGACCTTGATGCCGGTGCTGCGCTGGATGTAAGCGGCGAGCCGCAGCTTGTTGGCCTGCTTCACGCTGTGGAACGCGTCGCGGAAAACCGCATCGGTGATGCGCCCCCGCAGCTCTACGAGCCGGTCGAGATCGGCCCGCCAACCCTGCCCCAAAGAATCGTCGAGCAGTCCGGCAAGGCCTCGGTTCGCCTGGGCGAGCCAGCGCCGCGGCGTCACGCCGTTGGTGATGTTGGTGAAACGGTCGGGCCATAACCGCGCGAAGTCGCGGAAGATGGTCTGCACCAGCAGTCCGGAATGCAGCGCCGACACGCCGTTGACCGTATGGCTGCCCACGATCGAGAGGTGCGCCATGCGTACGCGACGCTCGCCATGCTCGTCGATCAATGAGAGACGCCCGATCATCCCCGGATCGTCCGGGAAGCGCTCGGCGGCATGGTCCAGCAGTTCCTGGTTGATGCGGTAGATGATCTCCATGTGCCGCGGCAACACATGCTGCACGAGCGACACCGGCCAAGTCTCGAGCGCCTCGGGCATCAGGGTGTGGTTGGTGTAGGAGAAGACCTGTCGGGTGATGTGCCAAGCGTCGGCCCAGACGAAACCGTGCCCGTCGCACAGCAGGCGCATGAGTTCAGCGACCCCGATCGCGGGGTGCGTATCATTGAGGTGGATCGCGACATGCGCCGCGAGGTCCGAGAGCTTGCCGTGCTCGGCAAGATGTCGGGCGAGGATGTCCTGCAGGGATGCCGAGACGAAGAAATACTCCTGCCGCAGCCGCAGCTCGCGACCGGCGGGCGTGCTGTCGTTCGGGTACAGCACCCAGGAGATGTTCTCGTACTCGTTCTTGACGCCCGCAGCGCGCGCGTAATCCCCGCTGTTGAAGGCGGCGAGGTCGATCTGGTCGGGCGCGGCAGCACGCCACAACCGGAGCGTGCTCACATGGTCCGTGCCATGCCCCGGCACCACGAGGTCGTGTGCCCGCGCCAGCACCTCGCCCGCCGGCCGCCAATGCGCTCTGCGCCCGTCGTGCTCGACCCGTCCACCGAACCCGACCTGCCAGCTCACCGACGGACGGGCGAACTCCCATGGGATGCCATCGGCGAGCCACGGATCGGGGTATTCGAGCTGTCGCCCGTCCCGGATGACCTGCGCGAACATGCCGTGTTCGTAGCGGATGCCATAGCCCATGGAGGGCAGGCCCAGCGTGGCCATGGAATCGAGGAAACACGCGGCCAGACGGCCGAGACCGCCGTTGCCCAGCCCTGGGTCCGCCTCTTCCTCGACGATGTCCTCGAGACGCTGCGCGTGGGAGCGCAGCTCGTTGACGACGGGTTCAGCGAGATCCAAGGCATCGAGGGCGTTGGTCAGGCTCCGCCCGATCAGGAACTCCATCGAGAGGTAATAGACCCGCCGGACCTTGTCGGCTCGTTCCTGGGACTGGGTGGCGACCCAGCGCCGGGACAGTCTCTGACGGGCCGCCAAAGCGGCCGCCACCAGCAGATCGTGACGGGTCGCGTCAGCCGGCGCGACACCGACCTCATCGAGCAGGCGCGAATCGAGATCGGGCGACGGTTCGCCCCCGGTAGATCGGGTCGGATGGGGGGGTGGGGTCATCGGCGGGTAAGTACAGGTCAAATAAGCTGGGTAACGCGGCGCAGAGCAGGTCTATCATACTTGGGATCGGTCTTTGCGACCGCCCGGAGCAGCGCCGTGATCTCCAATCGGATCGCCACCAGCCTGGATCTGCCGAACCGTGCGGTGGCGCTCGTCTTGGCGGGTGGTCGGGGCAGTCGGCTGATGAACCTCACCGACCGTCGCGCCAAGCCAGCGGTCTATTTCGGCGGCAAGTTCCGCATCATCGATTTTGCGCTCTCCAACTGCCTCAACTCCGGCATCCGCCGCATCGGCGTACTGACCCAGTACAAGAGCCACAGCCTCATGCGCCACATCCAGCGCGGTTGGGGCTACCTCAAGGGTGAGCTCAACGAGTTCGTCGATGTGATGCCCGCCCAGCAGCGCCTCGATGAGGCCAACTGGTACCAAGGCACCGCCGATGCCGTGCACCAGAACCACGACATCGTCAAGAGTTTCCGCAGCAAGTACATCATCATCCTGGCCGGTGACCACATCTACAAGATGAACTACGCCCTCGCGCTCGCCGATCATGTCGAGCACGGCCGCGAGGTCACCGTCGCCTGCATCGAAGTGGCGCGCCAGGACGCCACCGCATTCGGTGTGATGGCGGTCGATGCGGACGATCTCATCACCCACTTCGTCGAGAAGCCACAGGATCCGCCGGCCATCCCCGGCAAGCCCGACCGCGCACTCGCCAGCATGGGCGTCTATATCTTCAACACCGACTACCTGCTGCGCGAACTTGCGCGTGATGCCGCAGACCCGCAGTCGAGCCATGATTTCGGTAAGGACATCATCCCGCGCGCCGTGCGCGACGGACAGGCGTACGCACACCGCTTCGAGGACAGCGCGGTCGGCACGCGCGACGGCGAGGCACCCTACTGGCGGGATGTCGGGACCATCGATGCCTACTGGGACGCCAACATCGACCTCACCGCCACCGACCCGCAGCTGAACCTCTACGACGACCGCTGGCCGATCTGGACCTACCAACCGCAGTTGCCGCCCGCCAAGTTCGTGCACAACATGGGCGAACGCCGTGGCATCGCCATCGAATCGCTGGTGTCCGGCGGATGCATCGTCTCCGGCCATGTCGAGCGTTCGCTGATGTTCTCCGGGGTGCGTGTGCACTCCTACTCGCATGTGCACCTGAGCGTGCTGCTGCCGAACGTGCAGGTCGGTCGCGGCGCACGCATCACGCGGGCGGTCGTCGACCGCGGCTGCATCATCCCCGACGGCATGGTCATCGGTGAGGACCCGGCGCATGACGCAGCGCGGTTCCTCTGCAGCGAGACCGGCATTACACTGGTGACCCGCGAGATGTTGCAGCGCCTCGGCGTCTGACGCCCGCCCCCGGACCCGCAGCCTTCCAGTAAGACCATGACGACGACATCCGCCCCGCCGCTGCGCGTGCTGCACGCTGCCGCCGAGATCTTCCCGCTCGTCAAGACCGGCGGACTCGCCGATGTCGTCGGCGCGCTGCCACCGGCGCTCGCCGCCGCCGGCGCCGATGTCAGGCTGCTGCTGCCCGGGCTGCCGGCGATACTCGATGCGGTATCGCGGCCCCGCAAGATCTTCGAGGGCGGCCCCGTGTTCGGTGCGGCGCGCATCACGCTGCGTCTCGGTCGCTTCAAAGACGGCGTCAAGGGCTGCGATGTACAGGCTTATGTGCTCGATGCGCCCTGGCTCTATGCGCGCAACGGCGGTCCCTATCAAGGACCCGACGGCAGACCTTGGGCCGACAACCTCCAAAGATTTGCATTGCTCGGCTGGGCTGCGGCCCATCTCGCCGCAGGGGACCTCGATCCGGCATGGCGTCCGGACATCCTGCACGCCCATGACTGGCATGCCGCCCTCGGCTGCAGCTACCTGCGGATGAACCCCGGCGCGCACGCGCGGTCGGTCTTCACCATCCACAACCTCGCCTATCAAGGTCTCTTCGCCCAGGACGATTTCGGACTGCTCGGCCTGCCACAGCGCGTCATGCGACCGGACGGCCTCGAGTTCCACGGACAGCTGTCGTTCATGAAGGGGGGGTTGGTGCATGCCGACCGCCTCACCACCGTGAGCCCGACCTATGCGCGCGAGATCACGACGCCGGAATTCGGCTGCGGCGTCGAGGGCGTGCTCAGCGCCCGTGCCGCAGATCTCTCCGGCATCCTGAACGGCGTCGATTACGGTCACTGGGACCCTGCCAACGACCCCGCACTGCCCGCGCGCTACGGAGCGCAGGACCTGACCGGCAAGGCGGTCTGCAAGGCCGCGCTGCAGCGCGAGTTCGGCCTGACGACGGACGCTGCGGCCCCGGTCATCGGAGTCGTGAGCCGCTTGTCGGAACAGAAGGGCCTCGACCTCGCGCTGGCAGCCTTGCCTGAGCTGCTGGCCGAGGGGGCGCAATTCGCGATCCTGGGCAGCGGCGACGCAGCGCTCGAACGAGCGTTCGTCGAAGCCGCCGCCGCGCATCCGGGTCGCGTCGGCGTGCACCTCGGTTACGATGAGACGCTCGCGCACCGCGTGATCGCCGGCGCCGACCTGATCCTCGTGCCCTCACGCTTCGAGCCCTGCGGGCTCACGCAGCTCTACGGCATGCGCTACGGCACCCTGCCCTTGGTGCGCCGCGTCGGCGGGCTCGCCGACACCGTCGACGATCGGGTCGGTTTCTTGTTCGACGCTGCAGAACCGGCTGCGCTCGCGGCGACCGCACGGCACGCAATGCTCACGCTGCGCGACCCGCTGCGCCATCTTGCGATGCAGCAGGAAGCGATGTCACGCGATCATGGTTGGCCCGCTGCCGCCCTGCAGTATCTGTCGCTCTATCGCTCTTTGATGGGACGGCAGGCCTGATCAGGCCGTACGGACCGAACGACCCGACCGCAACACCCTCAACGCCTCGATCAGCGCGGTGTTCTCCTCGGGGCGACCGAGGGAGATACGGCTCCAATCATTCAACGGCGGGAAGGGACGACCGACCTCGATGCCGAAGCTGCGCATGCGGTCGCGGAACTCCGTCGCCGACAGCCCCGTACGCACGAACACGAAGTTGCCATGCGAATCGCTGCACGCCATGTCGAGCTCGCGACAAGCGGCGGTGACGCGACAGCGGTCCGCCATCAGGGTCGAGCGCGAGTGCTCGATGAACTCGACATCACCGAGACTTGCCGTCGCTGCAGCGATGCCCGGCAGGTTCGGGCTTGCCATCTCGAGCGATCGTAATCGGGCGATGGTGTCGGGTCGGCCGATGGCATACCCCACCCGTAGGCCTGCGAGCCCATGGAGCTTCGAGAAGGTGCGCAGCACGATGACATCAGCATCGCCCCGCGCAAGGTCGACCATGCTCTCGGTCGCACCGGGCTCCACGAAGTCCATGTACGCCTCATCGACCACCACCAGAGTACGGCTCGCGAGCCTGAGACACAGTTCACGCATCGACGCTCCGGGCAGCACCGTACCGGTCGGGTTGTTCGGATTGCAGAGATAGACCAACCCGGTACCCGCAGGGGACGCTTCATCGATCGCGGTGGCGTCGTGACGCAACTGCGCGTCGAGCGGCACCCGTCGCACCGTCGCCCCGACCTCGCCCGCAAACGACATCAACTGACCGAATGTCGGCCATGCGCAGGTGACGGCTCCGCGGGTCGCCCAGCCGAGCGCCAGCATGTTCAGCAGTTCCCCGGATCCGGACCCGAGCGCGATGCGCTCCGGAACGACCGCTTCGTGGGCGGCGATCGCCGCGATCAAGCGATCGCCTTCGACACCGACATATCGACTGCCCCGATCGATGGACGCAGCGATCGCGGCCCGCGCCTTCGGTCCCGGCCCGAGCGGATTCTCGTTGTAGTTGAGGAGGATCGGCCCGGCGACGCGCGGTGCAACGGTCAAGGCGACCGCAGCGCCATGGGCTGTCGTCGCGGCGAACGCACCGGCACCGAGCGCCAACGCGAGGGCTTGTCGACGGCTGATGGCGGTCATGCGGCGGCGTCGCTCGGCGCACCCTCGTCGGTCGCCTCAGTCTCTTCCATCCCTAATTCTTTGAGCTTGCGGGTCAGGGTGTTCCGGCCCCAGCCGAGGAGTTTGGCGGCATCCTGACGGTGGCCGCCGGTGTGCTTGAGCGCGACGCGGATGAGGGCACGCTCGAACTCCGGTGCGGCCGTGTCGAGCAGCGGCGGCGCGTCGCTGCGCTGCGCCTCCCCTTCCGCCCACCGTGCGAGCATCGCCGACCAATCCTCCGGATTGGCAGCGGCGCCTGCCGCAGCACCTGCGATCTCGGCGGGCAGGTCCTCGGCGCGGACCTCGGAGCCGGGCGCCAGCACGGTGAGGCGCCGGCAAAGATTGACGAGTTCGCGGACATTGCCCGGCCACGCATAAGCCTCGAGCGCGGCGCGGGCTTCCGGGGCGATCGTCTTGACCTCCACGCCGAGCTCGGTCGCCGCGATCCGCAGATAGTGGCCGAGCAGGTCACCGACATCCTCGCGTCTCGCCCGCAGCGGAGGCAGCGTCATGCGGATGACGTTCAGACGATGGAACAGGTCTTCCCGGAAGAGTCCGCGCGCCACCCGGTCTTCAAGGTTCTGATGGGTGGCCGCGATCACCCGGACATCGACGCGCATCGGTGTCTGTCCGCCGACGCGGTAGAACTCGCCCTCGGCCAGCACCCGCAGCAGCCGTGTCTGCAGCGCCGTCGGCATGTCGCCGATCTCATCGAGGAACAGCGTGCCGCCATCCGCTTGCTCGAAGCGACCTCGCCGTTGTGCATCGGCGCCGGTGAAGGAGCCCTTCTCGTGGCCGAAGAGCTCCGACTCCAGCAACTCCGAGGGAATCGCCGAGGTGTTGAGCGCGATGAACGGTCGTGCTGCGCGTGGGCTATGGTCGTGCAGCGCCCGTGCGACCAGTTCCTTGCCGGTGCCCGACTCGCCGGTGATCAACACCGTCGCAGCCGAACGCGACAGTCGGCCGATCGCGCGGAACACCTGCTGCATCGCGGGCGCTTTGCCGAGCAGGTCCGGGGTGCGACCGTCGCTGATCGTCACCGCATCCGCGCGCCGTACGCTCTGCGCCGCACGACGCACCAGATCGACGACCTGGTCGATATCGAAAGGCTTGGGCAGATACTCGAACGCACCGCCTTCGTAGGCGGCGACCGCATTGTCGAGGTCAGCGTGCGCGGTCATGACGATGATCGGCAGCTGTGGGCGCGTACCGTGGATGCGCCGCAGCAATTCCAGACCGGATTGTCCCGGCATGCGGATGTCGGTGACCAGCACATCCGGCGCGTCGCTGCGCAAGGCCTCAAGCGCGGATTCGGCGGATTCGAAGATCCGCGGCGACATCCCGCCGCCCTTCAGCGCGCGCTCGAGCACCCAACGGATCGAGGCATCGTCGTCGACCAGCCAGACCCGAAGCGGCGGCGTGCTCACGCGAGCGCCACGGGTGGGGTCTCGACGCCGGCTGCGACGACACCGGAGGGGCCGCCGAGCGGCAGCAGGACGCTGAACACGGTACGGCCCGGTTCGCTGTCGAATTCGATGAGGCCGCCGTTGCGCGTGACGATCTCCTGCGCGACCGCCAAGCCGAGCCCTGTGCCATTGGCACGGCCGGTGACGAGCGGATAGAAGAGGCTGCTGCGGATCTCGGGCGGCACGCCCGGGCCATCATCGACCACCTCGATCCGTACCGCGAGGCGATGCCGGACCGGGCCGATGTGGGCGTTCGCCACTGCGCGGGTACGCAGCACGATCCGGCCATGACCATCGACCGCTTGCAGCGCGTTGCGAGCGAGGTTCAACAACGCCTGCACCAATTGGTTCCGGTCGAAGCAGCCGTCGGGGACGCTGGGATCGTAGTCTCGTTCGAGACCGACGCCGGGCTTCGCCTCGGCCTCGAGCAGCCGGAAGACATGCTCGCAGATCTCGTGGACGTTCAACGGCGTCTTGTGCGGCACCCGCGTCGGCCCGGTCATGCTGTCGACCAAGGCGGTGAGCCGGTCGGCTTCATTGATGATCACACCGGTGTACTCACGCAGCGCCGCATCCGGTAACTGCCGTTCGAGCAACTGAGCGGCGCCGCGCAGCCCCCCCAGCGGGTTCTTGATCTCGTGGGCAAGCTGACGGGTCATCATGCGGCTGCCCTCGAGCCGCGCACGCAGTTCGTTCTCGCGGTTGATGCGGTTCCGCGGCACGGCATCGACCATCTCGAGCAGCAATCGTCGCGCGCCGCCGTGGTCCTCGATCGGCGTCACGGTGACATCAATGACGCGCGCCTCGCGCGGCGCAGAGAGCGGCCGCAACGCAAGCTCCCGCTCGGCGAAGACCTCACCGCGTTCGCGTGCACGCTGCAGCAGGGCCTGCAACGGTGCGTGCTCGACGAAGAGATCGAGGAAGGACCGCCCACGCGCCTGGTTCAGCCCGACGCCGAGCAGCCCCTGCGCCGCGACATTGGCGTGGATCACGCCATCTGCCGCATCGAGCAGCACGACACCCGTCGCCAGCGCATCCAGCAGATCCGACGGATCGTGGTGCGCGGCGAAGGTCGCGAACAGGCGCTCGACCGCCATGATGGAGGCGGCTCCCTGCCGTCAGCAGCTGTAGTAGAGGTCGAGCTCGATCGGATGGGTGCTCATCCGGAAACGAGTGACTTCCTGCAGCTTCAGGTTCAGGTAGGCGTCGATCACATCGTTGGTGAATACGCCGCCGCGGGTCAGGAACTCGCGGTCCTTGTCGAGGTGCTCGAGCGCCATGTCGAGCGAGTGGCACACCGTCGGGATGTGCTTCGCCTCCTCGGGCTCGAGGTCGTAGAGGTCCTTGTCCGCCGGGTCGCCCGGGTGGATCTTGTTCTGGATGCCGTCGAGGCCGGCCATCATCATCGCCGCGAACGCGAAGTACGGGTTCGCCGACGAATCGGGGAAGCGCACTTCGATGCGGCGCGCCTTCGGGTTCGCGACCCAGGGGATACGGATCGAGGCGGAACGGTTACGCGCCGAGTAGGCGAGCATCACCGGCGCCTCGAAGCCCGGCACCAGGCGCTTGTAGCTGTTGGTGCCGGCGTTGGTGAAGGCATTGAGCGCCTTGGCGTGCTTGATGATGCCGCCGATGTAGTACAGCGCCGTCTCGGAGAGGCCGCCGTACTTGTCGCCGGCGAAGAGCGCCTTGCCGTCCTTCTGCAGCGACTGGTGGACATGCATGCCCGAACCGTTGTCGCCCACCAGCGGCTTCGGCATGAAGGTCGCCGTCTTGCCGTAGCCGTGCGCGACGTTGTGCACGGCGTACTTGAGGATCTGCACTTCGTCGGCCTTCTTCACGAGGCCGCCCGCACCGATGCCGATCTCGCACTGGCCGCCGGTGGCGACCTCGTGGTGGTGCACCTCGACGACGAGGCCCAACTCTTCACAGGCCGAGCACATCGCGTTGCGGATGTCCTGGAAGGCATCGACCGGCGGGACAGGGAAGTATCCGCCCTTCACGCCCGGACGATGACCCTTGTTGCCCTCGGGGTACTGGGTGTTGCTGTTCCAGGCGCCCTGCACCGAGTCGATCTCGTAGGACGACCCATGCATCTCGTTCTTCCAACGGACGCTGTCGAAGATGAAGAACTCGTTCTCGGGGCCGAACAACGCGCCATCGGCGATGCCGGTGCTCTTGAGATAGGCCTCGGCGCGCTTGCCGAGCGAACGCGGGTCGCGCTCGTAGCCCTGCATGGTGGCCGGTTCGATGATGTCGCAACGGATGTTGACCGTCGAATCTTCAAAGAAAGGATCGAGGATCGCCGTGCTCGGGTCGAGCATGAGGATCATGTCCGACTCGTTGATGCCCTTCCAACCAGCGATCGAGGAACCGTCGAACATCTTGCCGTCGCGGAACAGACCCTCGTCCACCGTCTTGGCGGGGATCGTCACATGCTGCTCCTTGCCGCGCGTGTCGGTGAAGCGCAGGTCGGCCCACTTCACTTCACGGTCCTGGATCATCTTGATGACGTCGTTGGCGGTGCTCATGTTGGCTCCATTCATCTGCCGGTTGGGAAAACGATGCCAGTATGATGCAACGGGCGTGCCGATGCACCGAGATATAGAGAATACAGGCGATTAGCCTGTGGATCGCGTCACTTCCCGGTGTCTTTATGCACTATTTTAGTGCGTTTCGCGTCTTAGCGCACTTTTAAAAAGCAAAATGGGGCGCCGTGGTAGGGCCGGGCAGCCCGGCTCCCGAGCGAATTTTACAACAGCTTCTCGATCGGCAGGATCGACAACACGCCGAGCCCGATCGAACGGAGCGCGGTACGGCCCGGTTCGCGACGCAGCACGCGCGTCGCGTCGCCTTCACGCTCGACCCATTCAAGATGCCCGCCTTCATCGAGGCGAACCTCATAGGCCAAGGCCGGAACCTGCGTGTCGAACAGATCGGACAGCTCGGCCGCCATGCGCGGCGAACGGATCACGAGACCGAGTTCGGTGTTGTAGATCGCGGACCTCGGGTCGAAGTTGAACGAACCGACGAAGATGCGCTCGCGGTCCACGGCGAAGGTCTTGGCGTGCAGGCTCGCGCCTGAACTGCCGGCCGAGCTGCCGTCCGTCGCGCGCAGGATGGACGGCCTCGCGCCGCTCTCCCGGCGCAGCTCGTAGATCTGCACACCACCCTTCAACAAGGCCTTGCGATAGCGCGTGTAACCGGCGTGCACCGCCCCGACATCGGTCGCTTCGAGCGAATTGGTCAGCACGCGCACCCGCACACCGCGCGCCGCGATCTTGAGCAAGGCCTCGAGCCCGGCCTTGCCCGGCACGAAATACGGCGATACCAGCAACAGCTCTTCGTTCACATCACCGTCGACGCTGCGACGGAGTCGCCCCACCAGCAGATCCGCTGGACTTGCGTTCCCCAGACCCTTGCCCGGCTCGTCGGCGACCAACCGAGCAGGGGCCCACTCGAGCGCCAAGCGCCCCGCTGCATAGTCTGCGAGCAGACGCGAGTCGCGCACCGCGGCGGTGTAGCGGGCGGCTTCCGGCCGTTGCCGAACCGACTCACCCAGGGACCGCAGGCGTCCACGGTCGTCCTCGGTCGGCGGCTTGATCACACGATCTGCGGGATGGCTCGAATCGCTGTCCCAGAAGGACTGGAACGAGGCGATGACCTCGTCGACCACCGGCCCGATGACGACCACATCGAGATCGATGAACCCGGTGGCAGCGCCGGCATCGAAATACTCGTCGCCGATGTTGCGGCCCCCGACGACGCAGGCGACACCGTCCGCGATCAAGGCCTTGTTGTGCATGCGCCTATTGAGACGACTGAAATCCGATAGATATCCGGCGACGCGCAGCTTGCGCTGCATGAACGGGTTGAAGAGCCGCAGTTCGACGGACGGATGCTCGTCTAGCGCAGCGAGCAAACCGTCCATCCCTGAGGTGTTGTTGTCGTCGAGCAGCAAGCGCACGCGCACACCACGATCGGCGGCGCGACGCAACGCATCGAGTAGCAGCCCGCCGGTGAGGTCGTCGTGCCAGATGTAGTACTGCAGGTCGAGGCTGCGTGTCGCTGCATCGATCAACGCGATCCGCGCCGCGAAGGCATCCGTGCCATCGCCGAGCGTGTGGACGCCGTTGAGCGTCGCGGCCTGACCAGTGCGCAAGGTCCGTACCGCGTCGACCAACGCAGAGGAAGCAGGCGCGGCAAGCGGCGTCGACACCGGGCGATCCTCCAGCGACGGCAGCGCGGCGCAGCCGGAGAGGCTCGCCGATGCCACCAGCCCCAGCGCAAGAAGCCGCAGAAAACGGCCACCCACCCGCCGCGGAGCGCTTGGTCTGTCCCGCTGACGATGGTCCATCAACGGACGATACTACGCCGCCGGCGCCCGCAACGCGAGGCGCCGTGGGCTACCGACCTTCGCGCTGCCGAACGCCCTCGCGTGTTCCGGTGTTACGCGGCGTGCGCTCGGCGGCCGGGCGCTGCTGCGGGGTCGGACGCGACTCGGTGCGGGGCGTCGGACGCGACTCCTGGCGGGGCGTCGGACGCGACTCCGGACGCGCCGTCGGACGCTCCACCGCCGGCCGCTGCTGCGGGGTCGGACGCTGCTGCACCGCCGGCCGCTGTTGTGGCGTCGGGCGTGACTCGGGGCGCTGCGCGGCAGCCGGTCGCTGCTGCGGGGTCGGACGCTGCTGCACCGCCGGCCGCTGTTGTGGCGTCGGGC
>ERZ888423.1550-NODE-1550-length-19523-cov-14.040477_pt1 | contig 19523 bp, 11 predicted proteins | sample MGYA00520523_ERZ888423 | MGnify/ENA primary metagenome ERZ888423 (study PRJEB32303, sample SAMEA104408611) | aquatic metagenome | biome: Brackish water; feature: Pelagic; material: water | place: Baltic Sea | collected 2014-06-08T10:24:00 | depth 30,27 m ...
CTTTAGAGGTCTTTTGGTTCTAGTCAGTACACCTAACAAGTGAAATGTCTAACAGTCTGCATGAAGAGTTAAATGAAATTGCATCATTATTTATACAAAAAAACCTCTAAATTTCTTTAGAGGTCTTTTGGTTCTAGTCAGTACACCCAATTGAGTTGTTTTCGAAACGAATTCTGCAATTTCTATCGCTTTTAGATGATACAACTAACTGAACTGAAACTGCTTACCCATTCTGAGTGGCATAAGCTAATGGCGTTTGTTTTTTTTGATATTTAAAGGCCCTAAAAAATGTGACATATGATTTAAATCCTGAATCAACAGAAAGCGCATTTATAGTGTGCTTGTCTAAATAACCCCCATCAATAAGTGCCACGGCATGCACAATACGATGGTGATTTAAAAATGCTTTAAAGTTATCGAAATGGGATGCTCTTATAGCATTTCTAATAGCTTCAGCGCCTATGTTTGAGTGGAACTGCATTTTTGCTAATGAAAAATCGGGTTGTAAAAATAATTTTTGAGACGTTATTACTTGTGTTAAGTGGGATAAGGCTTTATTTTCATGAGCTAAACTAGAACCCGTCAGCTTAGAGAAATTAAGTTTTGTAATGCTAGTTAAAAAGCCGGGAATTATAAAAGGAAATAAAAACTCAACCATTAAAAACATTCGACTTAAAGTCGTGAGCGTTTCAGCACTACTATGCTCCTTAAAATAATTTTGTGAACTAATTAAAAATAAGAGGTTAAATATTATAATTGAAACGTAGAAAGTTAAATACCTTACAAAGGCCTTTGATTGATTTGTTTGCTCCTTAAAGCGCTTCATTGCAACCCGTAAATCATACGCTAACAAGGTCCCTATAATTACGCTGGAAAAATAAGTGAAAACGGTGGCATCTCTATACAGGATGGTAAGCGAAACCGTATTATAGCCAGGTTTTATCCCTAAAGGCACTGGCGGCAAAAACCGATACCCCAAGAAATTACAAACAAAAAGCGTAAGACTTGTTAAAAAAATCAAGATAATTACTTTTGGCACTTTTGGAGGTGTCTTTAAAAAAATAGCTTTTGAAAACAGTAATAGCAATATCAAGCTTAACTGTTTAATTAAAAGAAGCATCATTCCTGGAAACACAACTAGTTTCATGAACAACAGAAGTCCTGAAAAACATATCAAAAAATTCAGCGAGACATGCCCTATGAAAAAAGACAAATAGATTTTGTTGTGAGCAGTCCTTGAACGCATCAAGCGGTAGGTCATGATGCCCAAAAACAATACAACAAAAAAAGAAAGTGAAAGCGTCATTTATTTAATTAAAAAACAAATATACTTCATTTTATACGTTTTGAAATTTCAAAATGTACTTTATGACAGTCATTTATGTTTAAAATAAAAAGCAAATGATTAAACAGATGCTAGTTTTGCACACTTGAACCAATTTAATTATAAACATGAAAAAAATTACATTACTCATAGTTGTAGTGTCCTCTAGTTTGTTTGCACAAACCCCACTTTTGTCAGTCTCTAGCGGGTTTTCTGTAACCATCGGAAGTGACAGTCAACTAAATGTTGGAGGGCTAAATTTAGCACCATCTTCTGACTATACGATAACGGAGACTGTGCTTAGCAAAAGCAACACAGCAGCCTTTTCCGGAACGGAAGAAAGCATTAGTAGCGTTTATGCGCTATCAACGCCACAACCAAATTTTTCTGGAACTATAGAAGTCCGTTATGAGGATTCTGAATTGAATGGCAATACAGAATCAGATCTGGCTGCATTCTCAAGACCAGACAGCAGCGATTCCGAGTGGATTGAGCATTCAGGATCTGTTGATACAAATGAGAATTTAGTGACAGGAGCAGCCCTAACAGATGTGACCCTTGGAGAGATCACGGCAGCAACCAGCGGCACACTAACCGTCAAGCCTATAACTTCTGTTTTTGAAGTCCTATTATATCCAAACCCTGTACAATCACATTTAGAGATAAAATGCGAGGGCGAACTGAAGTCTGTATTGTATTCTGTAACAGGTGCAAAATTATTTGAAACTAGAGCGAAACGCATTGATATGAATTCATTTCCCAGTGGTGTTTATTTTATCAATGTTACAAAACTAACCAACCAACAAACCAATACTTTTAAAATTATTAAAAACTAACCAAAAATGAAAACGATACTAAAATCAATAATTTTTACAGCATTTATTGCTATTAATTTAACGGCATTTGCTCAGGTAGGAATTAACACCAACACACCAGATGCATCATCAGCATTAGATATTGAATCCAATACAGGAGGAATTCTCATTCCAAGATTAACAGAAACACAACGGGATGCTATAAGCTCCCCAGCAACAGGTCTAATGATTTATCAAACGGATCAAGATTTTGGGTTTTATTTTTACAATGGAACAGGATGGACAAGTGTTGGGATGTCTGGACCACAAGGCCCTCAAGGAGAAACTGGAGCTACTGGACCAGCCGGTCCCCAAGGACCACAAGGGGCTCCAGGAATCGAAGGACCCATAGGACCACAAGGAGAGCAAGGTATACAAGGAGAAACTGGTGCACAAGGTGACCAAGGTTTACAAGGAATACAAGGAGAAACTGGTGCTACAGGTGCTGCAGGTCCACAAGGTCCAGCAGGTGCAGATGGCGAAGATGGTGCTCAGGGTCCAATAGGAAATACTGGTCCAGCAGGTGCACAAGGTGACCAGGGTTTACAAGGAATACAAGGAGAAACTGGTGCTACAGGTGCTGCAGGTCCAGCAGGTGCAGCAGGTGCAGATGGAGCAGGCGGTGCTGCTCGTATGCTCGAATCAGAGCGGGATGCTATTGACAGTCCAGAAGCAGGTGTAACAGTGTGGTGTTCTAACTGCGGACCAAATGGTGAAATGCAAGTTTATAACGGCCTAGCCTGGACAAATATTTCTGGATCAGTTGCCGCTATTTATGATAATATTCTTCCTGTTATTACAATTTCGGTAGGAAATACAATGGACTTAGCTATTAATGGTTCATATGTAAATCCTTCAGCTACCGCTACGGATAATGTTGATGGAGATATTTCTGACGCTATTGTGGTTGCCGGAACTGTAGATGCCACTATTATTGGAGCCTATCCAGTGACTTATAATGTATCTGATGCTTCTGGAAATGCAGCTGAAGAACAGACTCTAATGGTCAATGTCGTTGCAGGTCCAGAAACAGTTGTTATTGGAACTCAAGAATGGACAACTCGAAATGCAGAACATGTGACTTATAGAGACGGCACTGCCATCCCTCAAGTTACAGACCAGACAGCGTGGGATAATTTAACGACAGGCGCTTGGTGTTATTACAATAATGATTCCGCTAACGCCGAAACTCATGGAAAACTATATAACTGGTATGCCGTTGCCGGAATCTATAACGAAGCCTCCCTTAACGATGACACATTACGAAAAGAGTTTGCACCTGAAGGGTATCATGTACCTACCCATACAGAACAATTTACTTTACGTGATTTTATTGGAGGTACCCTTTCGGGTTATAAACTAAAAGCTACTGGAAATGTTTCTGACGGCACAGGGCTCTGGTCAGGATCCCAACCTGCTACAGATGAATTTGGATATACAGCTTTACCTTCAGGAGAACGTACCAACTCTATTTTTACTGAAATGAATATAGCTATTAAATTTTGGTCTTCTACTAGCGATGGTAACAATGATTCAATGGGGGGGAAACACAATTTACACGCTAATAACAGTAATTATAATGGCGGTTATTATGCTAAAATTAATGGGTGTTCAGTCCGTTTAATTAAAGAATAAAAAGCTTATTCAATTATTACATCTTGAAATTATTAAAAATTAACCAAAAATGAAAACGATATTAAAATCAATTATTTTTATAGTATTTATTGCTATTAATGTAACGGCATTTGCTCAGGTAGGAATTAATACCAATACGCCAGAGGCTTCTGCAGCCTTGGATGTGACTTCAACAGAGGGCGGGATTTTAATTCCAAGACTTACAGAAACCCAACGTGATGCTATTTCGTTGCATTAAAGGTTAAGCCGACGACGCCACTAAGGCTCATGTTCTTTATTTCCTTAAACGTATTAAAGCAAGCTTTATACGTTCCAAAAACAAAAAAGCCGAAACTTGCGTTTCGGCTTTTTATCTGTACACCTAACAAGTGAAATGTCTAACAGTATGCATGAAGCATTAGAAATTATTGAGTGTCTTTGTAGAGCTAATCAATAATGTTTGGGTATAGAATTTTATGATAGAATTGAATTTAATTTGACAATCTAATTAAAATTGAACAAACAAGATGCCTCACAATTTAAATTGAGATTTTAATTTTCTTGTATCTAAAATAAGTTGTCAATAGGGTTATTGTCAATCCCTATCTTTTTTGGATTGAATTTTAACTTATTATTTAAAAGTGATGCATAAACACTTCTAAAATCTATTTTATACTTTAAATCGCCTTCATCTAAATCAAATAAATTTGGATTTTCTCCTATGATTTGCCCTTTGTTATTCCCACCAATAATAAACATTGGTGCTGCCGTTCCATGATCTGTTCCACTACCATTATCTTTTACTCTTCTTCCAAATTCGGAGAAAATTACAATTGTGGTAGTCGATAATTTTCCAGAGGCAATTAAATCATCATAAAGTGCTGCAACTGCATCGTTAAGTTCCGTAAAGTTTCTTTTTTGAGTTTGAATCTGATTGTCATGAGTGTCATATCCATTTTGTGAAGTATAATAGACTGAAGAATTTAGATTTCCTTTTATTAACTCTGCAATCCATTCAATATTTTTACCCAACTTTGTTTTTGGATATGAAAAAGATTTGGTGGTATTGGCTAATGCCTTTTGAATTTCATTGGAACCTTCTGAAACGGAATTAGCTATTTTCCTTACAAAGTCTAATTGAGGATTGTCAGAAAGTTTGTCTTCATTAATTTTTAAATTGGTTTTATATCTATTTAGTTCACGAACAGTTGTAGCATTTGGTTGTTTTCCTTTTAAGGCTAAATTATCTATTGAATCTAAATTAATCCCTCCTACAGGATTGTGATCATGATAATGATTATCTAAATACCTTCCCAACCAACCATCGGACAAATATTCATTTGAAGCAGAAGCGGTTTGCCATATTTCCTGACTTCTAAAATGAGAACGATTTGGATTGGGATATCCTACATTTTGGATAACCGATAAATTTCCTTCTTGCATGATACGAGCAAAATCTTTCAAATCAGGATGAAATCCCATTCCTTTCCTCATATTTAAGACATCATTCTTATGTATTCCTATGGTTTGACGAGAATAATAATATGCCTCATCTTGAAAGGGAATAAAAGTATTTAGTCCGTCATTACCCCCATTTAATTGAATAAATAAAATACATTCATTACCCGTAATTAAAGAATTAGAATTCCCTAAAGCATAAAGAAAATCTGGAATTATTAACATCCCTCCTGTGAATGTCCCAGTTAATGATAAAAAATTTCTTCTATTCATGGTATGCTTAAATTAATTGGTATTCAGGCGTTTTAGTCATAAAATTAAATAATCTTAAAATAGCTTCATTAGCATTATTAGATTTAGGATCGAAATCGTACTTCAATATAGTTTCAAAGTCTTTTTGTAATTCAATATTTACTTCAAATAAGTTTAATTTGATTAAGTTTTTTATGATTTGTTGTGGACTATCATTTGGATTATACTTTATTGAAACTGCTATAGGTTCAACAGTCTTGTTTTCCATGTTATTTAATGCTTTTCTTGAAATTGTTCTACCACTACAAAGTAAATCACTAACATTATTGCGTTGCAAATAAATTTGTGATGTAAGCCATGAATTTCCTCCATCCCAACCTTTCACATTGGGTTGGTCGTATAAATCCATTCCTTGCTGTTTAATAAAGAAATAGATTGATTCGCTATCTATCTCATTACAATTTAAAGTATCTGTAAGTTGTAAGATGTATTCTAAAGGATTTTTAATTTTACTTCCAGAAGTATCTTTTGAGAATTCTTCTGAAATAATTTTAGTTAATAAGGGTTGAATTTCAAAATCAATTTGTCTAAAATAATCCCCATAATACTTTACTAAATCGTCCTCTGGATTATCATAAATGAACCATTTCAAAATTTTTCTAACTATTAAATAAGGTGTTTGCTGTTGTTGAAAAATTATATCAATTAAATCATCAGCTTTAAAAATTCCTTTTTTGCCAAAATATTCAATTTCTTCTGAATTTTCAAAGTTGGGCCTGTAAGTTCCTTCTATATCATTTGGAAGTAGTCCTGCTAAAGCTTTGGCTCCATTTTTAATATCGTTTTCGGTATAATTTCCAATTCCAATAGTAAAAAGCTCTAATAATTCTCGACTTAAATTTTCATTTAGTTTATTTCTACGATTATCTTGATTATCAAGATATTCAATCATAGCATTAGACTTTATAATTTTTTTTGTTAGTTCTCTGAAATTACCAAATGCATTTTCTCTTACTATTGTATTGTGTTGATAAATCCACCAATTTACCTTTACTTTTTGTGATGTCGAAACAAAATGATTGTGCCAAAACAATGTCATTTTTTCTCGAAGTGGAAATTCTTGTTTTCGAATTTCATCTATCCACCATTTTTTTATTTCAAATGCATCGATTAAGGTTGTTTTAATTATTTTTCTCTTCTCTTGGTCTGTTCTATCACGATATTGTTTTTTATTTTCTCGAATGTCTTTAATGGATTTAGGAGAATCTTTTAGACAATTTGGGATTTCTGTAGAAAAATCGGAAGTAAATGATTTCATAACAAATGCTTCAATGCCTTTCTTTTCAATTACTTTAGATTGTTTTGTTGTAAAACCAAGTCGTAAAGACCATAAAGCCGCCTTTTCCATTTTCTAAATTTTTATATTTAATGAATTAATTAAAGTAAATAGGTTTAATCAATAAATAAATTTAGATAAATTAATTTACTTAATTTTAATCAAGATAATAATTTGACAATTATTAGACCTATAAAGATGATGGAGAGAATACATATAAGTTGAAAATTCAACATTCATTAAATTAACTCCTGTTTTTATCCGTTATTTTTTAAAAACCCTATAAAGTCCTGCAAATCAGCATTTGTTTTTAGGGGGAAAAATAAAGAGTTATTTTTTGGAATTTACGAAGTATAATTGAAAATGAAATTTAATCAACAATTACGATTATTGATTATTTTAGCATATCTATTGTTGCAATTGTTCTAAATCCCACGTGGTCAGAGCTTGAATCTTCAGTCATCCCCATCCGAGCCGAAATTCTAAAACTTGAACAATAATTTTCATTACATAAAAATGAACCACCTTTAATAATTCGTTCTGCTTGATAGGGGTTGTTAGGATTTTTTGAAATAATTGCCCCATTTGGGTTTTTTGTCACATAACCGGTTTTATACAATTCTTGATAATAATCAACATTGTACCAATCCGCCGTATATTCCCATACATTTCCTGCCATTTCAAAAAGTCCAATGCTATTTGACGGATAGGACTTTGCTGGAGACATCAAAGTAAAACCGTCTTTTTTTGAATTTTGAATTGGAAATGACCCTTGCCATGTATTAGCTTTTTTATCTAGTTTTCCTTTTTCATTTCCCCAAGTGTAAATCGAGTTCTTTAAACTTCCCATAGCTGCTAATTCCCACTGTGCTTCTGTCGGTAATTTTCGATTGGCCCACTTACAATAAGCTAAAGCATCTTTATAGGAAATATGAACAACAGGATAGTTGTCTTTCCCTTTAATAGTTGATTTTGGCCCGTATGGATGTTTCCAATTGGCACCAAGTGTCCATTTCCACCATTGTTGCCAATTGTTTAAGCTGCAAACCTCTTTTATTTCTTCATAAAAAACTAACGAGCCGGGAGCTAAAATTGAATCATGAGGTTTAGGAGTCCCTTCTGGTAGTGTCTTTTTCATTTCTTCCCATTCAATTGGAGTTTCGGCAGTGGTTACATAACCTGTAGCGTCAATAAACTTTCTAAATTGGGCATTTGTAACTTCAGTTTCATCCATGAAAAAACCATCTACCGAAACTGAATGAGCAGGTTTTTCATGAGGTAACGACAATTTATCATTTTCTTTAGCACCCATTGTAAAAGTGTCACCAGGTACCCAAATCATTCCTTTAGGCATAATAATATTTTTTGGATAGCTTACAATAATGTCACTATTGGTGTTGTCTCTACAAGAAAATAGTGTATAAGATAAAAGGAATATTAATAAATTACGCATTTTTTATATTTAAAATAGACAGACAAAAATACTTAATTAAAGTATTAACTTTCGAAACTTTATTTATTTTTACAAATTAATATTAACCATTTTGAAGAAAATCACAGTTTATTTTTTTGGGTTATTTTTTATAATAATCTTCAATTTTTTTGATGCAACTGCCCAGGATTCTATACTATTTGAAAAATTAAATTTTGAAAATAATGATATTCAAAGTATAGTTTATAGTATTTCTGATGACATTGATGGCAATGTTTGGTTTGCAACAGAAGAAGGTGTTGTTCGCTATAATTCTAAAGAAACCTATTTGTATGATTCAAATAGAGGGCTTCCGAAAAACACAAGTAATCGTATTTATTCTATTTTAAAAGATAAAAACAACTCTATTTGGATTGGTTCAACAAATGGCATAGCATTTTATAACAGTAAAAAAGATCTTTTTGAAAGTATTTTAAACAATGGTAATGAAATTATCAAAACTAACGCGCTTGGTTTTGACCAAAAGAATAATATTTGGATTGCTGCAGACAACGGATTATGGATTTGTGATAAGGACAAAAAGTTAAAAAATATCATCCCTAATATTAGAATATTTAACCTTTTTGTTTTTAAAGATGCTATATTCTATACATCCGCTTTTGGTGTTTATAAGCTTGATTATACGAATGGAAAAATACAAAACAAATTATTAGATTCAAAAATTAATGATGCTACAATTATAAAAATTATTAATTCTAAAATTTTTCTTGGGACTAAAGAAGGACAGCTTTTTCAATCGGATGTATCAAAAATTCAATTTGAGGAATTTGAAATTTCTAATAAAATTTTCGGATTTAGAATTCGTGACATTGAGTATAAAAATGATCAATATTATTTTGCCACAGATGGCGCTGGAATATTTATTTCAGATAATGGCTTAAAGTTTAAGCGAAATTATTTTTTCAACAATGATGGGAAAAACACGATAACAAGTAATGGAGTATATGATATTTATTTTACAAATGATATTACTTGGGTTGCAACCTATGGTGGAGGTGTAAATTATTATTCAAGTAGTAAACAAATATTTACTACAATCAAGCATGAAATCAACAACCCAAATAGCCTTGCAAATAATACGGTTAGATCTATTTTAGAAACCGATAGTGGAATTTGGTTTGGTACTAAGAATGGAATTAGCTTTTTAAATAAATCATCAAATAAATGGAAACACTTATTAAATAGTAGCGATGAAATAATTTTATCATTAGCTCAAAATAAAGAATTTGTATTTGCCGCTAGCTATAACAAAGGCTTATATAAAATTAATAAGTTGAATAACCAAATTGTAAAAATTTATAATCCAAAACAACATCCTGAAGGGATTCAAAATATTTTTAAAGTGTTTATTGACCCGTACGGCGCTATTTGGTTAGGTGGAATAGAGGGTAAATTAACAATCCTAAATAGTGATAATTCAATCTCTCATTATCCTATAACTGACGTAAAAGACATTAACCTATACCAAAATAAAATAATTACAGTTGGCAGAAACGGGGTTCATTTAATTAATAATAAGTTAAAAAAATATTTAAAAATTAAACAATTCGATTCTAGCCAATTAAAATATAATTTTAATACTATCAATTGTGTTGTTGTGAATAACAACGACATAATTCTCGGGACAAATGGTGCCGGGGTCTTGCTCTATGATGGAGTAACAAAACAAATTGTTAAAATAGATGCTTCAAACGATTTAAGTTCAAATGTTATTCAAGGAATAATTAAATACGATAACAACTCTTATTGGGTTAGTACTACAAAAGGATTGTCTAATTTAATTTTTAATTCTAAGAAGATTAGTGTAAAAAATTACAATAAAACGGATGGGATTTCAAGTAACGAGTTTAACTATAGTGCTTATATAAAATTTAAAAATGGCACTATTGCTTTTGGTGGTGTTGAAGGTGTAACTATTTTTAATCCAAAATTGATAAAACCAAGAAAAATAAAGCCTAAAATTGTTTTTGAAGATTTTTTATTAAATAATGAAATAATCACTGATGAAGAAATTTTACCTACACATATAAATCAATCAGATGAAATATTTTTAAACTATAAGCAAAACTCATTTGGGCTTAAGTTTGTGGGTGTCTTACATGGTTATGCTTCAAAAGTAAAATATTCTTATATGTTGCAAGGATTTGATGAAGCATGGTCAAAACCTTCTACAAAAAATTTCGCAAATTATACAAACTTAAATTCTGGTGAATATGTTTTTAAAGTAAAAGCGACTAATGGTCAAGGCGACTATGGTCCAGAAAAAACAATAACCATTAAAATTTCAAGTCCTTGGTATGCTAGTTTTTTTGCCTATGTAGTTTATTTGTTTTTACTGATTTTTGCCATATACGCATTGATAGAAGTAATTAAGATTATTGAAGTTAAAAAAAATAAAGATGAGCAAATAGATTTTTTCAACAATATAACTCATGAAATAAAAACACCTTTATCCATATTACTTTCAACTATTGAAGAAACTAAAAATGAAGAAAATTTACGAGTAAAATCAAGTATTGAACGGATAAATAATCTCATTAATCAAATGCTTAATTTTCAAAAATTTAGCACAGATTCCTCTGACATAGAAATTTCAAAAATTAATTTAGAGGATTTTACTTCTAAATTAATTCAGGATTTTAAACCATTGTTACAAGAAAAAAAATTAGTAATAGAATTTGAAAATAAATTCAATAATGAAATTTTCTATTTTAATGAAGACTACTTAACCAAAATTTTATTTAACCTAATATCTAATGCGATAAAATATTCAAATGAAAACAGTAAAATCATTATTACGTTGTATCTATTAGAAAAAGATAAATTAGGAATTAAAGTTAAAGATTTTGGAATTGGGATTCCAAAAAATGCTCAAAAAAATATCCTTACAAAGTTTTTTAGAGCAAAAAATGTGGCCAATAATCAATATTCTGGTTCTGGTTTAGGTCTAATGATTGTTAAGCAAATTATAGACAAGACGAATGGGAAAATCTCATTCAAAAGTTCAGAAAAAGGAACGATTTTTAGAATAAGTTTATCCAATTTTGAACAAAAATATTATGTTGATTCCATTCAAAAAATTGCATTAAAAGACATTGATGTATCCAATGAAATTTCAAAATTTAGCGAAAAGAAAATATTAATTGTTGAGGATAACATAGAATTAAGAAATTACTTAATTAGAACTTTAGAAAATTATTTTCTTGTTTATGAAGCATCAAATGGACAAGAGGCTTATGATTTGGCATCAAAAATTTTCCCGGATTTAATTTTGACAGATTTTATGATGCCTATTATGGATGGATTACAATTTAGTAAAAAAATCATTAGTGATATTAATTTAAATCATATTCCGATTTTCATGCTTACTGCTTTACATAATAGTATTCATAAGAAAGAGAGTACAGATGTTGGAATTGCTGAATACATTGAAAAACCAATAAATGTTTCATTTTTATTAGCAAAAATTACAAATACATTTTTATGGCAAGAAAAATTACGTGATCGTTATGTACATCAAAATGATGTAGCAATAGCAAGTAAAAATAAAAATGACAATGAAAATGATTTTTTAAACAAATTAGAAAATATTATTCTAGATAAAATCAAAGATGAAGCTTTTTCCCTTCAAGATATTTGTACTCTTATTGGTATGAGTAGAACGTCTCTATATATGAAACTTAAAAACTTAATTGATTTATCACCACAAGATTTTATTATTCATACAAAATTAAAATTTGCAAAAAAATTATTAATTGAGGGAAATTCAAATATTAAGGAAATAGCCTATGCTAGTGGTTTTTCAAATCCTAAATATTTTAGCACTTCATTTAAAAAAGCATTTGGAATTAGTCCTTCAGACTATATCAAAAGCATTCAAGATCAGAAAAATTTAAATTGATGATAATTATACCTTTTGTGATTTATTCTAAACTCGTTAAATAAGAAATCACTATATATTTGATAAATTTTAATTAATAATTTATGAAAAATTTATCAATTTATTTCTTTATGTTATTTTTTGGGCTTGTGACAATGAATGCACAGCAAAAAAATATTAATGGATTAGTTTTAGATGAGACTAATCAACCGCTACCTGGTGTTAAAATAACACTAAAAAATAACAACCTTCAAAATACAATAACTGATTTTGATGGTAAGTTTTCCTTTTCACTCTCAAGTAAAAAATCAATTCTAGTTTTTAGTTTTATTGGTTATGAAACAAAAGAATTAGAAGTAGATATTGATGATAAAAATATCAGTATAAAATTAGTCCCTTCTATAGAGCAATTAAAAGATTTGGTTGTAATTGGCTATGGCGAAGTTAAAAAAGAAGACATTACTGGTTCAATTACTACCATAAAACCTTCAGATGTTACTAAAAATCAGTCACAAGGTATTGAAAATGTATTGCAGGGTAGAGCAGCTGGAGTTATTGTTACCCAAAGTGGTTTTGAACCAACATCTGCCATAAATATTCAAATTAGAGGTGTGAATAGTATTTCTATGGGGACGCAGCCTTTGTATGTAGTTGATGGTGTAATTGTGAGTTCAGATGGAGATGAAAGAGACCCTTTAGAAGGTGGTAATACCTATATTGCAACTCAAAATGGCTTGGCTGGTATTAACCCAAGAGACATTGAAAGTATCGAAATTTTAAAAGATGCTTCTGCTACAGCAATATATGGTTCAAGAGCTTCAAATGGAGTTATATTAATTACTACAAAAAGTGGAAAAGCAGGAAAAACTGTTTTTTCATATACTGGAACTACAAGAATTGGTGAAATTGTTAGAGATATTGACGTTTTAAGTGGTTATGAATATGCAAAATATAACAACGATTCTAGAACATTAAAATCTTTAGCCACAAACTATATTGTTGATGATGCAACGCAAACGGTTACTGATTTAACTGGTAATGTTTTAAAGCAAGTAAATTGGAGCGATGAAATTTATAAAAATTCATATAGTCAAACACATAGAATTACTGCTTCAGGTGGAAAAGAAGACAGTAAATTTTATTACGCATTAGGATATACAGAAAATCAAGGAATTATTCCAAGATCATTTTCTAAAGTAACAGATTTTAACGTAAGAAATACCAAACAGTTTTCACCAAGACTAACACTAAACAGCAAGGCAACTGTAAGTCTAATCAATAATTCAGCTTCTAAAGGAACTGAATTTTTAGGAGGTTCAGATAATAATATGGTAAGACAAATAATTGGTGCTGTTCCTTTTGAAAACGCAATCGATAATGCTATCTCAGGTGTTGATCCAGAAGATGCAATTGATGGTCCTTTAGCATGGTTAAAAGACTATGACGATTTAGCGAAAGAAATTAGAGGTTTAGGTTCTGTAAACTTGGAATACAAAATAAATGATATTTTTAAATATAAAATATTAGGAGGTTTAGATTATCGTAAAAAAGAACGCAAAATTTGGTATGGCACTTCATTGTTTAGAGGTGCTCAAGTAAATGGAGAAGCGGGAATTAGCGACTTTGAAAGATTTAGATATAACATCGATAATACCTTATTATTCAATAAAAAATTCAATAATAAACATAAAATTAATGGTACAGTTGGTTTTGTAATTGATGAAGTAATGGTAAAAAACAAAACAGTCACTGCTTCAGATTTTCCTATAAAAGATTTAAGAGCCGATGGAATTAGTAACGGTGAAGTAATTTCGCCTTATAGATATTCTGAAAGTGAAGAAGCTATCATGTCATTTATTGGTAGACTTAATTATACATTAGCAAACAGATACAATTTTACTGCCACTTTTAGAGCCGATGGTTCAAGTAAATTTGCTCCAGAAGATCGTTGGGGATATTTTCCTGCGGTTGCATTCGCATGGCAAGCTCACAAAGAAAGTTTCTTAAAAGATTTTTCTAAAATGAATGAACTTAAATTTAGATTAGGTTGGGGTGTAACAGGAAATCAAAACACACCAGCCTATCAATATTTAACTTCCTTTGACGCTGATTCAAATCCTTATCCAGGAAACAATGGTGGAGAAATTGCATTAATCCCGTTAAATATTGCAAACCGTTTTTTAACATGGGAAACTACATACCAAACTAATGCTGGTGTTGATTTATCATTTTTTGATAAAAGAGTAAACTTAAACTTTGATGTTTATAACAAACAAACTGAAGATTTATTACAACGATTACCAGTAGCACTTTCTGATGGTTATGATTTTATTTTAGCAAACATTGGAACGCTTGAAAATAAAGGTTTTGAAATTAATCTTAATACCGATATTATTAAAAACGATAATCTAAAATGGAATGTTTATGCAAATTATTCTATGTTTAGAAACAAACTAACAAAACTAGGGTTATCTCCTTCAGTATGGGGCAACCAAACTTTAGTTGCGTTCCAAGGTAATCAAATTTCTGGTGGAAACTATTTCAAAACATTTGCAAATATTTATGCCGAAGGAATGCCTTTTGGTTCATTTTTTGGATATCAAACCAACGGAATTATTACAACTCCAGAACAATTAGCTGCAGCTGGAACTATTAATGGAATCACTCCACAATTAGGAGATGTTTTAATTGTTGATCAAAATGGTGACGGACTTATTTCCGATTTAGACAAAACAGTTATAGGAAACCCAAATCCTGATTTTACTTACGGTTTTGGTTCTACTTTAGAATATAAAAACTTTAATTTGAGTTTAGCATTTAATGGAGTTAAAGGAAACGATATCGCTAACGGAAATTTAGCAAGAGAAGGTTATGCCGAAGGTTCTTCTCAAAATATTAGATCTTCTGCTTATTATAACGCATGGAATGCATCTACAAATCCAAACGGTACTGAACCAAGAATCAATTATGACTTAAATGATGATTTAGGTTTTACCGATAGAATGTTAGAAGATGGAAGTTTCTTACGTTTACAATATGTAAGTTTAGGTTACAAAGTTCCACTATCTAAAGATTCTATTTTCAGTTCAATGGATATTTCTGTTGTTGGTAATAATTTATTACTTTTTACTGATTATTCAGGATATGATCCAGAGGTAAATAGTTTTAGTACAGATCCTTTACGTACGGGTTTAGATTGGATGTCATTCCCTAATCAAAGAAGTTATAGTATCAATTTAAGTTTAACTTTTTAAAAAATTCACAACATGAAAAATATAGTTAATAGAATAATTTTTGTTTCGCTTATAAGCACAACATTATTGGTGAGTTGTGATGATTATTTAGACAAACAGCCCATTACAGAATATAATAACGAACAATTATTTGCTAATGAAGAATCTGCAGAAACAGTTCTAAACGGTTTGTATGGAAGATTAGCTGCACCTGGTTATTATGGTTCAAGTTGGCACGGAATGGTAAATCCTCATTCTGGTAGAATGTTCTCCAATCAAGCTGTAACGGCAGATGCTACAAGTTTAAATTGTGGAACCAATAATAGATGGTTGAGCGATTTATGGCCTGCAATGTATAGAACTATTGAACAAGCCAATATAATTATTGCAAACATGGAAATCAGCTCTTTAGCAAATAGAGAGCAAATTCTGGGTCAAGCATATTTAATCAGAGGCATGGTTTACTTTGATTTGGTTAGACTTTTTGGTGGTGTTCCAATAAAAAACGCACCAACTAGTTTAGACAATATGAACCAACCAAAAGCATCTAAAGAAGCCCTATATGAATTAATTTTAAGTGATTTAGAAAAAGCAAAGTCCTTTTTACCTGCAGATCACACAAATTATAGAACCGATAGACCACTAAAATGGGCAGCTTATGGTTATAAAGCTAAAGTATATATGCAATTAGCTGGTCAAGATGGTGGTAATCCTTCTTTATGGCAAAATGCATATGAAGAAGCTATTGAAGTATACAATAAATACAGTTTACATCCAAACTATAGTGATATGTTTTTATCATCTGGTTGGGCAGAAAATACATCAGAAGCAATTTTCGAACTTCAATACGACCATTTCGGAAATGTAAGAAATAGTGATAGAGTTAGAATGTACACTCCGTCAAACAGTACTATTAATCCTGGTTTCAATACTTTTGGATGGGTTAGACCAAATAAAGAAATATTTAACCAGCACAATACACAATATCCTGGCGATCCAAGAATTGCTGCAACATTTATATCAGGAAGTTATCCAAAAGCTACAGGTGGAAATCAAAATATTTATCCAACAACAAATGTTGGAGCCAATGGCTTTGCAGTTATAAAAAAGTGGTTTGACACTTCTTATAACGGAACTACAACTGCAAAAAATTATACATTATTTAGATATGCTGATTTATTGTTAATGCTTGCCGAAATCGAAAACGAATTAAACGGCCCTGACAATGCGTATCAATATGTAAATTCGGTATTATTAAGAGCAAGAAATTCAGCAATTCCCGCAGCTGCTGAACCTGCAGATTGGTCTGCAATAACTCAAGATCAATTTAGAGATAGAATCATGAAAGAGCGACAGTTTGAATTATTAAGCGAAGGGCAAGACTGGTTTGACGCTAGAAGAAGAGGCTTTGCATATTTTTTAAATAATACAATTATTCCTCACAATTCTAATCCAACAATTAATATAGGAAATAAAGATTATTTATATCCAACTACAGACAGAGCCATGTTGTTACCTATTTTAAATGACGAAATTGCAAATAACACAAATATGTCTCCAGCTGATCAAAATCCTGGTTACTAAAAAATAAAATTAAAAATGAGTAAGAAAAATATCGGATTAAAAGTTGTTGTTTTACTATTGTTATGGGGTTGTGCGTCCTTTAACTCTTTAAATAATAATGATCAAAAACTACCTTATTTAGACCCAAAATTACCTGTTTCTGAAAGAGTCAAAGACTTAATGAGCAGAATGACACTAGAGGAAAAAATTGCTCAAATGTGTCAATATGTTGGTTTAGAACATATTAAAGAAAACGAAGCGAAATATACGGCTGAACAAATTAAGAAAAGAGATGATGGTGGTTTCTATCCAGGAAAAACATCAGACGACATTGCTAACCTTGTAAAAGAAGGGAAAATTGGTTCTATGTTGCATATAGTTACGGCAGAAGAAGCCAATTATATTCAAAGTTTAGCCATGAAATCTAAACTAAAAATTCCAGTTTTAATTGGTATAGACGCTATTCATGGTAACGGATTGTATAGCGGTGCTACCATTTATCCAAGTCCAATTTCAATGGCTGCAACTTTTGAAGACAAATTAAATTATGACTGCGGATTACAATCGGCTAAAGAAATGCGTGCAACAGGTTCACATTGGGCATTCACTCCAAATATCGATGTTTTAAGAGAACCTCGTTGGGGAAGAACCGGTGAAACCTATGGAGAAGATCCTTACTTAGTAGGAAATATGGGAACTGAAATGATTAAAGGTTTCCAACAAGGCGATTTTACTGGAACAGAAAAAGTAATCGCTTGTGCCAAACACTTAATTGGTGGTGGTGAATCTATAAACGGATTAAATCTTGCTCCAACTGATATTTCTGAAAGAACCTTATTAGAAATGCACTTGCCTCCATACAAAAAAGCAGTGCAAGAAGGGAAAGTGTTTTCTATCATGACGGCTCACAACGAAATTAACGGTATTCCTTGTCACATGGATACACATTTAATGACCGATATTTTAAGAACGCAATGGGGTTTTCAAGGTTTTTATGTGAGCGATTGGAACGATGTTGAACGAATTTTTTCGGTTCATAAAGTTGCAGAAAATTTCAAAGAAGCCACTATGCTTTCTGTCAATGCAGGTTTAGATATGCACATGCATGGTCCAAAATTTGGAGAATATGTTTTAGAGTTAGTAAACGAAGGTAAGATACCTGTAGAACGCGTAGATTATGCTTGTGCTAAAATTTTAGAAGCAAAATTCAGATTAGGGTTATTCGAAAATCCGTATGTTGATCTAAAAAAAAAAGATACAAAAGTATTTACTAAAGAACATCAAGCAAGTTCTTTAGAAGGTGCTCGTAAAACTATGACATTATTAAAAAACGATGGTGTTTTGCCATTAAATTCTAACTACAAAAAAATATTTGTAGCAGGACCAAATGCCAATAATCAAACTACTCTTGGAGATTGGGTTGCTCCTCAACCAGAAGATAAAGTTATCACAGTTTACGAAGGTATTCAATCCTTAGGAAAACAAAAAGGTTTTGAAGTTTCTTATGCAGAAGTTGACGAACATTCAAAAAAAATCACAGATGAACAAATCAAAAATGTGGTTGAAGGTGCCAAAAATTCTGATGTTGTAGTTTTAGTTTTGGGTGAAAATTCTTTCCGTCACGATTGGTCTAATAAAACAACAGGTGAAAACATCGACCGTTCAACGTTACAACTTTCAGGAAGACAATTAGAATTGTTCAATGAAGTTAAAAAAACCGGTAAAAAAATAGTTGTAGTTTATGTTAGTGGAAGTTTAATCTCTGAACCAACCATCGAAAAAAATGCAAATGCAACATTATTTGCATGGGAATCAGGAAGTTTTGCAGGTCAAGCTGTTGCCGAAGTTTTATTTGGTGATATAAATCCTGGAGGAAAATTACCTTTAACTTTCCCAAGAAATGTTGGGCAATTGCAAATGGTTTACAACCACAAACCTTCACAATATTTCCATAAATACCATGATATTGCTAAAACACCTTTATATCCATTTGGGTATGGTTTGAGCTATACTAAATTTATAATTTCTGAACCAAAAGTTGTAGGAACATTAAATAATAGTTCTGATAAAGTAACTGTTTCAGTTGAAGTAACTAATTCTGGTAAAGTAGCTGGTGACGAAGTTGTTCAGTTATACATTAGAGACGAAGTAAGCTCCGCAACAAGACCAGTTAAAGAACTTAAAGGCTATCAAAGAGTTCATCTAAACGCAGGTGAAACTAAAACTGTAACCTTAACATTAACAGCAGAAAGTTTGGCTTTTTATGACATTAAATTCAATTATGTAGTAGAACCAGGAGATTTTACCATCATGGTAGGAAATTCTTCTGATACTAAATCCTTGAAAAAAGCAAAACTTACAATTGCTAACAGAATTAACTTAAAAAAATAAGATGTTTACATTTATTAGAAAAATACATAAGCCAGTTTCGTTTGCATTAGCTTTATTATTGTTAGCTTCTTGTAATACAACGTCTTCTGTTGTAAAAGATGAACAAAAGCCAAATGTAATTTACAT
>ERZ888423.1554-NODE-1554-length-19499-cov-27.757663_pt1 | contig 19499 bp, 18 predicted proteins | sample MGYA00520523_ERZ888423 | MGnify/ENA primary metagenome ERZ888423 (study PRJEB32303, sample SAMEA104408611) | aquatic metagenome | biome: Brackish water; feature: Pelagic; material: water | place: Baltic Sea | collected 2014-06-08T10:24:00 | depth 30,27 m ...
CCGGCATGATGTCGCTCGCCTGCGCCGCCGCCGGCGCCGAAGTCGTCCACCTCGACGCAAGCCCGAAATCCAACGGATACGGCAAGGACAACCAGGTGCTCTCCGGCCTGGGCGGCCAGGCCATCCGCTGGATCGCCGACGACGCCATGAAGTTCGTTGCCCGTGAGCAGCGCCGCGGTTCGAAATATGACGCCGTTGTCCTGGACCCCCCGAAGTTCGGGCGCGGCACCACAGGCGAGACCTGGCGCTTCGAGGAAGACCTGCCCGCCCTGCTCGACGGCGTGCAGGGCCTGCTCTCCGAAAGGCCGCTTTTCGTGATCGCCACCGCCTATGCGGTGCGCCTGTCCTACCTTGCCCTCGCCCAGACACTTGCAGACCGTCTGGAGCCTTTTGGCGGGGTGGTTGAACAGGGCGAAATGGCCCTTCCCCAGTCAGGCTCCGGACGCCTTCTGCCGACGGCCCTCTACGCACGCTGGCGCGCGGCCTGACGAGGCTGCGCCAGAGCCCCTCGCCGAAGCGGCCGGCCAGTCCCCGAAAAAAAACGGCGGCCCCGCAGGACCGCCGTTCTCATATCTGCCTGCTCCCAAGGGATCAGAAGTCGAGGGTCAGACCGACGAAGACGTAACGTCCGAGCGCGTCATAGGTCTGCGGATAGGTGTTTCCGTTACCCGAGGTGCCAACCGAAGCTGACAGCGGCGGATCATCATCCAGGACGTTGTTCACACCGAAGCGGAACGCTGCCCAGTCTTTGACAGCCCAGGTGCCCGAAAGGTCGAAATAGTTCTGGGAATCCAGGACAGAGTCGACCCGGTCAGTCGCACCCGTATCGAGCGCAACTTCACCGATATGACGCCATGTCAGGTTCAGGCCCAGACCTTCATACGGAGTATCCCAGCCCAGACGGGCGCGGTGACGGTATTCCGGGGTCGGGGTTCCGCAATCGTTTCCATACTTGCCGACACATTCATACTCGAACTCGGCCACACCGATCGGGTCAACCGTGAAGCTGTCGAGATAGGTACCGTTATAGGTCAGGTTCAGCCCGCCAAGCGAGCCGATGTCAAAACCATAGGCAGCAGCAATATCGAAGCCCGAGGTCGAGATGCCCCCGATATTGTTGCTCAGGTCCTGAACAAAACCTTCACCGACCCAGAGCTGCCCGTTGGCATTCCGGTTGATCCGACGGCAGGCATCAATCTCGCCTTCCAGGTAGCAGAGCTGCATCGTGATCGAGGCGCCCACCGAAGACACAGCCTCTGCGATGTCGATATCATAATAGTCGACCGACAGGCTGAGGCCCGGCAGAATGGACGGGGTGGCCACGAAGCCAAGCGTGAAGGTTTCAGCTTCTTCAGGCTGGAGATCCGGGTTACCGCCACCGAGGAAGTTGTACTGCCCGGCCGGCGAGTCGAGGGTCCCGCTGTTTGCCTGACCTGAGGTGACCTGCCACGGATTAGTACCGATACAGGCTGCAGAGCGGGCCGCATTGTTGGAATCAGAAACCGACAGGTCGCAGAGGTCATAGTCGATATCGAAAAGGTTGAACCCCTGTGAGGTGAACAGCTCGATAACATTCGGCGCCCGGACAGCCTTCTGGAAGCTGCCGCGCAAGCGGACGTCCGATGTCGGGGCATACTCACCGCCGAGCTTCCATGCCTCTGAAGAGATGCCGGTGGAATAATCGGAATAGCGGAAAGCGCCGTCGATTTGGAGAAGTTCGATCCCGGGCCGTCCCTCCACCAGCGGCATCTGGAATTCACCGAACAGGTCATACGTGTCGATCTCACCCGACAGTGGAAGCGTAGGACCGCCCTGGCCGGCACCATCACCTGTCGAGAAGCCAACATCAACCGTCTGTGAAATTGCATCCCGGCGATACTCGGCGCCGACAGCGACTTTCAGCCCGCTATCGGCCGTCGGCAGCTGAACCCCATAATCGGTCAGGTCCCCTGTGAGCGAGGCAATAACGACGGACTGCTCCGTGGTTCCGTTCTGCAGGAGCGGGACCTGAAGGTAATCAAGCGCTTCAGGTGTCACGCCGTCAATCGAGAAGATGTTCCACGGCACACAGGACGTGTCAGTCCCGCTCAGCGCGCTGCGGCAGACCGGCGAGCCCGAAGTCGGGTCGGTGACGACATCGAGTGCGCGGTTCAGGCGGGTAATCGAAAACTCATTCCCGTATGAGCGGGCCAGGGTGACCTGAGCGAACTGGGCAGAGATGTCATACTCGAAGGCCGGCGCGCCCATGAGCGGGCCGCTGACCCCGACAATGCCGCGATAGGTCTGGTAGCCGAGATTATCCTGGCGACCGCCTCCCTCGACGTTGCGGCGCGCGACATACATGCCGATTACCGATCCGCTGGCGATATCGGCGGGAGAACAGCCGATCTGGGTCGCCTGCGTGCCGACCAGCAGCGGGTTGTCACAGTTCAGCGTGCTGGTGGCAAAGAAATTGCCCGTCGGCGCAATCTGCGAATTGGACTGATAGTCCATGAACATGAAATTGGCATAGGCGTTGACATAGGGATTGATGTCATAGTCCGCAAAGAAGCCGGCCGTGTACCGCTCATCCGGACGCTGATAGAAGTTCAGCGGTCCGAAATTGTAGAGGTCCGTCCCCCCGTTGAAGTTACGAAAATTTCCGTCAGCGGTGTTGATCGTATAGTTGAACGTCGCAAAATCCGTGAAGCGGCCAGGGAAAGACGTTGACGAGCCACCGCAGGTGAAGTCACGCAGAGACCTGCCAGCCGCCGCAGCCGCAGTCGCCGATTCAATGCCGTTGGCGCAGGCAGAATAGTCATAATCCTTCTGCAGGACCGCGTCATTGTTCCGGTAACCGACATAGCCCGAGAGATGGCCGCGGCCATCTTCCGTACCAACGCCGATCATCGCCGTGATTTCTTTCGAATAACCTAGGGTCACGTTGTCATCGGGCAGACGGAACTGCGCCGGATTGCTCTGGGAACGCTCTGCAACAACGTCGCGCAGGCGACCATTGGTGTCGTAGTCATTCTCATGGGTGAAGAAGCCGTACTGGGCATCCACCTGAACGCCTTCGAAGTCTTTCTTCATGATAAAGTTGACGACCCCGGATATGGCGTCCGAACCATAAACAGCCGACGCGCCGCCGGTCAGAACGTCAACGCGCTCAATGAGTTGGCCAGGAATGAGGTTAAGGTCAGCGGCCGGGTCGTTCGGTGAGCCATAAGGCATCCGCTTGCCGTCTATGAGAACCAGCGTGCGGGTCGAGCCGAGATTGCGAAGCGCAACCGTCGCGGTGCCCGAAGCGCCGTTTGAGACGGTCGAGTTCTGGGCCGCAAATGCCTGCGGCAGTTGGACGACGAGGTCTTCAACGCGGGTGACGCCCTGAAGCTTGATATCTTCCGAAGTTACGGATGAGACCGGGCTCGTGGTCGTCAGGTTCAGTTGTTGAATACGCGAGCCGGTAACCGTCACACGCTCCTGACGGGATTCGGCGTCTTCTGCCGCCGGCGCGGTTGTGGCGACTTCTTCCTCTTCCTGCGCGACAGCAGGTGCGACTGCGGTTGCGACAAACATCGCGCCTGCGATCACGGACGACATCAGCAGACGCGTCTTCAGGTTCACTTCACTCATAAATATGGCCTCTCCCATTAGCTTTCCCGCAACACAAAGGACGCCCACGCGCCCCTCGAAGCGGACAATTGGAGCCAGTTAAGGGAGGCTACGCACCCCAAGTCAATCACCGCTGTACGAAATTTGTCACGAAAACGCCTGAGTGTGGCACGCCCGCCTCACTTGCGTCACCGAGGTGCAGAAATTCTACGCGAGATGCAAAATCCGGCAAAACCGGACCCGCCCGCAGCACTACAGCTGGAAGGCCGCTGGTCCATAGACCGGCATTACGGGATTTGCCGCCGGAGGCCTGCCCCGGCCTGGCCGAAACTGGTGCCTGACGGCTCCCCGCCTCACCTCGGATGACGTCCTCAACGGGCGCGCGCGGGAGCCCGGGCTTACTGGGGGTTCATGCCTTCACGGCAGAGGAAGCGGGAGCGGTGGTTGTCCTTGGCATTGTCCACCCAGCCCGTCAGCGTCGGATCGACCAGGTTCTGCGTAACCTGTACCCACATCGGCGTGATCGGATACTCGTCAAGCATCAGCGCCTCGGCCTGCGCGAAGATCTCCGCACGCCTGGACAGGTCCAGCTCCCGGTTGGACTGGGTCAGTAGCGCGTCATACTCGGGGTTGGCATATTTGCCGTAGTTCTGCTGGCCGGTCGTCGATTGCAGCAGGTAGAGATAGTTGATGGGGTCATCGAAATCCGCGAGCCAGGCGCCGTCGGAGACCTCGAAATCGGTCTGACGAAGGCGGCCGTACAGCACCTTGGTGTCCTGTTTGATGATCACCGGCTGGACCCAGTCGGCAATCTCCGACCAGTTCTGCTGGGCGACCGGCGCGACCTTCGGATTGTCGCCGGTCGAGCGGTGGATGAACTCGAACTTCAGCGGATTCGACGGGCCGTAGCCAGCTTCCTCCAGCAGGCGCCTTGCTTCCACCAGACGGTCAGCGCGGGGCATGTCCTTCCAGCTGACCTGCGGGCGCTCCACGTCATAGTTCGAGATGCCCGGCGGCACGAAGGCATAGGCCGGCTGGAAGCCGGGCGTCAGCACGTTGCGCACCATGAACTCGCGGTCGAGTGACAGCGCGAGCGCCTTGCGCACGCGCACGTCATTAAAGGGCGGCCTGGTCTGGTTGAAGGACCAGTAGGTCGTCAGCAGGCCGGGGTAGGTGCGCGGCCAGCCGGGGAATTTCGCCTCCAGCTCGGCTTTGCGCGGGCCCGAAAAGACGTTGTTCACATCGAGTTCGCCGGCGGCAATCTTGTTCTCGTAGGCCGATTCGTTCTCGATCTCGAAATAGGCGACGCGGTCGAAGCAGGCCTCGGCAGCGCCGAAGCCGGTCGGGTTCTTCTCAGCCACCAGCTGGTCGCCGGTGCGCCAGTAGACGAGCTTGTAGGGCCCGTTGACGACAATGTTCTCAGGCTGGATCCATGCGTCGCCAAACTGTTCGACCGCATGCTGCGGCACCGGGAAGGTCGTGTAATGGCTGAGCAGGCCTGGCAGGTAGGGCGCGGGATATTCCAGTGTCAGCTCCAGCGTCTTGTCATCAATCGCCCGCACGCCAAGCTCTTCCGGCTTCAGCGCGCCAGAGTTCACCTCTTCGGCATTCCTGATCAGCCAGAGCATCGAGGCGTATTGCGAGGCGATCGCCGGATCCTGGATGCGGCGCAGGGCGAATACGAAATCATTCGCCGTCACCGGCACGCCGTCCGACCAGGTGTAATCGCCCAGCTTGAAGGTCCAGACCGTGCCGGTCGCGTCGATATCCCAGCTCGTCGCCATGCCGGGGACCGGCTTGCCGGCGGCATCATCGGTCGTCAGGCCGATCATCATGTCGCCGATAACGATGTTTTCCCACTGCGCCGACGACTTGTGCGGATCGAGCGTGTCGACCTTGGCGGAGATGCCGCGCCGCAGGGTCGGCACATCGCCGGGCTGCTCCTTTACCGCGCCACCGCCGCAGGCGGCCAGCGAAACGGCCAGTACCGCGCCAAGCGCGGCGACGGAAAGGGGCTTAATTTTCATCGCGATATGTCTCCACAATCTTCCTGACACGTGCCGGATTTGCCAGAGTAGCTGCCAGACGGGCGCCGAAAAGCAAAGCCTTGCCAGCATAAACGTGAATGGGAAATGAGACATGCCGGAAAAACGTATTGCCGCGATAGTCTTTGCCGTTGCTGCCTGCAGCTCGGCAGCCGCACAGGAGGCCACGCTGGAGAATGTGGTCGCCTGCAGGGCGATCGAGGCGCCGATGGAGCGGGTCGCCTGCTACGACGAGGCCGTCGGCCGGCTCGAGGCTGCGAAGGCGGCGGGCGAGGTCACGGTGGTGACGCGCGCAGATGTCGAGAAAGTGAGACGCGAATCCTTCGGGTTTGCCATTCCGTCCCTGCCCTCTTTCGGGGGGCTTCGCGGCGCTGACGCGGACGAGGACCTGTCGCGGGTGACCGAAGCGGTCCAGTCGGTTTCAGGCTCGTCTCCCGACCTCCGGGTCAAGCTCGCGAACGGACAGGTCTGGGTCCAGATCGACGACAAGAATGTCCGCGCCAGGTCGCCGGAATCCGCCGAGATTTATGAGGCCGCCCTTGGCAGCTACAAGATGAAGCTCGACGGCGGCCTCGCCTTCCGCGTCCGCCGCGAAAAGTAAGCCGCTCAGGCGCGTGCCGTCACCAGCTCGAACCGCGAGCGCGGTGTCGGCACGCCGTCGCGCGTCACCACCATGCCGCGCTCGATCAGGTCCAGCATGTGACCGAGCACGCTCATCGCGGCGGCCGGGTGCAGGCGCTGGTCCACATCCTTGTACATTCGCGCGACCATCGCCGGGATCGACGTCTCGCCGCCGCGCAGCTCGGACAGGATCGAGGCTTCGCGGGCTTTGCGATGGCTTGCATATTCGGCGATGAAGGTGGCGACGAAGTCCTTGCCGCGCACCGGGCTGCCATGCGTCGGCCAGAGGATGTCGAACCCGCGCGCCGCAATCTTGTCGAGGCTTCGCATATAGTCGCCCATGTTGCCGTCCGGGGGCGCAACCACGGTGGTTGACCATCCCATGATATGGTCGCCAGAGAAACATGCATTCTCTTCGCGCAGCCCGAAGCAGATGTGGTTGGCAGTATGCCCCGGCGTCTCGATTACATCGATCGTCCAGCCCGGACCGGAGATGACCACACCGTCGCCGATCTCGACGTCCGGCACGAAACTCAGATCGTCCTCGCTGCCCAGTTCGTCCTTGGCGGTATGGATACCGCGATACAGCGAATAGGTCTTGCAGCCCGCCCATTCCGCGAGCGGCGCAGCAAGCGGCGAGTGATCGGAATGACCGTGGGTGACAAGCACATGCGTCACGCGCTCACCTGCAAGCGCGGCCTTCAGGGCTTCGAAATGATCGGGCAGCACCGGACCGGGATCGATCACTGCAACATCGCCTTTGCCGACGATGTAGACGCCGGTGCCCGTATAGGTGAACGGGCCTGGGTTGTTGGCGATCACGCGGCGGATCAGCGGCGAGACCTGGTCGACGCGGCCATACTCGAATTCAATGCCGCGGACGTAGGGAATGGCCATTCGCTCAGAAACCTTCAGTTATCGGACGAGCGGTGAATCAACGTTTCTTCGGTGCAAACGTCTCTGCGAAGGCCCGGGCCATGCGCCGCGTCGCGCGCAGCTTGCTCCCGAGTTTCAGAGCGACCGGCGGACCCATGTCCGTCTTGTTCGCATCGACGATGTAGATTCGTCCTGTCGAGCGATCGCGTAGGACATCCACCCCGCCCCAGTCGAGACCGATCTCTGCAGCAAAGCGCTCGATCACGCGTATTTCATCGGGAGAATAGCAATTCCGGGGCTCGTCGAGCAAAACTTCAACATTTTCGTTGAGAAAGCGCCGCTCCAGCGGACGGCGCTTGCGGAACACGACAATCGGTGTCCCACCGACGAGGCAGCAGCGCAGGTCCTCGACCAGGCCGCCGGCAATCTCGTTGTCGATCAGGCGCTGGTAGGCCTTGCCCGGTAGGGCGGCGCCGAGCGGGCCTTCGATCACCCGGCCGTCATGCGCGGCATTCGCTTCGGCCTTCTCGACCATCCGGCCCCTGAAGGTCAGCGGATCGACGGCCAGACAATACCCGCTGGCCCTCCCGAAGGCTGCGGCAACATGCGACTTGGAAATGTCGTTGCACCCGAAATTAATCGGCCGCGCGCCGGCCTTGACCTTCGGCGCGCCGTGCCCGGTTTCGGTGGAGTCGTCGAACTGCATCACGATGTCGGCCGCAGAAGCGTCCTCGACCAGCTTGGCGCCGGAGACGTGCATCACCGACCAGATGAAATACCAGGGCCGCGGCTTGTCGGGAAAGAAGGCGATCGTCGGGCGCTTGTGTCCTGTAATCAGGCGCCAGGTGCGCCAGTTCTGGACGAAGAAATAGAAACAGAACCAGGTGAACACACTGTGCAGCAGCGCCAGGTCCGGCACGATCCGGGCGCCCGTCTTCTTGACCAGAATCACGCCCTGATCGAGCTTGAAGTCGTCAATCCACATCCGGCCTGACATCAGCACTGCTCCCGTTTCGCCGATTACGCCGGCGGGTACATCTTCTGGGCCCGTTTCCGGGCCGGCATCAAGGATAGTTCCGCCTTCAGGCTTCGTCCCGGCTTCAACACCCGCTTTATGGCGTGACTGTGTCAGCTGTGCTGCCTCACAACAGCTCGCGAAGGCTTGAAAGATCGTACCCCGCGCCTGCAGCAGCGTCGATGATGTCGTCGCCCGCGCCCTGACCGGCATGCACGAGGGCCCAGGCCGTGATCGAGCGCGTTCCCGTCCGGCAATAGGCCAGCACCGGCTGCGGCGCCTCGTTGAGGATATGCCCCATCCGCTCGACGATTTCCGGCGTCGGCGCGCCCGAAAACGGCAGCGCGGCAAAAGTCAGACCCAGGGATTCGGCTTTGGCGCGAATGGCGCCCATGCGCGGCTGGTCCACGCCACCTTCCCCATCCGGGCGATTCGCGATCAGCGTCTTGAAGCCGGCCTTGGCCACAGCCTCGAGATCTGCCTCGGAAAGCTGCGGCGCCACCGCAAAATCAGGCGTCACCTGACGGATATCGGCCATTTATGTGCTCTCCCCGAGTGCAACGTGTCGCTTGATCGCTACGCCTTACAAGCTAAGGAATGTAAAGGCCCCTGCCAAGCGGGCGATGGCGTACGAGACATTCAACCTGCTGTGACCAGAGGCTTTTCACCACCGTGACGATGCTGCAACGTGCATTTCGCAGGATTCCGTGGGGCTACACGTTCCGCCGCCTCCTGATTGCGATCCCGACGATGCTGGCCATCATAACGGTCGCCTTCCTGATGATGCGCGCCGCCCCCGGCGGCCCGTTTGACGGCGAACGCAAGCTGCCTGCCGCCACCGAACGCGCGATCGCCGAGAAGTTCGGCCTCGATAAGCCGCTCCATGAGCAATACCTCGACTATGTCGGCGGCGTCCTTCAGGGCGATTTCGGACCCTCCTACAAGACCCTCGGGAAGAGCGTGAACGACCTTATCGCGGACGGCCTGCCCGTCTCGCTGACCATCGGCGCCCTAACCATGGTGATCTCCCTGATCCTCGGCACTGCGCTCGGCATCTTCGCGGGGCTCAGGCAGAACTCGGCGACCGATTACGGCGTCATGGGCATCGCCATGGTCGGCATCTCGGTGCCGAGTTTTGTAATCGGCCCGATCCTGATCCTGCTGTTTGCCCTCAGCGCCGGCATCTTTGCCGTCGGCGGTCTCGGCACCTATCCGAATATCGGCATGACCTGGCACAACATGACGCTGCCGGTGCTGACCCTGTCGCTCGCGCAGATCGCCATCATATCGCGCCTGATGCGCGCCTCGATCATCGAGACCATGCGCGCCAACCATATCCGCACCGCCCGCGCCAAGGGCCTCAGCGAATGGGACGTGATCACCCGCCACGCCCTGCCCTCTGCCCTGCTGCCGCTCGTCTCCTATGCCGGCCCGGCGATGGCGCGCGTGATGACCGGCTCGGTGGTGATCGAGAAGATCTTCGGCCTGCCCGGCCTCGGCTCCTACTTCGTCGACGGCGCCCTCAACCGCGACTACACGCTCGTGATGGGCGCGATCATTGTCTATGCGGGCCTCATCATCCTGCTCAATCTCGTGGCGGACATCCTCTACGCCATGCTGGATCCGAAGGTGAAATACGACTGATGGCGCATCTCGAGCCGGTTCTTGATCCGACGGGCCGTGTCCAGGCGGTGACCCAGGCCATCCAGGGCGGCCGCTCGCTGTGGGACGACGCCCGCGCGCGCCTCCTGCGCAACAGGGCCGCTGTCGTCTCGATGATCCTGTTCGGCATCATCGTGCTGGTCGCCGCCATCGGCCCCTTCGTCTGGGTCCACGATCACGAGACGATCTCGGACCTGCGCACCATCCCGCCGACCCTCGAGAACTGGCACATCCTCGGCACCGACCTGCAGGGCCGCGACCTCTTCGCCCGCCTGCTGATCGGCCTGCGCATCTCGTTGATGGTCGGCATCGTCGCCACAATTGTCAGCCTCGTCATCGGCGTTACCTGGGGCGCGGTCGCCGGCTATCTCGGCGGCCGCATAGACAATTTCATGATGCGCATCGTCGACGTGCTCTATGCTCTCCCGTTCATCTTTTTCGTCATCCTGCTGCTCACCGTCTTTGAACGGAACATCGTGCTGATCTTCGCCGCCATCGGTGCGATCGAATGGCTGACCATGAGCCGGATTGTGCGTGGCCAGACCCTGTCGATCAAGAACAAGGAATTCATCGAGGCCGCCCGCGCCGCCGGTGTCTCGCAGGCCGGCATCATCACCCGCCACATCCTGCCGAACGTCATCGGCCCGGTCGCCGTCTACGTGACGCTGACCATCCCGGTCGTCATCCTCGCCGAAAGCTTCCTCTCCTTCCTTGGCCTCGGCGTGAACGAGCCGCTGACCTCGCTCGGCGTGCTGATTGCCGACGGCGCCGACATGATGGAAGACAAGCCCTGGATGCTGATCGCCCCGGCGGTCACGATGTCGGTCACCCTCCTCTGCCTCAACTTCATCGGCGACGGCCTGCGCGACGCGCTCGATCCAAAAGAGCGCTAGACCGGCGTGACAAAAAGTAGTCCTGGTTTTCGGGAGCACACGGCGGTGATTTTACAGCTTTATGGGTTGCAGGTCAGCTGGCAGGCCAAAGGGCTCGTCAGGTAGCCTGTCCTTGCGCGCTGCACCTGCATGCCTGCAGAAGCCACCCCGCCCGGACGATAAAACCCTGTCCCCTCAAGCCGTTACAGGATAGCTGGCATTTGCCTCCGCTATACCTCAATGCGCGGAGTTAGACGCCCCGCATTGACCCAACTCGAGGAAAAAACTTCCCAAACAAAAGCCCTTCAACTCCCAAAGAGAGGAGAGACCTGCCGCGGAGCGGTGGGAGGTGTGGGCCCTGCCCAGCAGTGCCTACTCCGCCTGAGCCCCGAGCCGCCAGGGAGGAAACCGGCGGTTCTGGCCGGCGGTGTAAAGGCAGACGCGGTTGCCGGCGGGATCGCGGAACCAGGCCTCGGTCCAGCGCCACTCCTGGCGCTCCGGCTCGCCCAGCGGATGGATGCCGTTCATGCAGCGTCCGCCCACTTCGATGAATACGTCCTTCACTTCGAAATACACGGCTGGCCATTCGGACGTCAGCGGCGCTTCCACCAGATGGATTGACAGCGTGGCCGGCTCCTCGCCGTCAAGCACCGGGCACTCAAACCGCGCATAGCGGGGCGGCGATTCGACAATCAGCGTCAGCCCGAACCGCTGCCACCAGGCCACGCTGGCCGCATAATCGATACAAGGCAGGGTGACCTGGTTGAGGGGTAGCGTCCACTGGAGTGGTGGAAATTCGCTGACGGAGCGCTTCGGACGCGCGGACCGCAAGAGTCTGCGCGCGCCCGGGGCGCGGTTTGCGGGAGGGGTGGTCATCGGAGAATCCGGGTTAGGGTTGTGTTGCGACACGCAACTCCAAACGAGGATCGAATCCGATGACCGACAATACTCTGCCCCAACTTCTGTCCGCTATCCAGAACAGTGATGATGGTGATTTTTTGCGTACCCTGGCCGAGACCACGCTCAACCGGCTGATGGACTTTGACGCAGAGAATGCGATCGGCGCCGCTCGCCATGAGCGGTCAGCTGACCGGACCACTTACCGTAACGGGTATCGCGACCGGGTTCTGGAAACCCGGGTCGGGGCCCTGGACCTGAAAATCCCGAAGTTTCGCAGCGGCCAGTCCTACTATCCCGGCTTCATTCTCGAGCCGCGCAGGCTGCTTGAGAAGGCGCTCACCGCCGTCATCCAGGAGGCTTGGATCAATGGCGTTTCGACGCGCCGCGTTGAAGATCTGGTGCAGGCGATGGGCATGACCGGTATCTCGAAGAGCCAGGTCTCGAAACTGTGTAAAGAAATCGACGAGCGAGTGGCCTCTTTCCTGGAACGACCGCTGGAAGGCGAATGGCCCTATGTCTGGCTCGATGCGACTTACCTCAAGGTCCGTCAGGGCGGACGAACTGTCAGTGTTGCGGCCATAATAGCCGTCGCGGCCAATACCGATGGCAGAAGGGAAATCATAGGGCTTTCGATCGGCGACAGCGAGGCAATGGTGTTCTGGATGGAGTTCCTGCGCAGTCTCGTGAAGCGGGGCCTCAAAGGCGTAAAGCTTGTCATCTCCGATGCGCATGAAGGCCTGAAAGCGGCCGCCTTCAAAGTCTTTCAGGGCACGACATGGCAACGCTGCCGGGTTCATACGACAAGGAACCTGCTCGCGCGTGTCCCCAAACCGCAGCAATCGCGTCTGGCGACACTGCTGCGCGATGCGTTCACTGCGCCCAATGCTGAAAAAGCTCACGCCACCTGGCGTGCCATCGCAGATCAGGCCCGTAGCGCCCATCCGAAACTGGCCGAGGCGATGGAAGAAGCAGAGAATGATGTGCTCGCCTATATGGACTTCCCCGCTGCACACCGGGTGAAACTCCACTCAACCAACGGCCTTGAACGCCTCAACAAGGAAGTGAAACGCCGCGCCGACGTTGTTGGAATCTTCCCCAATGAGGCCTCGATCGTGAGGCTCGTCGGCGCCGTACTCCTGGAGGCAAACGATGAATGGCAGCTGCAGCACCGCTACCTGTCGATAGAGGCGTTCGCGAGTGTGGATACAGTCGATGAGGAAATCGACCGGTTCGCTCTTGCACCGCCAGCAGCATCGCAGATACTTACACCGCGCGCGGCCTGAGCCGGTACACCGCTTGGCCGCCCCAATTTCCACCACTCAGGTGGACGTGACCGAGTCTAGCGACACGAGGGAAACAAAGATCCCGATGACGCCTGCGCGCGGCCTGGCTCACCTCGAGCGGCATAATGTTACGCCGGCGAAGCTTCTAGAGGCGTGCCCGACATTCGTTGGAATGGCGAAAATGGTAGCCAACGGCGAAACTCCCGACGCAAATTGGCCTTGCCTCCTAGCGGCCGGAAAATCCATCGCAATTTCGTGCGGTGCTAGCGGACAATTGCTGGAGCAGGCGGTTCGCACCGTTGGCCCAGAATACACGGCAGCGATGATAGCCTGGCTCTACGAGCACAGCTCCGAACAACTCTTCAACACTGGCAAGCGAATCCGAAGCTTCGGAGGCTACATGACCTTCCTCGTAAACATCGCCAGAGACAAAAACGTCCTGGATATCGGCGACAAATTCGATCGACGCTCGCGCCAGCTCGAGGAACTGCGTCAATGACGCCTGACCGAAAAGAAAACCGGCGTGGGTCAGCCCACCCGTTTGCTCAGGTCTGTGCCTGCCGGGTCTCCCCGCGAGCAAACTTCTTGCTAAACGTCGTGAGATCGTATACGTTTTTTTATATCACGAATCTCACGACTATCGACAGGTTATCATTATGCCCACCACTCTGCCACAAATCAGCTTGACGCCTGACGACCTTGAGAAGTTTCCGCCGAGCCTTCGAGTCCGGATTCAAAACGCATTCGGTCCGAACGATTTCAAGAAAAGTCGTTGGGTGTTGGTCGGCACGCCGACAACAGGGGACGAGCGGGTATTAGGCGAAGTCCTCACTAGGCTACCGGCCGTCCTAGATGCCCACACCCGTGAGAACGAGGAAAGCAACATCGCTGTTTTGATGGATATGATGGCAAACAACCAGGCGATGCCTGCCACGACTCTAGAGATAAGAAATGCCCGAATTCGCGCTGAGTATCTCGATAGAGTACAATGCTACAAAGCGGCGGAAGTGCGCGAGCAATCGGGACTTAAGCCGAAGAACCCAAGCGAACCGGCTTCTCGGTGGAAGCGGGAAGGGAAGATATTCGCTCTGCGCAAAGCCGGCATCGACTTATATCCCAGCTTCCAATTTCGAGACGGACAGCCTCGACCTGTTATCAAGCGGATCCTGGCTATATTGGAAAAGGACTACAGTCCTTGGCAGATCGCGTTCTGGTTCGAGGGAGGCAACGGTTGGCTGGATGGAGCAAAGCCGAAAAACTGTTTGGAACAGTTCGACGAGGTAGTCTTGGCTGCGTATCGACTCGCGGAACCGACATACGGCTAAAGATCGATGACCCTAAGAGTACCTGATACCCAATTGACTAAACCAAATACCGTCGCACTAACGGCCGGCACTGAACTGTTCCGTGTCCACTTATCGCAGTTCGCGGGCAACTCGTTCAATCCGTGCAAAGGGAACCCGACCCGGTTCGCGCCCATCTCCGACGAGCACCGGGCCTGTATTCCTTCGCTTTACGCAGCGAGCTCGCTTAAAGCTGCCGTCTTCGAAACGATATTCCACGACGTCGACGCACGCGACCCGATCAAGGTCGTACCGAGAAAAAATGTACGCAGGGTCTCGCAAGCCACTCTCACGACAACTCGTGAATTGAATATCGTAAGTATGCGGCAGCCCGATCTGAAGGCCTGGCGCATCAAAAGAAACGAGCTCATCGGATGCTCGCCAAAACACTACTCCCAAACGGCGGCGTGGGCGGCCGCCATCCATGACCAGTTCTCAGACGCGGACGGCATTCTTTGGACCTCGAACCAATGCGATCCAGACACTGCGTATTTGTTCTACGGGAGCCGGGTCACCGACACAGACTTTAACGTCACGCAGACACGGGACGGGGCAACTGATCCAACGTTCTTGATCGACGTCGAAACGTTCGGTTTAAGCGCAGGAATTGACATCACCATCTAGTCTGCTGCAGCCAGTGCTCTCAGCACCCTCACTATTTCCTTCAACCCATCTGCTGAGAACCTATCTACCAGCGCATAACAGGTTGCACGACGCCTGCTTACCTCATCGCTCGGCCGACCGGGGCCATCTTCGATCTCTTCGAAGAGAACCGAAACACTAATCTTCAACACCCGGCACACGTTTGCAATCTGACCGGCACTCAAACGGTTCGCACCGGTCTCATACTTCTGGAGCTGCTGGTGGCTGATCCCTATCTCTTTCGCCAACGCGTCGAGAGTTTCACCTCGATCTGTTCGCAATTGACGCAGCTTCGCACCAACAAGCCGATCGTCCTCTGTAGCAGCCCTCGATCCCGACAGAAACTTTGGTTGTCCCATGGAAGCTCCTCTTTGTTAGTGTGCAGTCTCCCGCACGCTTGGCTAGTTGACAATCCTCACCTAATTAGAACCCGTGGATAAGCACTAACGCCAGGCAACACGGGGTCTCGCACACCCTGATTTTTTCGCTCTGATAATGTTTATTATGGGAAATTATCTGCCGGGTCATTGTGAGCTGCCCAGGATGCATTTTCTCTGGCAGCTTCCGGCGCTCCGTTCGCACTTCCCTCGCACCGCGCTAGAGCCGGAACGCGATATCCATGCCATCAAAGGCCGGCTCCACATTGCCTGGGAGATTAGGGTTACGAAAAACTCCAAATCCAGCCGTTCTTAATAATAGTCCGAGCGCTGAACAGTGTACTCGGCTCCGAAGCGCTTTTTGCCTCCGCGACGCCTCTTCAAGTGGGTTAGGGCACAATCCAGCGCGTGCTTTAATTCCGCAAATACTTCTCGCCTGACTCGGCCAAAGCATCCTGCCCTACCCCAACTTCTTTCCACAACCCAAACGCCAAATAAATCCCTACCGACACGGATCTCATAAACCCGGTCGACACCGGCAGCAGAATTCTTTGCGCGAAGTACTAGAACGGCTTTTTCCATAATGAAACATACCGTGAACGCCGCGGTTTGTGAATCCCAATTCTCCGGATACGTGCCCCAAATTAGCGACTCTAACGTCAAAAGCGATTGTTGAGCTTCCCCCGCCGGGCCCACACCTTCGCCAGAGGCCCAAACGTTCCTTTTGCAGACGCCGCCAACGAACCCAGTACAAAGCCGGCGAGCAGCACCAGAAAAAGCCAACCTCCGAACACCAAACTGGGTGACGGATCCGATAAGCCAAGTAGCCACCATCCGAATGCGACAAAACCACCAGCCGCCAGATCTACGCAAACAGCTCCGGTAACCACCTTCGCCGGAAACGGGACCTTTTTGATCGCCCAGAACAGCGACGCACCTCGGAACGAGTACAGCGCCATCACGAACCCGGTAGAAATGAGCAAACTGACGACTCCGGCCCCCAAAAACCGTATAGCGCCATCAAAAACTTGATGATCCATAAGAAGGTGTCCTGTGCGTGTCGACGCCAGTCTAATTCATTACGCCTGGAAGTAAAACACGACCTAGGTCGGCCAAACCTGCGGGGAAACTCCGATCACGAGCCAGCAAAATCCCGGACAATCTTGCTCGCCAATCCTCTGTTGAATCGACTTATGCTGGAGACGGCTTCATGAGAAAACGCGGCACCCGTGTACCAGGTTCGATGGGCACCCTGCATCAACTTCATTGTCGTAAGCACGCCGCCGGCAATCGCTTCGCGAGAAAGTGATGGAAAATACTCCCAGACCTTCTGATGGATAACCGACTGAAGTGTTCCGCCCGCCTTCGCGCAGTCAAATTCGAGCAACTGCTTGAGCTCGTATTCAGAGTAGTCCCCGCCCAATTGGTTGAGGACATAAAGACCCGACTTGAAACCCTCGCCATCGTAACGCCGCGACAGTAATTGACCGGCGCGAAAGGGCTTTTCTAATGCCGACGGAAAGAACAACAGCTTGCGCGAATCAAACCCGTCAACCTCACTCAGCGACGTGACGAACCGCCCATAACTCAAAGAATTGGAGACCGTCATCTCATATTCCGCAGAATCAACGAGCTGCATGAAACGATTCAAAGGCACCGCGCATACCACACCATCAAACGCGTGTTGGGAACCATCCTCACAATGGACAATGCAACCGTCGCCTGACCGGTCAACGCGAACGACCCCAGCATCCAAGCGCACGTCAAACCGCCGAGCCAGTCGATCCCAAAACTCGGACCAGCCTTCGAGCGGCATGTAGACCAGGTGCAGAGCACCAGAGACAACCAGCTGCGCTTCCACCCATCTCAGCGTGTGCAACAGGGGGACCTCGTCCAGGAGGCCATATCCCATAGCCGTCACGATGCGTAGCATGAGCCGCTCGATCTTCTGGAAGCGATGATGACGCAACCAATCCAGAGTCGGCGCAGCCAATACGTCGAGGACAGCCTGGCGGGGGCGTTTTCTCTCGAGCTCGGCAAGCAAGCCGCGGCGCTTCCATAAATACCGTGCCACTTCACTGAAGAGAAGCTCAGACCCCGCCCTAGAGATCCACTTGTTAAGCGTCACATCGCCGACATAGCTCTCTCCGACACGGCGAACCGTAATGCCCTCTTCGCGCATCCAGCCCAACACGTCGCGATGCGCCAAAGTCGCGTAACACGTCCCTAACTCGAAGACTGCCTCATCCGCCGTGACCGACAGAGACTTACCCCCGACTACGGACTCCTTCTCAAAGACCGTAACATTCTTAAAGTCCCGGTCCGCGAGGTATCGAGCGAGCGTCAAACCGGCCGGGCCGCCACCTATTATAGCTAACCGTTTGCCTTTCACACCGATCCCGCAAAACAACTAAAGAGCGGTCACAGCGGCGCCCATTTCGCCGTGTTATAATAGACCAGACGACATAGAAAGCGAATAATATTCGTAATCCATAGGCGCAAATTACCGGTATCAGATTAACCAAACTCTTGGCCCGTATTCATTGCACAACGACCCCGCGCCGGTACAAGTGACAGCGGAATTGTCCAAGTCGGTCTACGAAGTCCGGAGAACAACGCGAAGGAAACTGTCTGGACGGCGTAAATCAACCCCCAATAGGTGCTCCGGGCCGACACCCAAATCACCCTGTAATGACTCACGCGCTACGCTCGCCAGAGCTGGAGCTGAGTCACGGGGCTGAGTAATTTCATGCAGAGAAGCATGCGACGAGACATCGGCCAAGTCGGTCACGGCCCTAAGGAGTGACGCGCTCTGCTGAGAAATACGTTGCAGTATGTCCCCTGTCTCTTCACTTGAGAACGGGATGTTGGAACCTGGCGCAATTGCGCTCGCGAAGACCGAGATATGCCGAGCGGGCTCCGACAGGTTCTTAACGATTGCGCCCAGCACACGCCGACGCGAGGCGTCCGCTTCGTCGATCTTGTCATTCAACTCGTGGAGGCGTTCTTCGACTTCCTTCTGCTTAGAGATATCGGTGATAGTAATCATCAAATAGCCGTCGCCAAACGACCGTACATCCTCAAGATACCACTGACCATTACTAGCCTCGTACTCGCGCACGCCTTCGACAAACACAGCTCCTACTTCGCCGTTATACATACTTTCAAAAAGGTTGTTGCTTGCAACCATTTCTCCAGCTTGGTTCACTATGCAGAAGCCATGCCGCGAATTCGCAAGCGACCTTTCGAGAAGCCTCGATGAACGCCCGGCCTCTTGAGACTTTTCCACGAGCTTCATCGTCGACGAATGCAGAGTAATCGCGCTGACCGTGAGACCGATCGTCAGTGCGAGGCCAAAAAGAGCCATGACGACCACCCACCCGCTGGTTATCGTGAGCGTCGACACCGCCAAAACAAACAGAGTCCCCTGAAGGTAACGCACACCCACGCCCACCAAAGGTGCCGTAAATAGAACCGCCCCACAGGCCATCCCCATCGCCCCAGCAATAAGAACGACTTGAACCACTTCATCAGCTGGCCGCGAGCCAGGCCAAAACTGAGCGAAACAAATCGAGCTCCATAGCAGGCCTAAAATCAACCCTAACCTCTCCGCGCGCCCGATGAAACGGTCGGATCGAACGTTTACTGGATCAAAACGCAACGTCTTGTTCCCCGATACGATCATCACGCCAGAAGGAATCATGACGAGCGCGTACCAAACAATCAACCACAGCGTCAAATCGTACAACGCAAGCGAACCAAAGGCCAAAGTCGACGTCAAGACACTCATTATACCTATCGGTATTTTGAACGCATGGAACCTCGAGTATAACACGCCGAGCATAATCTGTTTGTCGATGCCGGAAGGCCTCGGCGTGCCGAACAGAAATATGCTGAAGAACGACGATCGGCTACCCATAAGATAAGCTTAGCACACGCCGGTAAACGTTCCGGGTAGGCCGTTTCGTCAACTTAAACACCGCAGGTAACCGATAAGCAATATTTCAGCGACCGGCCCCTCCCAACTTGTGTGCCGCCGTTGACAGCAGACAAGTGCCGACGAATTCGAAAAGGAGGAGTGCCTTCGGGTCACTATTGGCAATTCAGCCGATAGGAGCTCACATGACACCTGTCCGTCGTCAGGTATTTTGAGACAGATGGCTGCCTGACTTAAGGAGGGTCTGGCGCATCTGGGTTTGAGTTAAGCAGCGGATTGGGCGTGCTGCAAGCGCCGAAGTTTCATCGTCCTCCTTTTGATTTTCTCACGTT
>ERZ888423.1555-NODE-1555-length-19497-cov-29.702448_pt1 | contig 19497 bp, 20 predicted proteins | sample MGYA00520523_ERZ888423 | MGnify/ENA primary metagenome ERZ888423 (study PRJEB32303, sample SAMEA104408611) | aquatic metagenome | biome: Brackish water; feature: Pelagic; material: water | place: Baltic Sea | collected 2014-06-08T10:24:00 | depth 30,27 m ...
GCTTCCGCGCCGTGACAGAAGTCGGTTGCCTGCATCAAGCTGTGGTCGTAAAAGGACGCCATCCCAATGAACTGCCAGAATTCCGTTGGATCAACACGGTGCTGAGCAACTTGAAAACCAGCTTCAGCGGCACCTTCCATGCCCTGAAATTTGATAAGTACGCTGATCACTAATTGGGTGCCTTCAATTATCGCTTCAACCGGCGCTTCAACTTGGTAGAGATGACCGAGCGAGTGGTTCATGCCATCTGCAGCTGCAACGCACGGCCCGAGCACCTCCTGAGGAGTGCGGAGTTTGCTACCTAATTAGGTTTGTTCTTGGTAGTGAAGATCGAATCGAGCGGGCCACTCGCGTCAGTGGATCCAGGGGCCGAGCCGCTCGTGTGACAACAGCCGGTGGACCACTTGTACTAGCGTTTAGCTCCAGAATCATATCTGAAGCTGCAGAAAAGTGCACCTGCAGAACGTTGAGGTGTCGTGCGAGTCATCAAGTTGCTTGTTCTGGAAATCGGGGACTTGGTTGTAGTTCCACGCCCGTTGCTCAAGGCCAGCGTCGTTGCAGGGTTGGATTCAGGCGCGCAGCCTTGAATGTCAGACACATGCTTGAGCGGATGGCTTCATCCTTCCCTCAGGCCTGACCACGCCGCTGCTGGTGAAACCCTCATGGAGGTCGATGATCAGCATCCTGCGCTTGTCCTTCTCGCACTGCTTCCCCGGCGGTGCTCAGCACATCGCTGCGGCCTCGCCGCCCCCTTGGCAAGCCGTTCAGCGCCGATACGTTGAGCCGGCTTGATTGGCTTGGCAGAAATGGAACGGGCGGCTGACCCACGCGTGCGCCCCATCCGGCAACGGTATGGGTGGATGCGCGGCGACTGGCGCGTCATCTGGTTCGGCAGGAGGCGCGCCGCAGCCGGTGGCAGCAAGGCGTTGGTGTTGTTGCTGGCGCTGTGTTGCCTGATCTGGGTGAGCTGCGGTGCTGTGGCCGCCTACGAGAGCGGTCTGCCGCCGCGGCCGCTCGAGGTTCCCGCTGAAACGCCGGTGGCGGATCTGGGCGCCAACGAGGCCTTGCCGGAGCACCTCCTGGCTGTGCTGCAGGCCAACCCTCAGCCCAATCGCCCGTTCAACCCGGAGCTGCTGCCGCTGGCCACCGGCCCGCTGCCCCTGCCACCACCAACGCCGCCACCGTTACCGTTGGGTGACACACTCGTGCTGGCCTATCCCCTGGCGGTGCCGGCCACCGAGCTCGACCCTTACGGCTGGCGCTATTCCGAGTCGCGCGGTCGCTGGCGGATGCATGCCGGTGTGGATCTGATCGTGCCCGCCGAATCCGCCGTGCTGGCGGCTCTGCCCGGCACCGTCAGGCTGGTGGATGACGTGAGCGGGTACGGCCTCACGGTGGTGATCGATCATGGTGATGGCTGGCTCACGCTTTATGCGCACCTGCTGGATGTGGCCGTGGTGCCGGGTCAGAGCGTGAGCAGCGGTGAACGCATCGGCCGGGTGGGCCAGACCGGCAGCGCCACCACGCCCCATCTGCACTTTGAGTTGCGGCGCCAACGGGACGGCCGCACCGTGGCGATGGATCCGTGGCCGGTGATCGCGCACCCGCTGCTCGCTGGCGCGGCGTCTGCAGGCCGCTGAACCGTGATGGCGGCAGCAGGCTGATGCTGCAGCCCCGGTGCTCAGGGCTGCAGCGGCTTCAAGGTGGCGTCCTCCCGTTGCTTCTCCAGCTGGCTCTGCTGGCGCACCGCTGCTTCGGCGCGGCGCATGGGTGTGCCCTGAGCATGGCGCCGCCCGGCGCTGGCGGCAGCAGCGGGGGCCAACCGGTGGCACGCTGGGTGCCGCCATCCCGGGGAGGGCCATGCCTGCCTTGAACCGATGCGCTGTGAGCGTCGTGCCGCGCCAACCCCTGCTCGACTGGGCCGTGGGGCTCGGCTTGGAGCTGCCGGCAGCAGCCGCGCGCGATGCCGGGCTGTATCTGCTCCCCCCCTATGCCACCGATGCCGAGGCGGAAGCGCTGCTGCGCCGCGCCCACGCCCTGATCTTTGAAACGGAACTGGCGGTGTGGTGCCCCGTGCAGCGCCTCTGGCCCCAGGACCGCAGCTATGGGGTGTTTCGCCGGTGGTTGGAGCCGCGCTTCCATCCCTTGGTGCAGGATCTCGTCGCCGGCGGCAGGCCCACGGTGTTCTCCCCCAGGGTGTCCTCTCTGGTCGCCGCTGCGGGCCGTGCTCCGGTGGCGGACGATGACGCTCCGCCGGAACGGAGGGGCATGCCGCTGCCGCTGCGGATCCTGGCCGGGGTCGGTGCTCTGTCGTTTCTGCTGATCGGTCTGAACAGCCTGCTGTTGCCTCCGGCGGCCCCACCGGCCTCCCCGCCGCCGCCACCGGCCGGTCAGGCGACCTGAGCGCGATGACGGCCGCTGTATCTGAAACCTTGTCTGCCGGAGCCGTGCTCGCGGCGGTGTTGCCTCTGGCAGTGGGCGCGGCCATGAGTCCGCTGGTGCTGGTGCTGCAGGTGCGGCAGTTGCTAGCGCCTGCCCTGTTGCCGCCGTGCCTGGTGTTGGCCAGCGGCCGCCGCGGCGAGCCAATGCTGGAGCGTGTCGGGGGTTGGCTGAACAGCCATCAGCGCCAGGTGAGCGCCGTGCTCTGCTTCCTGTTTGCGGCTCTGCTCACCATCAACGGGCTGGCAAGGCTGTAGGGCTGCGGAAGCCGCTCCACACCTTGAGCTGCTCAAGGGTCTGCAGCCCTTCACGCCGTTCCCCCCTGAGCGTCCAGGTGGGGTAGGCCCGCACGGCGGCGCTGCTGCACCGCTGCCGCCCCGCGTCGTCCTTGTCGCATTCCACGTAGGGGAGGCGGCGGCCCGCCTCGATGCCGAACAGGTTCTTCTGCTCAAAGCAGTAGGGGCACCACCAGGCGCCGTAGAACACGGCTCCCTGCTGGATCAGGAAGTCGACCAGGGCCAGTTGTTCGGCGTTGGAGGGCTGGAGGGCTTCGCCGAGGGTGCCGGTGGTTGTGGCTGCCGGCCTGGAGCCGGTGGCCACAACCGGTGCCGCCGCCAGCGCCGCTGGGCTCGACAGGCCCCCGGGGGCGCCAAAGGAGCCAACGGCGAGAACCAGGGCGAGCAGAGGCATCAGCGGCGCCAATCACGTCCTGCAGCGTAGGCAGAGGCCGCCGGCTGCGTTCGGGCTTCCGCCCTCTGCCGGCCTTCCACCGCGCCGCTCCGGCTGGGAAACTGGAACCATTGAACGTTCTTGCTGACATGCCGGTGAGCCTGCCTCGATGAGCGCCAACGGCTATCGCGACTACTACAAGGTCCTGGGCCTCGAGCGCGGAGCCGATGCGGGCGCGATCAAGCGTTCCTTCCGCAAACTGGCCCGTCAGCACCATCCGGATGTGAACCCCGGTGACGCGGCAGCGGAGGCGCGCTTCAAAGAGATCAGTGAGGCCTACGAGGTGCTCTCCGATCCCGACAAGCGCCGCAAGTACGAGCAGTTCGGCCAATACTGGAGCCAGATGGGCGGCGGTGGCGCCCCCGGCGTCGATGTGGATTTCAGCCGTTACGGCAACTTCGACGACTTCATCAACGACCTGCTCGGTCGCTTCGGGGGGGCGGCCGGCCCCGGTGGCTTCGGCGGTGCACCAGGCGGTTTCGGCTTTTCCGGCGGCTTCCCGGCCGGCTTCGGCGGCGGCTTCACCTCCGGTGCAGGCCGGGCCAGCGGCGCCCAGCTGGATGCGGAAGTCACCATCACGATCACCTTCGCCGATGCCTTTCGCGGTTGCGAGCGCACCCTGGCCGTCAACGAGGAGCGGGTTCAGGTGCGTGTTCCCGCTGGCATGAAGAACGGCAGCCGCCTGCGGCTCAAGGGGAAGGGCAACCTCCAGCCCGGCACCGGCCGGCGCGGCGACCTCTACCTCAACCTCACCTTGCAGGAGCATCCGGTCTGGAAGCTGGAAGGGGATCAGCTGCGGGGGGATCTGCCGCTCAGCCTTGATGAGCTGGCCCTTGGCGGCGAGATCCGGGTCGTCACCCCCGATGGCGATGCCACCGTGCAGGTGCCGCCAGGCGTGGCCCTGGGGCGCAGCCTCCGCTTGAAAGGCAAGGGCTGGCCGCTGAAGGATGGCCGCGGCGATTTGTTGCTCACCCTCACCCTCGCCCTGCCGGACACCTACAGCCAGCAGGAACGTCAGCTGCTTGAACAGCTGCGCGATGCCCGTAGCACCGATCCACGCCGCGATTGGCGCAAAGCCGCCGCGCTCTGACCCCCACCGTTGCTGTGTCGCCGGGGGCAGGGAGCGCCGATCCGTAGGATCCGGCCAGCAGGTCTGCCCGCATGGAACTCACCTACCGTCCCCGTCGGTTGCGTCGCACCCCGGCGCTTCGAGCGATGGTGCGCGAGTTTCAACTCGACCCCACCGATTTCATCTACCCCCTCTTTGTGCACGAAGGGGCCAGCAACGAGCCGATCGAGGCCATGCCCGGCTGCCAGCGCTGGAGCCTCGAAGGGCTGGTGGAGGAAGTGGGACGAGCCTGGGATCTTGGCATCCGCTGTGTGGTGCTCTTCCCCAAGGTGGCCGATGGCCTCAAAACGGAAGATGGCGCTGAATGCTTCAACGAAGGTGGGCTGATTCCCCGCGCCATTCGCCGCCTGAAACAGGAACATCCGGCCATGGCGATCATGACCGACGTTGCCCTTGATCCCTATTCCTGCGACGGCCACGACGGCATCGTCAACAGCGAGGGCGTGGTGCTGAACGACGAAACCGTGGCCCAGCTCTGCCGGCAGGCGGTGGCTCAGGCCCGTGCCGGTGCCGATCTGATCGGCCCCAGCGACATGATGGACGGCCGCGTGGGAGCGATCCGGGAGGCGCTCGATGAAGAAGGCTTCGAACACATCGGCATCATCAGCTATACCGCCAAGTACGCCTCCGCCTACTACGGTCCCTTCCGGGAGGCGCTCGATTCCGCCCCGCGTCCGGTGGGAAACAAGCCAATCCCCAAAGACAAGGCCACCTATCAGATGGATCCGGCCAACGGCCGTGAGGCGCTCACCGAAGCCCTGCTCGATGAGCAGGAAGGGGCCGACATCTTGATGGTCAAGCCGGGCCTCGCTTACCTCGACATCATTCATCGTCTGCGCGAAGAATCGGAACTGCCGATTGCCGCGTACAACGTGAGTGGCGAGTACGCCATGGTGAAGGCGGCGGCCCAGCGCGGCTGGATCGACGAGCGCGCCGTGGTGCTCGAAACGCTGCTCTGCTTCAAACGCGCCGGTGCCGACCTGATCCTCACCTACCACGCCTGTGATGCGGCCCGATGGCTGAGCGAGCGTTGACCCCTGACAAGCCCACAGCCCCTCGCCCTGCTGGCCAGGGGCGGCGCTGAGCTCTGCCTCACTGCGGTGCCTGCGGCGGCTCAGAATGGAGCCAAGACCAGGACATTCCCGATGCCGGTGCGAAGACTGGGCCACGTGGCCCTGCGGGTGCAGGACATGGCCCGCGCCAAGGCGTTTTATCAGGCCCTCGGCCTGCGCCTCACCTGGGAAGCCGACGACTGGTCGTATCTGCAGGCCCCCGATGGCGGCGATGGCGTGGCCCTGCTGAGCCCGGCCTACACCGCGGCAGGCCCCCACTTCGCTTTTCACTTCAGCGAGCGCGCCGAGGTGGATGTGGTGCATGGCGAGCTGCGCGCCGCTGGCCACGCCGTGGGCCCGGTGCACGACCATCGCGATGGCACCGCTTCTTTTTACCTCCAGGATTCGGAAGGCAACTGGCTGGAGATGCTCTACGAACCTCCCGAGGGCATCCCCTCCAACCAGGGCCTGCAGCCAATCGCCGCTGCCGTCGCCGGGCAGGTGCAGGGGCTGGCTTGAACCCGATCGAGGCGGAAGCCCTTGACCTGCTGGAGTGGCCCCGTCTGGCCGAGCACCTGGCCAGCTTCGCCAGCACGCGCGCAGGTGCCCGCCACTGCCGCTCCCTGGCGCCGGCCGCCAGCTGCGCCGAGAGCGCGCGCCTGCTCTGTGAAACCACAGAATTGCTGGGCCTCGATGGTGTGCTGGAGGGCGGGCTGAGCTTTCAGGGCGTCGCCGATCTCGGTGGCACCCTGCAGTACTGCAGCAAGGGGGGCACCGCCTCCGGTGAGGCCCTGCTGGAAGTGGCCACCACCCTGGCGGCCGGCCGCCGCCTGCGCCGTCAGATCGACGACGAGGACCTGCGGCCCGTCACCAGCGCCTTGGTGCAGAATCTACGCACCCTGCCGGAGCTGGAGCAGCGCCTGCGCTTCTGCATCGAGGAGGGCGGCCGCGTGGCCGACCGCGCCAGCCCGGCGCTGGCCGCGCTGCGGCTGCAGCTCTCCGCCTTGCGCCAGCAGCGGCGTGAGCGGCTGCAGGAGCTGATGCGGCGTTTTGCGCCCCTGCTGCAGGACAACGTGATCGCCGAACGCAACGGCCGGCCGGTGCTGGCGGTGAAGGCGGGCGCGGCCTCCCAGCTCAGCGGCCTGGTGCACGACAGCTCCGCGTCCGGCAACACCGTGTTCATCGAGCCCCAGGCGGTGATCGCCCTGGGCAACCGCCTGCGCGAGCTCGAAGGGGAGCAGCGCGACCTTGAGCAGCAGGTGCTGGCGGAGCTCAGCGTCCTGGTGGCGGCGGACGCCGACGCCCTCCACGCCCTGCACTCGGTGCTGGTGCAGCTCGATGGCGCCGTCGCCCGTGCCCGCTATGGCCAGGAGTTGGGCGCGGTGCGCCCCGAGCTGTCTGCCGTTGCCGAAGCCCCCTTCCAGCTCGTGGATCTCTGCCATCCCCTGCTGCTCTGGCAGGAGCGGCGCGAGGGCGGCAGGACGGTGGTGCCGGTCACGGTCACCGTGGGCAGCGACCTGCGGGTGGTGGCGATCACCGGCCCCAACACCGGCGGCAAAACGGTCACGCTCAAGAGTGTGGGGCTGGCGGCGCTGATGGCGCGCGCAGGCCTGTTTCTGCCCTGCCGCGGCACACCGCGGCTGCCCTGGTGTGGCCGCGTCCTGGCCGATATCGGCGATGAGCAGTCGCTGCAGCAGAACCTCTCCACCTTCAGCGGCCACGTGCGCCGCATCGCCCGCATCCTCGAAGCGCTGCCGCCACCGGCAACGCCAGGCGGTGCCTCCCTGGTGCTGCTCGATGAAGTGGGTGCCGGCACCGACCCCACCGAGGGCACCTCCCTGGCGATAGCCCTGTTGCGCCATCTCGCCGGCTGCGCCCGCCTCACGATCGCCACCACCCACTTCGGCGAGCTGAAGGCGCTCAAGTACCACGACGCCCGCTTTGAGAATGCCTCGGTGGGTTTTGACGTTGAAACCCTCTCGCCCACCTATCAGCTGCAATGGGGCATCCCCGGCCGCAGCAACGCCCTGGCCATCGCCAGCCGCCTTGGCCTGGAGCCGGCCGTGATTGAGGGCGCCACCGCCCTGCTGGCGCCGAAGGGGGAAGGGGAGCTGAATCAGGTGATCCGCGGCCTGGAGGATCAGCGTCGCCGCCAGCAGGAGGCCGCCGAAGAGGCGGCTGTGCTGCTGGTGCGCACCGAATTGCTGCATGAGGAACTGCTGCAGCGCTGGCAGCACCAGCAGGAGCAGTCGGTGGAACTGCAGGAGCAGCGGCGCCGCCAGCTGGAGCACTCGATCCGCGATGGCCAGCGGGAAGTGCGCCGCATCATCCGCCGCCTGCGCCAGGGCGACACCGATGGGGAGGAGGCGCGTCAGGCCGGACAACGGCTCAAGCGCCTGCAGCAGGACCATCAGCCCCAGCCGGAACGGCGCCAGCACCGCGGTTGGCTGCCGTCGATGGGGGAGAGGATTCGCGTGCTGTCGCTCGGCAAGGCGGCGGAAGTGCTGGAGATTGCTGCCGATGGCCAGGAGCTCTCGGTGCGCTGCGGCGTGCTGCGGCTCACCGTGCCGCTTGACGGGGTGGAATCCCTTAGCGGCGAAAAGCCCACTCCACCGGAGCCGCCCGTGGTGCAGGTGCGCCGCCAGCCAGGCCGCGGCGGCGGCAGCGCCCAGGTGCGCACCCAGCGCAACACCGTGGATGTGCGCGGCCTGCGGGTGCATGAAGCGGAGGCGGCGGTGGAGGAACGGTTGCGTTCTGCCGAAGGGCCGGTGTGGGTGATCCACGGCATCGGCAGCGGCAAGCTCAAGCGAGGCCTGCGCCAGTGGCTCGACACCGTGCCCTGGGTGGAGCGGGTGGCCGACGCCGACCAGGGCGACGGCGGCCCCGGCTGCAGCGTGGTGTGGCAGAAGTGAGGCCGGCGAGTTAGGCCAGGGCGATCAGCAGGGTGCGCAGGCTGTTGCGCACCAGCTCGAAGCGCAGCTGATCGGCCCGTTTCCGCACCGTCACACCTGCCTGCTGCTACGGGTTCTGGATCTGGCCCGCCAGCGCCCGGCGGATCAGCTGTTCGGTCTGGCTGAGGCGCTGGCTGAGCTGGGATGAGCGGGCGCTGGCCTCACGGTCGAGGGCGTTGACGCCCACCAGGAACAGGGGAATCTGGCCGATGGCCAGCACGGCCAGACCGAATTACCCCCAGGCGGGCCAGCCCCAGCGCCTGGTGGCGGCGACGCGCCCAGCGCAGGGCCTCCCGCCGGCCGGCTGCGAGGTCGGGCTCCGTTTCCAGCAGGGTGGCAAAGCGCAGCAGGGCGACGCCCACAAACCCCAGGGAGGTGGCATCGATGATGCGACTGGAGAGCTGGGCGGCCCAGGCGCTGGAGCGGAAGCTGAAGGGCAGCGCGGCTGAAATCACCAGAAGGGCGAACACCACCACCAGGGTGAGGCCGGTGGCCCTGGCCAGCAGGGGCAGCCTGGGGTGCAACAGCTGGATCTGCTGGGATGGCGCGGGCATGGGTGCTGGCCTGGGGTTGCTGAACACAAAAAAGCCCTGGCAGGGGCAGGGCTGGATCGCGCTGTGGCGATGGTTTACAGCTGATCGCTGCTTCCGGAAGCAGAGCTCACAGACCCAGTTGCCAGGTTGATGCGGCGACGCAGGCGGCGGCTGTAGCCGAAGGCTGCACCCACCCCAAGCAGGGGCAGCGGACCAGGAACGGGGGCGGAGAAATTGCTGATTGTGGCGTTGCCAGGGCCGAAGTCGTTGTCAGTAGTGAAGACCAAGAAACCGAAGGTATCGCCGCTCAGGACGTTGAACTGACTGAAGCCAGTGCCCTGGGATGCATTATCAGCAAGTTTGGTGAAGCTGCCATTCAAGAGATAGCCGAAGCCATCAAAAACGTCTTCATCAGTTGAAGAGTAGGACCAGTCAAAGCTGACCGGGCCGGAGGCGGCCGCCGCTATGGTGTAGTAGGTATTGACAAACAAAGAAACAGTAGATTCAGCATTGTTACTTCCGATTACCGTGATCGCAGCAGGGGCTGCCGAGATGTCCACACTGCCATCGCCCAGGGCTGGATCCGAAGTGAAGGTCCAGCTTGACGGGGCATAGGCGCCCGCAAAATCCTGCTGAAGCTGCACGGCATGGGCAGGGGAGGCCAAGGTTGCAGCGCTGGCGACGCCAAGGGCAATGGTGCTCAGTGCCCTTGCCTTGGGAAGGAGTGCTAGAGAAGGCATGATGAAAGATAAAATGGAGGACTAGTCCCGTTAGATTCTTGACCCTCTGCCAAGAGGGGGGGGGGCTGTGTGACAGTTTCTCGATTGGCGCGAGTGCAGGTGCCGGTTGGGCCCTGGCCGTGGCCTCTGGAGGTTCAAGCAAGGCTGTCAAAATGGCCTTACTTCACCACCTGTGTGCCGCCACCGCCACCGAGCTGTGGGACCCATTGATGCCATGCCCAGTGCTCGCAAGCAGGCAAGCTCCTCCGGCAAGCGAGGGGCCGGTGGCCCGCCCGCCCGCTCCGGATTCGCGGCCACGCCGACCAATCCCCAGGCCCTGCTTGCAGAAGCCGAGCGGCTGGCCGCCGGCAATTCCCTGCTGGACGCCCAGGAGCGCCTCGCTGCGATCAGCACAGTTTTAAGGCGCACGCCTCGGTTTCGTTTGATCCAGGGCTACGTGTGTTTTCAGCTCGGGCAGCTCGATCGGGCCCTGGCGCTGCTTCAGCCGCTGACGGAGCGGCAGGACGGCATCGCCCCAGTGGCCTGCACCTTCCTGGCCGATGCCTGCCATCACGCCGGCGACGAGGCGGCGCTCGGCCAGCTCCTGCAAGGCCACCCGGGTTGGGCGGCAACACCGGAGGGGCGGCTGTTCGCTGCCAGGCTGTCCTCCGCCACCGACCCGGAAGCGGCCGTGGCAGCCCTGCGCCCCCTGGCGGAGGGCCGCCACCCCGGCCAGTTGCGGCGCATGGCCGGACTTGATGCGGTGAAACTGCTCGACAGGCTGGGTCGCTACCGCGAGGCCTGGTCGCTGGCGCAGCAGGTGCAGCGCGCCACGGCCCCTCCCTTTGATCAGCAGGGTTTTCTGGCCCCGTTGCAGGAGCAGCTGGAGGCGTTGCGCTGCGGCGATCTCGAGCCGTTCCTGCCGACCGCCCACCCTGCGGACGAGCCCGGCGTGGGCTTTGTGCTCGGCTTGCCGCGCTCAGGCACCACGCTGCTGGAGCAGATGCTCGATGGCCACCCATCCGTGTGTGGCCTCGGCGAATTCCAGGGCCTCACCCTGCTCTCCCGGGAACTGGGGGAGCAGGGCATCGGTGCCGCCCAGCTCGCTGGCCTCAGCGGCCAGCGCCGCTCCGCCTTGGGCAGGCTCTACCGCCAGCCGGCCCAGCGCCTTGCCGATCGGCAGGCCGCCTGGATGGTGGACAAGTCGCTGATCAGCTGGATGTGGCTGCCCGCCATCGCCCAGGTGCTGCCGGGATCGGTGGTGCTGCACCTGCGGCGGGACCCCCGCGACCTGGCCCTCAGCCTGAGCATGGCGGCGATCCGCCCCACCGGCGCCCTGGGCTGGGTGAGCAGCCTCGATCACATCCGCGCCGTGGTGAGCACCCATCTGGAACTGGTCAGCCTGGCCCTGGAGCGGCTCCAGCTCAACCATCGCGTGATCTGCTACGAGACCCTGGTGGCCCAGCCGGAAGCCAGCCTGCGCGGCTGCCTTGATGCCATGCACCTGCCGATGCACGAGGGCGTGCTGCACCCCGAGCGCAACCCGCGCATCCCGATCACCCTCAGCCACAGCCAGGCCCGCGAGCCGATCTACAGCACCTCCGTGGGTCGCTGGCAGCATTACGACTGGCTGTTCGGCGATGAATGGGAGCAGCTGGTGACCCAGATTTCTGCCTGATCTCAGACCCCAGCGGCGGTAGCCGGGTGGCGATCAAGGTTGATGAAGCCTTTGCTCAAGGCCATTGCGCAACTGGCAGATCAGGGCGAGCAGGCGCTCCCTGCTCGCGGGCAGTGGGGTGTCTTCCGGCGAGTAGCGGGCCTTGACGGCAAATTCCTGCAGTTCCAGCAACTCCTCCGGCAACCTGGTCCCGGCCAGGAGCTGCAGGCGCGCCAGGTCGTGGCTGAGGGGCGGCTGCTGATCGGCCAGCACGATCAGGCCTTTGAGCAGGTTCTCCACACACTGCTGGGCAAGGAACCCCCAGTTCTCCTGCGCGAAGCCCGGATCCAGGCTGGCTGCCAGCGACTGCTCGTACCGCAACGCCAGCCGCAGAATGGCGCGGGCGTCCTCTTCAGGTGGCATCGAGTGGCACCCCTTCGCGGTGGATGTGGCCGAACACATGCCAGCGGGAGCCAGCCCATCGGCTTGTGGTGGCTGCATCGCTGATCAGCAGGTCGAGGTCCACAGGCAGCAGGGGCAGAAGCAGATTGCGCACCCGGCGGCGCAGCTGCTTGTCCCGGTCCGGCGTGAGGGTGCCCGCCACGATCAGCAGCAGGTCGAGGTCTGAGTCCCGTCGCGCGGTGCCACGGGCGCGGGAGCCAAACAGAACCACCTTGCCGATCTCGGGGTCCTCGCCCAGCTGCGCCAGGGCTGCGCCGATCTCCGCTGCCTCCAGCCCCGGACCGAGCTGGCAGGGTTGCCGGTGGGTGGGGGAAATGCTGGCCACCCCTTCAGACTAGGCGGGTTCAGCCGCTGCCCAACGCCGGCAGCTGCGGTTCGGCCTTCGCCGCAGCGGGGCCGGGGGGCCGCGGCAGTGCCAGGGCGTTGCCGTCGCCATCGAACAGGCGCCAGCCGCCCGGGTCCACATTGAGGTGCACGGTTTCGCCGGGGGTGAGCTGGCGGTCGGGATCGGCGCGAACCTGCACCAGGTGCTCGCCCTCGGCCAGGCGGCAGGAGAGCACCTGCTCGTTGCCCAGGGCCTCGCTGTGGCACACCTCCGCCGCCAGGTTGCGGTTGGTGGCCGGGGCTAGCCGCAGGTGCTCCGGGCGCAGGCCGGCGGTGAGGGTCTGGCCGACCCAGGCGGCGCTGGCGGCGGCCAGCGGCTCCTCCAGGGCAAAGCGGCGCGAGCCCAGCAGCAGCAGCCCCGCCGCCGGGATCTGCGCCGGCAGCAGGTTCATGGGCGGGCTGCCGATGAACTGGGCCACGAACAGGTTGGCCGGCCAGTGGTAGAGCTCCATCGGCGTGCCCAGCTGCTGCAGCTGGCCCGCATGCAGCACGGCGATCCGGTGCCCCATGGTCATCGCCTCCACCTGGTCGTGCGTCACGTAGAGCGTGGTGGTGCCCAGCCGCTTCTGCAGTGCCACGATCTGGGCGCGGGTGCCGGTGCGCAACTTGGCGTCGAGGTTGCTGAGCGGCTCATCCATCAGGAACACAGCGGGCTCCCGCGCGATCGCCCGCCCCAGGGCCACCCGCTGCTTCTGGCCGCCGGACAACTCCTTGGGGCGCCGGTCGAGCAACGCTGTGAGGCCAAGCTCTTCAGCCACCCCGGCGACGCGGGCATCGATGCGCTGCTCTCGCTTCGAAGGCAGGCGGAAGGGTGCTGGCAGCCCGCGGCTGCAGCGGTGCAGGCTGTCCTGCAGCTGTTGCGGCACGCTGCGGGGCCGGCTGCGCCGCAGCCCGAAGCCGATGTTGTCGGCCACGCTCAGGTGCGGGTAGAGCGCATAGCTCTGAAACACCATCGCCACATCCCGCTGAGCCGGACGCAGGCCGCTCACTGGCCTGCCGCCCACCAGCACCTCGCCGTCGCTGGGGGTTTCCAGGCCCGCCAGGATGCGCAGCAGGGTGCTCTTGCCGCAGCCGGAGGGGCCCACCAGCACCAGAAATTCGCCATCGGGCACGTCAAGGTCGAGCTGGCGCAGCACCTGCACGGGCGCGCTGCCACGCCGTGGTGGAAATGTTTTGCTGACCTGCTGGAAGCGAACCTCTGCCAAGACGGAGCCTCTGACCCGCCGATCCTAGGGTTGGCCCCAGGTTCGGCCTTCGTTAAGGGATTCCTTGCAGTTCATCGATCACGCCCGCATTGCGGTCCAAGGCGGCCGGGGCGGCGACGGCATCGTCGCGTTTCGTCGGGAAAAATATGTGCCCGCTGGTGGCCCCTCCGGAGGCGATGGCGGCCATGGTGGAACGGTGTGGCTGCAGGCTGACGCCAACCTGCAGACCCTGCTCGACTTCAAGTACAAGCGGCTGTTTGCGGCCCCGGAAGGCCGGCGTGGCGGCCCGAACCGCTGCTCGGGTGCCGGTGGGGAGGATCTGGTGGTGCGGGTGCCCTGCGGCACCGAGGTGCGCGACCCCGAGACCGAAGCCCTGCTTGGCGACCTGATCGAGCCCGGTGATCGCCTGCGGGTGGCGGCCGGCGGCCGCGGCGGGCTTGGCAACGCCCACTACCTGAGCAACCGCAACCGGGCCCCGGAAAAGTTCACGGAGGGCAAGGAGGGGGAAGAGCGGCAGCTGCAGCTCGAACTGAAGCTGCTCGCTGAGGTGGGCATCATCGGGCTGCCGAATGCCGGCAAGAGCACCCTCATCAGTGTGCTTTCGGCCGCCAAGCCGAAGATCGCCGATTACCCGTTCACCACCTTGATCCCAAATCTCGGGGTGGTGCGCAAACCCAGTGGGGATGGCACGGTGTTCGCGGATATCCCCGGGCTGATCGCTGGCGCCGCCCAAGGCGCAGGGCTTGGCCACGACTTTCTGCGCCACATCGAGCGCACCCGCCTGTTGGTGCATCTCGTGGATGGCTCCAGCGCGGATGTGGCCCACGACCTGGCGGTGGTGGAAGCGGAGCTGGTGGCCTACGGCCACGGGCTGGCCGATCGCCCCCGGCTGCTGGCCATCAACAAGGTGGAACTGCTCGATGAAGACGCCCTGTCAGCGGCTTCAGATGCACTCAAAGAGCGTTGGCCCCGGGAGGTCCTGGCCATCTCCGGGGCAACGCGTCAGGGGCTTGATCGATTGCTCGAAGCGGTCTGGAAAGAACTCGACCGCAGCGAACAGTCCCTGGTGGCTCAGTCGTCGTAGACGCGGCACTCGGGCGCTTCCGGGTTCAGATCGCAATAGACCTCAAGCGAGTTGGGGTCGTGATTGTCCTCGGGGTGATGGGTTTTGTATTCCTGCAAAGACTTGAGCTCTTCCTCAAGGTGGCGCACCTTGCCCTCGTTGCCCGTGGCCTTGGCGGTTTCGATCTCAATCTGGTCCTTGAGAATGTGCTCGTCGATGGAAGTCATAAGACGGCCGACCTGCGGCAACCGAATTTTTCCAGCCCACCCTACGGGTCGTGCGTCGCCTTCGCCGCGCCGTGTGGGCTCAAGCTCATCAACCCCCCGGCGGCATGGGGCAGATGCCAGTGCCGGCGGGGGATTCTGCCTTGGCCTCAGGCCGGCAGATCACTGAGTTCCAGCCAGCGCTCCTCGCCGGCGTGGATGCGTTCCGCCAGCGCGGCCAGCTCCTCGGTGAGCGCTTCGAGCCGGGCGTAGTCGCCCTGACTGCTGCCGGCCAGCTCCGCCTCGAGCCTGCTGCGGAGCTCTTCCCAGCCCGGCAGCTTCTGCTCCAGATCGGTCAGCTCGCGGCTTTCCCGGTAGCTGCGCCGGCGGGGCTTCTGGGCGCCGCGTTCGCCCGTTGCCTTGGTGGGTGTGACCGCTGCCGCTGCGTCGATGGTCAGCGTGGCGGCAGCGGGCGCCGGGGCGGCTTTCGGCGCGGCCTGGGCCAGGTAGGCGCTGTAGTTGCCCTCAAAGCGCCGCAGCACACCGCCCTCAAAGCAGAACAGCCGGTCCACGGTGCGATCGAGGAAGTAGCGGTCGTGGGACACCACCACGACACAACCGCGGAAATCTTCGAGGAAGTCTTCCAACACCGTGAGGGTGTGCACGTCCAGGTCGTTGGTGGGCTCATCGAGCAGCAGCACGTTGGGCGCCTGAATCAGCAGCCGGCAGAGGCAGAGCCGCCGCCGCTCTCCTCCGGAGAGCTTGCCGATCGGGCTGTGTTGCTGGGCGGGGGGAAACAGGAAGCGCTCCAGCAGCTGGGAGGCACTCACCTGCACACCGCCCAGATCGATCCGGCTGGCCGCCTCCTGCACGAAATCGATCACCTTGCGCTCCATGCCCTTGCCAGCAAACAGGTCGTCGGTCTGCTGGTCGAAGTAGGCCAGTTGCACGGTGCTGCCCAGCTCCAGGCGCCCCTGCTGGGCCTGGCGCCGCCCGGCGATCAGGTCGAGCAGGGTGGATTTGCCGGAGCCGTTCGGGCCGATGATGCCCACCCGGTCTTCCGGGCTGAAGTCGTAGCTGAAGTCGCGCAACAGCGGCGTTCCGCTGGGGATGGTGGGCACCTCGGCCCCGGCCGGCCCCTGCGGCGCCCACACACTGAGATGCTCCGCCGTGATGGCCCGCTTGCCCAGGCGCCGACTGGCGGTGGCCAGGCTGAGCTGGTCCTTGCCGGCGCGCACCGGTGCCTCCTGCATCGCCTCGATCCGCTGGATGCGGGCCTTTTGTTTGGTGCTGCGGGCCTGTGGTCCCCGTTGCAGCCACTCCAGTTCGCGCCGCAGCGCTCCTTTGAACTTGGCGGCGCTGGCCGCTTCGGCGGCCTCTTCGCCCGCCTTGATCTGCAGGTAGCTGGCGTAGTTGCCCTCGTAGGTGCGGGCTTCGCCCCGGTCCACCTCCACGATGCGGCGGGTGACCCGGTCGAGCACGTAGCGGTCGTGGGTGACCAACACCAGGGCGCCGCGGAAGCGGTCGAGGTGGTTCTGCAGCCACTCGATGCAGTCCGCATCCAGGTGGTTGGTGGGTTCGTCCAGCAGCAGCACGTCCGGTTCGGCCACCAGCGCAGACGCCAGGGCCAGCCGTTTGCGGAAGCCCCCCGAGAGCTCCCCCACCTTGCGCTGGGTGTCGCGGATGCCGAGCCGGTCGAGCACCTCGCGGCACTGCTGCTCCAGCCCCCAGGCCTGGCAATGGTCCATGCGGCTCTGCAGATCGCCCAGCTCCGCCAGCAAGGCGTCGTGATGGGCAGCGGACGACTCCGCCAGCGCCTCGCTCACCGCGGTGAAACGCCGCAGCAACTCCATCTTCTCGCCACTGCCGGCGAAGACCTGCTCCAGCACAGTGCGCTGCGCATCGAGCGTGGGGTCCTGGTCCACCAGCACCACATTGAGACGGGATGAGCAGCGACGTTCCCCCTCCCCCGCCGGCTCCACGCCGGCGAGCACCTTGAGCAGGGTCGATTTGCCGGCGCCGTTCGGGCCGATCAGCCCGAGCCGATCGCGCTCGCCCACATGCAGGGTGAGGTCGCGGAAGAGGGTCTTGATGCCGAAGTCCTTTGCGACCCCCACCAGGCTGATCAGGCTCATCGGTTGACGCCCTGCGCCTGGGCCTCGAGGTGGGCGAACACGCTCTTGTCACCCACATCGGCCTGCGCCGCCATCGGGAACTTGCGCAGGCACAGCACCAGCAACAGGGCCGCCTGCAACAGCAACAATCCGTAGGTCTGCGCGGGATCCAGCAGGCCGCTGAGCCGGCCCAGCAGGGCCACGGGCAGCAGCAGGGTCACACCGACCGCCTCCGGCCGCTGAAAACAGAAGAACTCCTTGAAGCCGATGCCGGCCTGGGCGGCGAAGAAGGGGCCGATCGCCCAGATCCAGCGGGGATCGGCCGCCAGGGTGTCGAGCATGGCGCCGGGGCCCACCCGCAGCGCCAGCAGCAGGCCACCGGCGCTGCCCAGCAGCCAGAACAGTTGCAGGGCCCGGTGCAGGGGCCGCAGGTAGATGTGAATCCACTGCAGCGCCAGCCCCAGCCCTGCCGCCATCAGGGCCAGCCATGGCCACGACCAGGCTCCGCCGAAGCGGTGCCACTGCCACAGCAATGCCAGCTCCGCGACCGCCAGCGTGAGCAGGGCGAGGCGGTAGCCCAGCACCTCACGCCGGTCAACGGCTGTGATCGTGAACGGTCCGTAGACGCCCTCGAACACCGGATCGCTGCTGGCGCTTGGATCGATCGATCGGGCGGTCATCGCATCATCTCGAGGGGAGAAGCATTCACCAGTGTGGTCAGGTCGGGGCCGGCCGGGATGATGCCGGAGGGGTGCAGCGGAAACAGGCTGCCGAAGTAATCCTGCCGCCACGCCTGGGGGAAGCAGGTGGCGGCCACCCCTTCGATCGCGTGGAAGTGGGCCCGCCAGCGCCACAGGGCCGGGAATTGCCAGAGCGGCCGGCGGCTGCAGCCGAACAGGGGGGCGTACACCAGCTCCAGCCGAATCAAGCTGGGGAACAACACCACGTCGGCGAGGCTGGGTGCGGTTCCACACAGCCAGGGCCCAGCGGCCTGCAGCTCCGCCTCGGCGGCCTCCAGGGCTTCGAACAGGGCCGCTTCGGCGCGGTCGTAGGCCGCCTGGTTGCGGGCGAAGCCGCAGCGGTACACCCCGTCATTGACGGCTCCCTGCAGGCGCTGCCGCCAGGCGTCGATGCGCTCCGTCTGATCGGCAGGTTCCAGGTCGGACACCCCGTCGGGCGCTGGCCAGCGGTTGAGCAGCTCGATCAGCCGCGCGCTTTCATTCACCACAATGCGGCGCTCGGCGCGGTCGTAGAGCACCGGCACCGAGGCCGGCGCGGCCGCTGGAGCCCCGCAGCTGCGGTAGAGGTCGGCCAGGGCCTGGGCCCCTTCAAACGGCGAGCTGAACTGCCAGCGGCCGGCGCCGGGGTCTGGCTCCACTACCACCAGATCGATCGTTGAGTGCAGTTGGCGCAGGGTCCACACCAGCCAGGCGCGATGGGCCCATGGGCAGCTGCGGCCCACGATCAGCACGTGACCTGCGCTGCTGCCGGCCGTGGCTGGCAGGGGCGGCAAGGCGGTGAAGGCTCCGGCGGGACGGCAGTAGTTCCCCTCGGCGTCGGCGGGGCCCAATCCACCCATCAGCTGCTGCCATTGCCAGCGCCACGCCGCTCGGACGCTGGCCACCACGGGTGGAGGAACGGCCATTTCGAACACGGGCAGGTGCTCTGACTCTGGCCTGGCCGGCATTCCCTGCCAGCCTGTGGCGCAGGTGTTCGCAGGGACGGGCGCAGATGGCTGCAGGCAAAGTGCTGGTGGTGGGTGGAACCCACGGCAATGAACGCAATGCCCCCTGGTTGCTGGAGCACTGGGGTCGCCACCCCGCCCACCTCAACCGCGCCGGTTTGGCGGTGGAGCTGGCGGTGGGCAATCCTGCGGCCTTGGCGGCAGGGGTGCGCTACCTCGATCACGACCTCAACCGCTGCTTCGGTCTGGGTGCCCTGGCGGACTCGCGGCGCAGCTCCCGGGAGCTGCTGCGGGCGCGCCAGCTGCTGGCCGATTTCGGGCCCCAAGGAACGACTCCCTGCGCCGTAGTGATTGATCTGCACAGCACCACGGCGGCGATGGGCAACTCTCTGGTGCTCTACGGGCGCCGGCCCGCCGATCTGGCCCTGGCCGCCGGCATCCAGGCGCAGTTGGGGCTGCCGATCTACCTGCACGAGGGCGACCCCGCCCAGAGCGGCTTTCTGGTGGAGCGCTGGCCCTGTGGTGTGGTGATCGAGGTGGGTCCGGTGCCGCAGGGGGTGATCACCGCCACCATCTGCCATCAGACGGCACTGGCTGTGGAGGCGGCACTGGCCACCCTGGCTGCGGCCCGCGACGGTTCATTGCGCCTGCCGGTGGCCCTGACTGTGCATCGCCACCTTTGCAGTCTCGATCTGCCCCGGCATTCGGATGGCCGACCGGCCTGCTGCCTGCATCCCAACCGCCAGCATCGCGACTGGCAACCGTTGCGGCTTGGCGATTCGCTGTTTCAAGGCGCTGACGGGTCCACCGTGTGTTTTGAGGCAGAAGCGGCCGGAACATTCGGTGCCGCCATGGCGGCGGGCGATTGCGCCTGGCCGGTGTTCATCAACGAAGCGGCCTATGGCGAGAAGGGCATTGCCCTCAGCCTCACCACCCGCGAACGCTGGCCCAGCAGCCAGCAGTGGGGGGAGGCTCTGCGCCAACAGGCCCTGGACCTCACAGCCGCCTGCTGAAGCCAAGCGCGCTCAGAGTGGGGCCGGAGCGTCGGGGGTGGCTGGCTGCAGCGGAACCGCCTGGGGGGCGGTGGTGGGGCGGGGTGCGCCGTTGAAGAGCACGCTCAGCACCTGCCAGCCGGGAGGACCTCCCAGGAAACGGAAGGTATAGCCCTCAGCA
>ERZ888423.1556-NODE-1556-length-19493-cov-14.246579_pt1 | contig 19493 bp, 15 predicted proteins | sample MGYA00520523_ERZ888423 | MGnify/ENA primary metagenome ERZ888423 (study PRJEB32303, sample SAMEA104408611) | aquatic metagenome | biome: Brackish water; feature: Pelagic; material: water | place: Baltic Sea | collected 2014-06-08T10:24:00 | depth 30,27 m ...
GTATAACCTGATGGATGACCCAATGGCTCGCCTGCCCAAGTATGTTTTTCGCCGTACCAACGGCAGCTACCGCTATAAGCGCAACGTTCCCAAACACCTTTTGCCACTCATTGGTAAAGAAACGCTGTATCGCGCCCTCCTCCAATAATCAGACAGACCTTTTCCAATAGCGTTTTCTCCCAAGATTTATTTTACATTCTTGTAAACCATTCCATCTTAAAACAAGGTAATGGGTTGTAATAAAGGTCTGGGTCCTCGAACTGTTGACCGAGAAATTTGAGGCGCTCTCGGCTACGGCGACCAAGCCCGGCCAGTTCACCGTCACCGCGCGAGACTGAGATTCTTCAGGGCGCAAGGCCCGCCGTCAGTTCAGTAATCAGCGTCATGCGGCTTCGCGTTTGAGCGATTGCGCCATACAGTGGATGCCGCCGCCAGTTTTTGAGATTTCCGACATGTCGATGGCGGCTACTTCAAAGCCACGCGCACGCAGTTGGCCTATCAGGGTTTCGGAGATCGACGGGGCAATCACCCGATCATGGCCCAGCGACATGAAGTTGCAGCCCAGGGCCATGGTGTCGCAGAACGGCACGTCGATGATCTCGTGCCCCTTGGCCTTCAGCCAATCGACGATTCCAGGTTCGGTACAGTCCAGGCAGACCGCAGTCAGTTTGTGGGCAATCGGCACCACCATCAGGTCAATATGCACATAGTATTCGTCTATAAAGGCCAGACGGGTTTCCCAACCCTCGGCCTCAAACCAACTTTGCACTTGCCGCGCGCCCTCTTCCTGGGTCCGCGCGCCGCCGCAACCAATCAGTACAGTGCCTTCCTCGATCACGTTAAAATCGCCGCCCTCAAAGGTGCCAGCGGTGACCATATCATAGATCGGGATGCCCAGCTGTTCATAGGTACGAATGGCCGCATAATTCTCGCCACGCCGCCACCAGTTGGCCATGGCTGTGATGATCGCCCCGTATGGCGTCATGACCGAGCTGTCGCGGGCGTAAACCTGCATAGGCAATTCAACCGACGGAGTGTGCATATGCACCTTGACCCCGAAATGCTCATAAGCAGATACTAGTTCGGCATGCTGGGCCTGTCCCACCTGCACGTTGCAAGGTGCTTCGCGCAGATGTTTGCGCGAGAGCGACGAGGTGGAAAGATGCCGCAGATGCGCGGGCGAACCCAGCAGTACATCGGTCAACGGATCGGTCTCGTTGCGAAAGCCCCAACCCTCAAGCGGCTTGGTGCCACCTTGGATGTTGCGGCGTTGTAAGCTGAAGGGTTCAGAGCCTTGGCGATAAGTTTGCATCGGGAAAATTTCCTGTGTTAGACGGCCGGCATGCTGGAGGGGATCCACCAATCTCGACCGCGGGAGGTTGTGACATATTCTGGCCAACTAAAATGAATGGGGGCGGGGTAATCGCACAGAGGGGCCGTCCAGTTGCTGCCACCGATGCCTCCCCCAGTACGAATTTTGAATTCGTCCATTGCCGCCGCGCGGGCGATAGGATCTTCCAACAGGCGCAGAGCCGAAAGGGCCATAATTTTGGCCGCAGTTTGTACCATGGGATCAATCGTGGCGGGGATGCCGCCAAGGGCGTTCATCACCCATGAGGGATAGGCCTGCCCCGGAGGGGCCTTCAATGCCGGGCGGGCCACATAAAACCGCGCGGTCGGCGCGTGCCAAGTCATGTCGGTGTAGTCATCCGAGGTGGAATTCAGCTGCGAGGGCGGCAAATCAGAGCGCAAAATCGCTTCGGCGGCTTGTGGATCAATCAAGGTGCTCATCGCGTCGATGAAGGGTTCGGCCATGGGCGCCATGCCAAGGCCAGTCTGAATTTCGCGGGCCACAACCTTGGCAGCTTCGTTCCAGACCGGTGCGCCTACGGCCTGCATTGCCTGCCAAACCGTGGTGGCTATGGCATGATTGGCCAACCCATGGCGCGATTTGCAGACCCAGTGCCTTTCATACCGGCAGCCCGTCATTGCGGCGGCGGCCTCGGCATTGCGGTCCAGCGCCACCGTCACCTGATCGGCCATCGCAATCGTTGGCACTCGAATCATATATTGCAGATCAGCCAAACCCGCAGGCAGATTGTCCGCTGTGGCCTGTCCTGCCGTCAGGATAGCCTCGGAAATCGACCAGCCACCCTGATGCGGCAAGATCGCGTCGCGTAGAGATTTTGACGCCTGATACATCATCATCAGCGCATCATTGGCCCCCGGAGCGCGCACGGCAGAATGCGATTGCGGGATCGGCGCGCCATCATGCAAGCCCCAAGCTTCGGGCGTATCGCAGATAAAGCGGTAGACCATTGCATAGGCCGCCCCGCAATGGGTGTCCCAGCGAACTGTATTGCACATCGGCAGCATGTAGAACGGATGGAAAGACAAGATTGCGGCCAGACCGTCGTAATATCCCGCCGCAGCGTGTATGGGCTTTGAGCCGCGCACTTTCTCGGCAGGCTCGCCCGTAAAGCGCAAGCCGCCGGGAATGTTGTGCTTAGTCATTGCAGCTTTGATCGCCAAAAGTGCACCCAAGCCCGCCATGCCCAAGCCTGAATGAGGGTCGGTATGCCCGCCCGCCTGAAAGCCCAGCCCCACCCGTGGTTCGCGCCGGGTTGAGGCCGCCTGACAATTGCCCGGAACTGCATCAAATTCTGCATAAAGCCCAATCACCGGCCCTTCCCCATTGCGCCAATCGGCGCAAAAGGCTGTAGGCATTCCAGCGGAACCCTCTTCCACATCGAAGCCCTCAGCGCGTAGGCGTTCAATATACCAAGCCGCAGAGCGGTATTCACGCCAAGCCGTTTCGCCATAGTTAAAAATTGTTGCCGTCCATTCAGACAGATCGTCAGCCCGGTCTACCAGATCGGCGAGGGCAAAAAGCTGGGCAGGGCTTTGGATCATGAAACCTTCCTTTTTCCAAAGCCTAATAGCGTTGCGCGAGCGAAAGCTAGTGAAACATTTTGTGGCGATCAACAAATTATTTTCACCAAGGCACTTGTCTTGCCAAAGTTTAGGGGCGTAGTCTAAATGCTAGAGGTAAGCTTCCATGCGAATTCCATCGACACAAGCGCTGCGCGCGCTAGAAAGCTTTGCACGCCATGGCACGGTCTGGCAGGCAGCGGAGGAGTTGAATCTGACCCGATCAGCGATCAGCCATCAGCTGAGGATGCTTGAGCGGGATTTAGATTTTCATATGCTGAACCGAGTCGGCACTCGGGTTGAACTGACACCGCAGGGGCGTGCCTATTCCAATGATATTCGCCAGGCGCTGAGGGCAATATTGGGCTCGGCGGCACGCAATACCGGGCGCGGCGTTACGGGAAGTTTGACGGTCAGCTGCGCCCCCGGATTTGCGGCGGGCTGGCTTTGCAACAATATAGGGCGTTTTGCCGCAGCCTACCCAGATATTGCCTTGTCGATCATCACTCCACGAAGCTTGGGAAAGGTCAGCGACCCAAATGTTGATCTTTTTATTACCTATGGGGATGGAGAATTTCCCGACATGCAGACCGAACACGTCTTGGATGTAGAGACCACGCCGGTTTGCAGTCCGGCGATGGTGAACCGTCTAGGTGGCATGCCCGAACCGATTGATGTTTTGCGTTTGGGGCTGTTACACCTTGCTGACCAAAGGGATTGGGCCGCCTGGTTTACGGCTATGGGCCTTGATCCGCGCTTGACCACAGCGGGTGTGGTATTTTCCGACATGCATCTGGTCTATTCGGCAGCATTGGCGGGGCAAGGCATTGCTATGGGCGATTTGTTTCTGTCGGCGGACGCGATGAATAGCGGACAATTGGTCCGCCCGTTTGAGAAATCCGTGCATTTGCCGCGTGCCTATTACATAGCAGTGCCGATGGCCATGATCGAAAACCCCATGGTCGAAGCGTTTCGAAATTGGCTTAGGCTAGAGCGCTCCCAAAATTTCCCCATAGCCAAAGGTTTTGCCCCTAACGGCAAATTTTATTTGTCGTTGTGACGAAAAACTATTGTTTGCGCCAAGTGGGTGATGGCGCTTAGTCTTTCCGAAAGCAGGAGGCGCTGGGTGAGCAGGATCAAGGCTGCAGAAATAGGAGCGGAAAGGATTGAAAATCCTCGTGTCGGTGGTTCGATTCCGCCCCCGGGCACCATTTTATAAGTAAAATCAGTGACTTGGAAACGCATTAAACACCCTAAAGTTGTAAAATTCAAAAACACACCAAACGCACAGTTTTTGCCGTGTTTGCGTGTTTTTACACGAGCGGAATCGCTGTGTTGAACACAGTGTTTGGGGTTTGTGTGTTGAGACACAGTGTTGGCTGCTGTGTTACAGGCAAGTTCTATAACAAAGTCTTCCAACACAGTGTTTGAGGTTGTTGCCAAGAATACTGTTTACGGTCAGTGGCGTTGCGCACGTAAACCCAGCTTTGGAACTGGCTGTATTTGTTGCTTGCTGCCTACTTTTGGTTGGCGCTTAGCATGCGGGCAGTGCTTGCTACTATCGGCCCTTAGCGGACCTTGGTGGGTCGCGCAGCTAAGGTCGGGTCTGAGCCCCAACCTGTTCCTTGCACATTTGTGCTGCGCGCGCACGCAGCGCCAAACATTCTGCGTAAGCACGAAAATCCATGATGCATCGCAACGGCGTTTCCTGCCATTCGTGTGTCGTGCAGCAATTTTTAAGTGGCGAATTCACAGTTGGCGGACTTTACTGTCGGTCCATATGGTATCCGGAATGATTGATCACAGCCCAACACCAATGCCAATCCTATTGGAAAACGGACCAGGCCGGGCGAGGCAAACCCCGAAACCAGCAGGACAACTGCGGCGGAGCTTAGTAAAACCACTGCCATGCCCAAGCCAACGCAGCCGTTTCCAACGGATGAGCGCCGCATTGTCATAACCCGGTTGAAGGTAACGCCAAAACTGCGCTTCGATGCCGGTTCTGATTATGCGTACGGCGTATAGCGACAGAATCACTGCGCCGCCTAGCCGAGTAAGAAAGATCAGAATTGCCTACGAGGGGCCTTTCCTTTGAAAGTGGTTATAGACGTCGGTTGAGTATTTAATTCAGCATCCAGTTCTGGTGCAGATTGCGATTAAATTGGAGCCGCTTCGGCATACGGCACGTTGATGCGACCATATTTTCGCACGCGCACGTTGGCTTGTTCCGCGTGACCTGGGAAGCCTTCCATTAGGCACAGACGAGAGGCATATGACCCGATCATGGAAGAGGCTTCGTCCGTCAGAACGCGTTGGTATGTACATGTTTTCAGGAACTTACCTGCCCAGAGACCACCGGTGTAACGCGCCGCTTTGTTGGTCGGCAGCGTGTGGTTTGTGCCGATGACCTTGTCGCCGAAGGCAACGTTGGTGCGTGGGCCGATGAAAAACGCACCATAGTTCCTCATGTTCGCCAGGAAGTAATCATCGTCAGATGTCATTAGCTGCACGTGCTCGGAAGCAACGAAGTCAGCGACTTCTCTCATCTCTTTGTGGTCCTCACAGACGATGATCTCGCCAAAGTCATGCCAGCTTTTACTCGCAATGGCGGCCGATGGCAGTATCTTCAGCAGACGATCAATCTCTGCCAGGGTTTCGCGCCCAAGTTTTTCAGAGTTTGTGATCATCACGCATGGGCTGTTGTAGCCGTGTTCTGCCTGACCGATAAGGTCGGTTGCACAGGTTTCCCCGTCCACGGTTTCGTCAACGACGATCAGAGTTTCGGTCGGACCGGCAAAAAGGTCAATGCCCACACGGCCAAACAGCTGGCGCTTGGCTTCCGCAACAAAGGCGTTGCCCGGGCCGACGATCATGTCGGTTGGTTTGATGCTTTCGGTACCTAGTGCCATGGCGGCAACCGCCTGAACGCCACCGAAGGAATAGATTTCATCCGCGCCATTCAGCGCTTGGGTTGCCACGATCAGACGTGCGGGCTCGCCTTTGAATGGCGGTGCGCAAGTGATCACACGGTCACAGCCTGCCACTTTCGCTGTCAGAACAGACATGTGGGCAGAGGCCAGCATCGGGTATTTACCGCCCGGCACATAGCAACCCACGTTCTCGATCGGAACGTGTTTGTGGCCCAGCACAACACCTGGCAGGGTTTCGACTTCGATCTCTTTCATTGAGTCGCGCTGCAGCTTGGCAAAGTTCGCCACTTGCGCGCTCGCAAATTCAATGTCGTGACGTTCTTGATCAGTCAGGCTGTCAATGGCCGCCTGAATTTCCTGATCAGTCAGGCGATAGGAAGCGCGATCCACACCGTCAAATTTGACGGAGTATTCACGAACAGCGGCGTCGCCGCGTTTCTCAACATCTAGAATGATATCGGACACCGTTTTGCGAAGGTCTTCGCTGGCGGCCTCTAACGCAGCCGTTTTTTCAGGTTCTTTTAGCTTCCACGCCATCGTCGCAAATCCTTGGAAAAAAGAGGCCGCACAGGTGAGGGAAAGACCCACCTGCGCGACCATCAAGTTCAGGGGAGGTTACATATGTTGTTCTTTGGCGCGCATCTCGGCATAGGCTTCCTGCTCTTTTTCGTAGTAAGCAGGCGATGGGAAGTCCCACCAGCCAGGCGTGAACGGACCAGCTGCATCGCGCGAAGTGATGACCTCGATCAACGCCGGTTTGCCAAGGGCAAGGGCCTCTTCCAGGGCGGCACGCAGGTTTTTGCTTTCCGTCACCCTCACAGCATGCATGCCAAAGCTCTTGGCCATTTCGGTGATGTCGGCGGTGTAAGGCTCGCCATTGCCGCCATCAGTGTTGAATTCAGAGCCCACATGACGGCCCATGAATTTGCGCTGACCACCGCGGATCGACATGTAGCCCGAGTTGTTCTGCACCATCGCCACAACCGGGATGTTGTGCATCACGGCCACGCCCATTTCAGGCGCGCACATCATGAAATCACCATCGCCCAGGATCGCAACAACCTGCTGGTCAGGACAGGCCAGTTTTGCCCCCAGAGCCGCCGGATAGGCCCAGCCCATAGGAGAGAAAGAACCAGACGTCAGGTGGGTACGTGGTTGGTAAACCGGGAAAGACTGTTTCACAGCACCTTGGGTGTTCCCGGACCCAACGGTCACGATGCCGTCCCGGTCCAGAACTTCACGCAAGATCTTCAACGGGTGCTGAGAGGTGAACGGTGATTCAGTGGAATCGCGGCGTGGTGCCAGCATGGCTTCCCATTTGTCTTTCGCAGTTTGAACGTCCGCCAGGAATGGCTCGTGTATCTTCAGAGCGTTGATGGACTGCAGATCGGTGATACGTTCCAGCATCGCTTCCAGAGTCACCTTCGCATCGGCAACGATCCCCACTTCGGTCGGGTAGTTTTTGCCGATTTCATGGGGATCCAGATCGATATGAATCAACTTGGCTGGCGGGAAAGAGAAGGTCACACCCTTCGCATAGGACGACGCCGACCAGTCGGTGAAACGGCAGCCAACGGAAATCACAACATCCGCACCAGCGGTGATTTCATTGCCTGAAGATGTCCCCGTCTGACCGATTGCACCAACGCAAAGCTCGTGCTCCTCGTTGATCGCGCCTTTGCCGTTCCAAGTGAAGGAAACAGCCGCACCTACGCGCTCTGCCAGTTTGGTCAGGGCTTCGGATGCATTCGCAGAGATCGCGCCGCCACCAGCAACGATCACAGGGCGTTCCGCGTTTAGCAGCAGTTCAACTGCGCGCGTAATCGCTTTTGGATCTGGATGTGCGACACCAATTGGAACACGCTTCGCAAGATCGTGGATGTTTACATCAGCCACTTCGCACTGCAGGTCCATCGGCAGTTCCATGTGTACCGGACCCGGACGGCCGGTCGTCATGGTGTTGAACATTCGGTGCATGATGAATGGCACTTCCTCGACGCGAATTGCGGAATAAGACCGTTTGGTCACCTCTTCCATGATGCGTGGGAAAGCGTTCTCTTGCTGACGCTCGATTTCCTGCATTACACCGTGGCCCTTCATGTGGGTGGAAGGCGAACCGTTGATGTAGAAAACAGACGTCGAATCCGCATAAGCCGTTGCCAGGCCAATCACAGTGTTGGTCGCGCCAGGGCCCACGGATGTGGTCGCTGCCATCGGCTTGCCGCTTGCACGGTAATAGCCATCCGCCATGTGGATCGCTGACTGTTCGTGCATCACTTGGATGAACTTTACCTTGCAGTCGTCTTGCAAGAACGCATCGACCAACGCCCAGTTCCCATGGCCTGGGATACCAGCGATATATTCGACGCCGTATTCTGTGAGGGCCTGAGCGACGACCTCGCTACCTGTCATCTTAGTCATCTAAGTCTCCTTCAGCGCCTGATCACGCTCTTCAGGTTAATGTGTGGTGGGTACGGTTCTAGGCTGGAACCGGAAGTCTTATCGGGCTTGTGAAGCTGGAACGCCTGCTTGCGACAGAATCTGTTCAACTGTGCTGCGGCTCTTCTCCGCGACCTCTTCAGCGCTCAATCCTTCGAGAATTGGCGAGAAAATTTCCGCACCGACGTTGGTCAGTCCATTATTTTTGGAGAGGATCTTGACGATCTCTACATTGGGGAATTCCCCGTCACCTGGCCACTTGCGATCATAGCAATTGTCGACAACGGTCTGACCTTCCGGCAACTCAAGAGGCCCGTCGCTCAGCTGCACGCAGCCGATTTTGTGACCCGGAATAGTGTTGAGAGTCTCGATGTCCGACTGGCTGCGCACGTGATGCCAGATGTCGTAACACAACAAGCCGTTGGGCTGATCAGCGTCTCGCACAACGTTCCAGGCCATCTCCAAGGACGGTAGACCCCACAGAGGCACAAACTCCAAGTCGATGTTTACGCCATGCTCCGCGCCCAATTTGCACGTTGCAATGTAATCTTCAGTGATTTCATCATAACTCATGCTGCCCAGTGGGAACATCGCGTTCAACGAGGCATGTGTGCAGCCAAGTCCTTCACAGATCCGGAAGAACTCGTACGCTGTGGTTGCTGTCTTCAGCGTGTAGGCGTCTGGCATATTGTCCGACACCCAACGACGGGACCATGTGTTGAGAGGATCCATGCGATTGATCTGCACGCCCTGATCTGCGGCTTCAGAACGGATGTCACCAAGAGTGCGGCCTGTCTGCTCCATTCCCTGAATATCCGCAGGCATGAGAGACATCGTTGAATAACCTGCCAGCCGCGTCGCCCGCAGTTTTTCCGCGAAAGGCAGATTTACGACATTTGAATAGTTCATGGTAAAGGAGTTTACAGAATTCATCATCGGGTCAGACCTCAGTTCAAGCTGTATTTTGGGGCGACTTCGGAGATTGCCTGAGCCAATGCACTTGTGCATTGCTGCAATTGTTCAGCTGTCGCTATCAGACCAGGTGCAAGTTCGATCGCGGTACCGATCGGACCCACAATTACGCCCAGCTCGCGGCAACGCTCTGCGATGTCTAGGACCATCTGAAGATCTGGCTTGGCGTGGGTTGCTTTATCAGAAGTAAAATCGATGGCTTGCCAAAACCCGCGCCCACGAATGTCTCCAACCCCGGGGATGTCAAGCAGCTGCGCCTTCATATCGGCCTGCCATTCCTCTCCAAGCGCGGCCGAACGTTCGACCAACCCTTCACGTTCCTTGATTTCGATGACCTTCAATGCGGCTGCACAACAGACAGCATGGCCAGAATAGGTGTGTACGTGACGGAAATGATCGATGCCATTGGCAATCTCATCAGTGGTGATGACGGCGCCGATCGGGGCATATCCACCAGCCATGGACTTGGCCATGTTCAGAATGTCAGGCTGAATGCCCAACTGTTCCGTTGCAAACCAAGTTCCTGTGCGCCCGAAGCCAGTGATGACTTCGTCAATGATCAATACGATACCGTATTTGTCGCACAGCTTGCGGACCTCTTTCCAATAATGCGGCATTGGAATTTGCACGCCATTTGCTTGCTGGAACGGCTCACCAATAAAGGCCGCGACCAACTCTGGATCTTCGAGAAGGATTTGACGCTCCAGATGTTTGATGCAAATGTCCGTGTAGGTTGCCAGATCCAGATCATAAGGGTTCCGGTAACACATTGGGTTCGCGACAAAACTGTGACCAGGGACACGCACCGCCGGATCGTCACGAACAGAGAGCCAGTCCGTGCAGGACAAGGCACCTAACGAGGCTCCGTGATATGCGCTCCAACGGGAAATCACTTTGTAGGCGGCAGGCTTCTTACCGGATTGCACCTGATAATGCTTGGCAAGCTTGATCGCGGTTTCAGTCGCTTCGGACCCGCCACTTGTAAAAGCAACTTTGTTCAGTGTGCCAGGAGTGATTTCGGCCAGCTTGTCTGCAAGGTCAATCGCGGCTTGGTTGTAGTTTTTCCCGGCGCCCGAATAAGGCATCAAAAGTGCCTGATCGTACATCGCCTGCGCAACTTCCTTGTTGCCATACCCGAGAGATCCCGAGCGCGTTGTGATGCTCATCATGTCAAGAAGCGTATTACCACGATGATCCGTCACATTGAGACCGTCGCCTGACATCAGAACATTGGGGCCAGATTCTTGAATTTCCTTCAAAGGAACGAGTGGGAAAATCGAATGATCAAGGCCGTGTGTCATGTTTTTCGTCGCTTTTGTTGGTTTTTTGGGTGCCCGGAAATTGGCGTTTAACTTCCTTAGAAGATATTCTACTACTGAACTGGCCACCAAGGGAGAGCCAGAATGGATAGAAATAAGAGAACCAGTTTTCTCAATCGCGCAAGTGATCTAGTGCTTGAAACGCTCGTGTTAGACCGCGGGTCAGAAAAGCCGTTGTTCCAACAAGTATACGAACAAATCAGAGATCTAATTATCGACAAGAGCCTTCAAGGAAACATTGCGTTGCCCTCCACGAGGGCTCTGGCAAAAGACCTTCGCGTTGCCCGAAACACGGTGATGATCGCCTATGAGCAGTTGGAAACGGAAGGTTATGTGACAACTGCCCGAGGGGCACGGGCACGGGTTGCGGAACTTCCAGATCTTCCGAAGGCGGAGAGCATAATGCCTCTTCCTGATCTCAGCTCTTCTCTGTCAAAAAGAGGAAAGGCACTCGTCGATCTTGAGCACCAAACGGGTTTTGAGCAACCACTGAGGTTGCAACCGGGATTGCCAGACAATCGTGACTTCCCCTCTGCAAACTGGCGGCGTGCCATGTCACATCAATGGCCTGGAGATGTCGGAAAAGCGTCCGGCTACCATAGCCACGGTGGCGACTCCAGCCTGAGACGAATTGTTTCTGACAATATGCGGGCCTCACGCGGTATCAAATGCCAACCCGAGCAAGTTATGATTACAACCGGGGCACAAGGTGCGTTCAATCTTCTTTCTCAGCTATTGATCGATCCCGGTGACAAAATCATGATGGAAGATCCGGGATATACCGGGGCACGTGGAGCATTTCTGGCCGCAGGGGCACAGATTGAGCCACTTAAGGTGGACGAAAAATCCTGGGACCTCGACAGTATCGAAACTGTCAAACCAAAGTTGATCTATGTGACACCGTCTTGCCAGTTCCCCTTGGGGAAAATCATGCGGATCGAGCAAAGACTGTCGCTTTTGAAAAAGGCGCGGGCGGTGAATGCCTGGGTGATCGAAGACGACTTTGACAGTGAATTCAGCTTTTTGCAAAATCGCTTGACGACCTTGCAGCAAAACGACACAACAGGGCGCACAATCTATGTCGGCTCCTTTTCCAAAACGATGATCCCCGATCTGCGCGTCGGCTTTGTAATTTTCCCAGGAAAGGTGGTCAAAAACCTAAGAAAAGCAAGTTTCATACTTGCGACGCATCCGCCGCTTTCCCTCCAAAGAGGCGTGGCCCGGTTCATTCAGGAAGGACACTTCACCCGACATGTGAAATCCATCAAACGTATCTATGACCAAAAACGTCAGAAGCTGATTGAAATCATCCTAAACGAGCTGGGCGATAAGGTCACCCAACTGGACGATGGTAGCGGCCTACAGACAGTTTGGAAATTCAATGTATCGGTGGATGATAAAGAGGTCGCCCGTCGAGCGCTTGAAAAGGGCATTGGCCCTACCCCTATGTCCATCCATTTTTATGATTCCCTTCCTGTTTCGGGCCTTATGATCGGCTATGCCACCACTGAAGACAGTCAGTTTCCGGCTGCCGTTAAAACGCTGCGGGAAATCATAGAAGACTGTCGCTGACAGGGGACGCACTTAACGTCTAGTTCATGTTTCAGGGCAGAATGCCAACGTCGGGCAGGTGCGCACACAGATCATTAAGGTCGTCATAAACCGCGATGGCGGACTTTTGGAAAAGCTCTTCATCGCCATATCCACCCGTTCTTACTCCGATCGCAGTTCCACCCGCACGTTTGGCAGCGAGCATATCCCAGACACTGTCCCCGATGATGTAGCCACGCTGCATAGGAAAGCCCAGCACATCTGCCGCCTGAAGGAAGATTTCGGGGCTTGGCTTTGCATATTTGGCGTTATCGCGTGTCACAACGGTTGCTGTGTGCGGGTCGACACCGATTTTTCCCAACAAATGAGTAAGTGTCGGACTGTTCCCACTCGTTGCGATTGCCCAAGGAATATCCAACTCGTTGAGCTTGTGTAATATTTTTTGCGCCCCCGGTGCAGGCTGTACCAGATGCGAAAACCTATGGTAGGCTTTGATGGCGTGATCAACAATCGCAGCGAATTCGTCATCGCTAGTGTCAATTCCAAGGTCGCGTCGCAGAACAGTGCGAACGAGAGAGCCCTGAGCGCCATTCAAACGATGAATACGCCAAGATGGCACGCTGTATCCATGCGCAATGTAGGCTTCTTGCCAAGCCAGCACATCAGCGTAAACGCTATCCATTAGCGTCCCGTCAAAATCGAACAAAACAAAAGGTTTTTCGTACATGAGATTGTCTCAGTTTTGTTTCTTGCAAAATCTATTTGGGGCGCGTGATGCGCTTGATGGCGTTAAGCGTTAAGGCGGACACAGAGTTTTCACACTCGTTGTGGCAGAGACTCGAAATCCAATTGATCGATCCCGTGGAAAAGACAGCGCCGCCAGACGGTAAGTCGATCCATACCGAATCCGCGCGGATCAAGTCGTCATCCAGGTCCAGAGATCTGTTATGAATTTGGGTCTGTGTTTCAATCGCAGGCCGGTATTCTTTCTCAAATCCGTTGGCCGTGGCCAGAATCTTCGTTTGCGCGGGTGACCCCTGTTTAGGATCGACGCGATCGATTTCGTCTCCAGCAGCCCCGTAACCTAGGCCGGCAGACGGGAAAGCCCCAATAGCGTCTCCGGACTGCAGACCAGCAAACAAATCCGAATAGGCGGGGTCTGCGGCAAGGTCTGACACTGTATAGTGCTGTGCCAGGCCGCAACGGTCTTCTGCAGTCCAGCCCTGCGCGATAAACCCAACGCCAGTAAGCTTCTGAGGCGGGCGACCGCGATCTTTCCAAAGACCGCCGAGTTCGCCAGTCAATTGCTGAAAACTCTCCCCCGGTTCAGATGTTGAAGGTCGGGTGCCATTGGGACGGCGCACCTCAAGGACCGATCCGTCGTCGGACATGTCGGTCACCCAATAGAACCCATTTCCGCCCAGATACATCAGGCTGCCAGAGGTTTGCAGGAAGGCTTCAATACCGTCTAAAATTTGACCAGAAACATATTCAGGGTGAGAGCCCGTTACAACGACCTTGTAGGGTGACAAAAGTTCGGCACCTTCGTTGTGAAGGTGGTGGTCCGACAGCACGTCAAACGCAACATTCATTCTTGTCAGCCAATACAACAAGGACAAATCGGCGCTCAAATTGCGACTGAAAGCGTCACCGTTTGTATTCCGGTAAAAACCTTCGCGGGGCAGAAGGTTCAGCATGGGAAGTAAATGCGACGCAAGAGGTACGCTAGAGCCATCTTTATAATGGTCATACAGGCAGTTTAGCCCGTTCACGTCCCACAATTCATTGGCGTAGGCCTGATATGTGAACGTGGGCATTAAAACTGCAACCTCGGCCGTGCTGGTTCCCTTCGGTGGCAACACTGCGAAGGGCAGATAGTCTGTTTCGTCTCCGGCAATCAACTTTGCAGCGTATATGCCGGAGGAAAGATCATCAGGTACGGTCCATTCAAAGCCCGGCTCCCAACCGGCATCCGAAAGACTGTCTTCGTGAAAATGTATCGCCGCATAAAGACGTGGTTGCTCTGACGGATTATTGCATTGGCCACGCCAATGCGGGCCGGTCACATTGCACACCGGGAGTTGCACGAGGATGCCATCTTCGGAACCCTTGCCAATGCTAATCAGCATCTTGCCGGATCGATCCTTGCTGAAATCCCAGGCCGCCAAGGCAGATTTCAGAATTTTGTCTCCGGACACATCGTTCGCCAAACTTTCACAGTCAGTATCGTCTAGCCAGCGGTCAAAAATACAGGGATCGCTGAGTTTGCCGTTGAAGTGGTTTTTCTGGTCCCCGCAGCTCGCAATTACCAAAGCTGTTTTCTGGCTCGTCAAAGAGGCCTTTGCCTCCGCCTGAACATCGACATCAATGCCGCTTAAGTCCGTGGCATGGGTCCGCACCCGAAGCTGCAGGCCACTTTCGTTATGGCGTACGGTGATGTGATACCAGCGATGCGTTGGCAAGCCCTCTAGTAACCTGAGTTCAGTGCCCCCAACCCTGAAATACACAACCCCATGATCAACAAAGCCAAGTTCCAGACCGTCTTTTGTAGCCAGAATAGATTGCGGTTCAGGTTTGAGAAGAGTCGGAAAAGCCCAAACACCGATCGTGAATGGGCTATCTTCGCCACCGGGAAAAGCCCAATCCTCAACCAGACCGTAGGATCCCGGACAGAGAGGCTGTTCGCGTCCGGGGATAGTTGCTATTGTGTTCCCGCCCAACGCTGTTTCAAGTAAATCAGGCGCGCCACGATGCAATTGCACCAAATCCAACTCAACAGAGTTGGTATCTGTGCTCACCATAAATCGAATGGTTTCGCGTGGCCTTGTGGACAGGCGGTCAGAATAGCCGGTGATCATATTGCGTTAGCCGTTTTTGCCTTTAGGTTCAGATAGGTTGGATCAAGATCAATCATATTCACAACACGTTCGAAAGCTATGTCATTCTCATCGAACAAATGACAGTTTGCACCATCGATCACGATGTCAATTTCAATATTCTCTTGAATCGGGCGGCCTGATAACACGGTGCAAAATCGTTCTTCACAGCCATCCACATTTGCATAAGACACTGTGTGAATGCCAAGATGCTCTGTCAAGAAAGGCGTCATCTTCATCCGTGCACCCTCGCCTCCCAGACGCACATGTTCAGGACGTATGCCCAATGTCAGTTTTTTGCCCTGAATGTCTTGTGTGCATTCGACGGCAACCGTCACGACCTCACCATTTGGCAAAATGACCTGCACACCACTTTCTTCGCAACCCGCGCCTGTGACCTCGATCATGTTCATCTTTGGGTTGCCGATAAATGCACCGACGAATTTGTTCTGCGGTTTGTGGTAAAGCTCAAGGGGAGACCCCATCTGGCTGATTGTGCCCCCATCTAGAACAAGAATACGTTCCGCCATTGTCATGGCTTCGACCTGATCATGAGTTACATAGACCATCGTCGCGCCAAGCTGTGAGTGCAAAGCGGACAGTTCCACGCGCATTTCCGCGCGCAATGCTGCGTCAAGGTTTGACAGGGGTTCGTCAAACAGAAAGATTTCAGGTTTTCGGACAATTGCTCGACCGATCGCCACACGCTGACGTTGTCCACCGGAAAGCTCACCTGGTTTATAATGTAGTCTGTCTTCGAGTTTCAAAATAGCTGCGGCTTCCTGAACGCGTTTTTTAACCTGTTCGTTCGCCAACTTCTGAACGCGCAACGGAAAGGCAATGTTCTCGAACACAGTCATATGTGGGTACAGAGCGTAGGACTGAAACACCATAGCGATACCGCGATCTGACGGCGCCAAATTATTGACGTTTTTGTTGCCGATCAGGATGTCGCCAGATGTCATGTCTTCAAGCCCAGCAATCATTTTAAGCATGGTTGATTTGCCGCAGCCTGAAGGGCCAACAAATACGATAAACTCGCCATCTTTACAGTCAAAGTTGACGTCTTTGATGACGTTAAGTTTACCAAAAGACTTGGTGACGTTCTTGACTTGTAGCTGAGCCATTTGCTTCCTAACTTACCTGTGGTATTCATTATGGCAGGATGCAGGATTGACAGCGCCAATCCTGCCTTTGGTTTAGTTTAGTTCTTTGATCAGTTCTGCAGCTTCAGAAATTGCATCTTCTGGGCTAATTTCACCTAGCAGAGCACCTTGGATGGCATCAACCATAATGTCTCTCAGGCCTCCGTGATCAGGGATCACAGGCTCAGGACCACCAGTTGGGATCACGTTAATGAACGGTGCCCAAGTAACGTCCTCTTCGATGAGTTTCTCAACGCCAGCGATGTTGCGCAGTGGCACAAGGCCTGTGCCCAAATCAAATTCCAGCTGTGCTTTAGGAGCGGTCAGTAACTTGGCGAGGCTTTCCGCCTGCTCTTCAAGCCCGGTACCTTTGAACACTGCGTAGCTGTCAGTCACAAGGAAAGTGCTGTGGGTGCCAGAAGGTCCGTGTGGGAAGAACGCCGTTGCGTAGTCAACATCCTTTAACTTTGAACGGATCCACGGTCCAGCAAGATACATGCCTAGCTTGCCTTCGGCAAACAAAGTAGTGAGTTCTGATTCGCCGTATGCCGCGATGCCAGGTTGCGCATATTTTGCAGCTTCGATCCACATTTTCATCGTGGCCAGTGTTTCCGGGCTGTCCAGAACGACATTACCTTCGTCATCCAGCACCGCACCTCCGTTTGAGTAATTCATACCTAGGAAAATCTGCATCGTCGTATCGGTGCTATTGCCAGGGATACCGAAACCATAGCTGTCCGTGTTTTCAGAGATCGCTTTGGCAGCCGCAAGGAATTCTTCCCAGGTCTCAGGTGGAGAATTCGGGTCCAGGCCGGCTTCTTCGAAAAGACCACGGTTGTAGTACATCGCACGGCTGGAGAAGGCTCTTGGTACACCCCAAATCTTGCCATCATAGGTCACGGTGCCAAGAACTGGACCTGCGTAGCTTGCCTTCTCTTCATCGGTCAGCTCAAAGCTTTTGATCAGGTCAGCTTGGGAGAGCTGTGCCAGTGTTCGGGAACCAAGATAGGACAGCGCAGGTGCGTTGCCTGCGGCAGCCAGTGTCGTCGCTTTCTCTTGGCACTGCCCCCAAGGGATGTATTCGGGATCGACGAAGTAACCCGGGTTCATGCCCTCCCATTCTGCAATGTACTTTGCAGTAACATCACCAGCCCAGTCTGGGCCGCCACAGATTGTGAAGTGCACGCGTTGGTCGTCTGCCATGGCGGCGAGCGCTGATAGGCTGAGGGTCAAAGCAGTTAGTATGGTTGTGTGTTTAAACATCGTGTTCTCCTTTTTGATGTATGGTTGTTATTGTTTGATGTGTGGTTGTTATTGTTCCTCCTATTGTTTGATCGCACCGGCCGTCAGCCCTGCAATGATGTATCGCTGAAGCACGAGGTAGAGGATCATGACCGGCAGGATGCCTATGAGCGAGGCGGCCATCAGTTCGTTCCAGAGTACTTCATTGCGGCCGAAGTACTGATAAAGACCTGTTGGAAGCGGGTTCAGTTCGATTTTGCGGTTGAATGTCAATGCGAACAGGAACTGCTGCGCATAGGCCGTAATAAAACTGGTGATCGACACAACGATGATGCCCGGCATAGCGATCGGTAGGATCACACGACGCAAAGTATAAAGACGACCCGCACCATCCATCCAAGCTGCTTCTTCCAGCTCCCGAGGAATCCTCATCAGGTAAGAGCGAAGTAGCCAAATGCCAGTTGGTATAACAAAGGCTGTGCCAGGGACGATCATAGCCATATAGGTGTTCAGAACGCCAAGCTGCATCATCACGCGATAAAGCGGAATGATCAAAACCGCTCCCGACACCATATTGATGGCAAGAAAAGCACCTAGCATGATGTTGTCACCCTTAAACTCAAAGCGCGCGAACGCATAGGCCGCCGGAATAACCGCAACCAAACTTAGCAAAGTCACAGAGCTTGCGATGAAGAGTGAGTTCAGAATGTACAGCCACAGCAGAGGCACACTCTCCCACATGCTGAAGTAGGCTTCGAATGACATGCCCTCAGAAAGGAATCGATATGGGATCGAAAAGATGCCGTCCAACGGGCGCAGCGATACAACAAAGGCCTCGACGAAGGGTGCCAGAATGAAGCTCAGGAAGATCGCGATACCGGCGTAGATCGCGATGTATTCCCACCATTTATATCTGTTGATCATCGCATTATCTCCGATTCCCAAGCTTACGAAGAACCAGGTAGTAAGCTGTTGAAAAACCCATCATGATCAGGACAATCAAAACTGCACGTGCGGCACCTTCTCCGTAGCGGAACCGATCGATTGCGGTTTTGTATGTGTCGATAATCATGGTTGTTGTGCCGCTCCGGGGTCCACCTTCAGTCAAAATCCAGATCGCGTCGAAAGCGTTGAACGTCCAAATCGCGGAAAGGATCCCAATGGTAATCAATGGCTTCATGATAAGAGGCACGGTAATCCGGCGGATTCTGTACAGACGACCAGCGCCGTCCACCCATGCAGCCTCATACATTTCGTTAGAAATCGACTGCATGGATGCCAGCAAATAAACTGCAACCATGGGAACGCCGATCCAGACGTCCGAGATCACCGTGGCCAGAAAGGCTGTATCTTTGGCCGCCAGGAACTCAATTGGCCCGTCTGAAAGACCAATACGTTGGATAAGCCCCGAAATCATGCCGAACTGGCCGTTGTACATCCAACCCCAGATGAACATCCCAATCGCAACTGGAATGATCCACGGTGGCATCGTGAGAATACGGAACAGCGTTCTCCCTGGCACAGCCGCGTTGAGCAGGATTGCCCCCAGCAGCCCGATTAAGAGCTTGAGTGTTACGGCCAAAGTCATCCACAAGAAGGTTCGTCCAATGACTTCAGGAAACCCACGAGACAGAATTTTCTCGTAATTGGCAAAGCCGATATAGTTTACCTGGGGCTTCAACGTTGTATCTGTAAATGAAAGACGAACCGTTTCTGCAAGCGGCCAAGCGACAACCAACAACGTGACAAAGAGCGCCGGGACAAGGAGCATATAGGGAAAAGGGTCGATACTTTTTTTCATCAGACCTTGTTCTTTTTTTCATCTCAACAGGAGTGATCTCATAAGGAAGCTATTTCCAAAGCGGCTCAAGCGAAAGTGCCAGAATGTGCAGAAATGGCGGGGCCACTTTTAACTTGGATTGAGTATTCTCAATCAACCCGGTTTATTCACCGAACCCTGCTCGGCTGGCGGGGATTGGCGGTTTCGCGGCCCGAGACGTCCTCTCTCTGGGGCTCTGAGCCGGGTCTGGAGATGGTTGGCGGAGTGGTCGCACCATAGGGCCTGTTTTCGGCGGATTTCGGGGGCGG
>ERZ888423.1557-NODE-1557-length-19464-cov-7.192230_pt1 | contig 19464 bp, 16 predicted proteins | sample MGYA00520523_ERZ888423 | MGnify/ENA primary metagenome ERZ888423 (study PRJEB32303, sample SAMEA104408611) | aquatic metagenome | biome: Brackish water; feature: Pelagic; material: water | place: Baltic Sea | collected 2014-06-08T10:24:00 | depth 30,27 m ...
GCGCTCATGCGGTTTGTTTCAAAATCGGTTGTGACGGGCTTTGTTAATGCTTTGGCCATACTGATTTTTATGGCGCAATTGCCCGAGTTGATTAACGTGACTTGGCATGTGTATGCCATGACCGCAGCGGGTCTCGGTATTATTTATGGACTGCCTTATATTACCAAGGCGGTGCCTTCGCCACTCGTCACAATTGTGGTGTTAACGATTGTTTCTATTGCCTTGGGGCTTGATATTCGAACCGTTGGTGACATGGGCGAGTTGCCCGATAGTTTGCCCATATTTTTAATGCCAGACATACCGCTGAATTGGCAAACGCTAAGTATTATTTTCCCCTATTCAATCACCCTGATGATGGTGGGCTTGCTTGAATCACTCATGACGGCAACTATCGTCGACGATCTGACTGACACCAAAAGCAATAAAAACCGTGAGTGCGTGGGTCAAGGCGTGGCCAACATTGCTACGGGCTTTATGGGTGGTATGGCGGGTTGCGCCATGATTGGTCAATCAGTTATCAATATTAAATCGGGTGGCCGCGGTCGATTGTCGACGCTTTGTGCAGGTGTCTTTTTATTGATGATGGTCGTTTTTCTTGACGAATGGGTCAGCATCATACCGATGGCGGCGTTGGTTGCCGTCATGATTATGGTGTCAATTGGTACATTTAGTTGGCAATCGATTTTTCAATTACGTCAGCTGCCAAAAAGCTCTAGTGTAGTGATGTTAGCAACCGTTGCGGTAACTGTTTTGACGCATGATTTGGCGATGGGCGTTTTGACGGGTGTGTTGTTATCGGGCTTCTTTTTTGCGCATAAAGTCGGTCAAATATTTCGTGTTACATCTTTAGCAGAAGACGAGGGTCGTGTACGAACCTACAACGTATCTGGGCAAGTGTTTTTTGCCAGTGCCGAGCGATTCATTAATGCTTTTGACTATAAAGAAGTGATCGACCTGGTCAAAATTGATGTTAGCCGCTCTCACTTTTGGGACATCACGGCCATCAGCGCATTAGATAAAGTAGTTTTAAAGTTTCGTCGAGAAGGCACTGAAGTTGAAGTCATTGGTTTGAACGAGGCCAGTGCCACCATGATCGATAAATTTGCAACGCACGATAAAGACAGCGCTGACGACATATTGGCGGGTCATTAAAGAGACATCTATGAAAACTGAAAATAAAATCATGGCGTGTGTCGATCAATCACGCTTTGCCCATTACGTGACAGATTATGCAGCATGGGCTGCAAACAGAATGCAGGCGCCCCTTGAGTTGTTGCACATGATCGACCTGCACCCTGAAACCTCGACGAGCGAAGACTACAGTGGCACCATTGGTTTTGATACACAAGAAACACTGCTTAATCAGCTTTCTGAAGCAGACGCAAAACGCAATAAACTTGCGCGTGAAACGGGCCGCATTTTTTTAAATAAACTGAAAGAAAGGGCTGTTAGTTTAGGTGCACAAGCAACTGACGTGCGTCAGCGGCACGGTAGTTTGGTTGAGACTTTAATTGAACAAACTAACCAAGCGCAATTGTTTGTTTTGGGGCGGCAAGGTGAATCGGCTGATAAGCTGCTGGGCCAGCAAGTGAACGAGCATGTGTCTCATACCGATTTAGTTGAGCCCAATCACAGCGCCGTGGGCCATCAAGACCAGATAGATGATTTAACAGACCATTCTCAAAACACGTTGGGCGGTCAATTTGAAGCTGTGGTGCGTCAAGCTAAGCAACCTATACTGACTGTAAATGAGCCATTCACTGAGCCTAAAAATATTATGGTCGCCTTTGATGGTAGTGCTATGGCACGCCAAGCGGTTGAGTTGGTCTCATCAAGCCCCTTATTTCAAGGCTTAGCTATTCATGTGTTGATGTTTGGTAAAGAGAGTCGCGACTCAAGTAAGCAACTTGATTGGGCACAAAAAACATTAGAAGCCGCATCGCATCAAACATTTGTTTATTTCATAGCAGGCGATGCGCAAACAGTCGTCACCGAGTTTGTTAAATCACATGATATCGATTTTTTGGTTATGGGGGCATACAGCCATTCGTACATACGCAACCTGTTTTTTGGCAGCAAAACCACTGACTTGATGCACACGGTAGCCCTACCGACATTGTTGGTGCGGTAGGCTACTGTGTGAGCTTTTGTGAGAAGGCTTGAACCGTCTTAACGCTGACCGTCATGCACTGAAACATTTTCTTTGGTTAAGCCACCCAGTCGTGAATGTACACGACCACCCGTACCCATCACCAGTGAAAAAAGAATTTCGTTAGGTCGAGGTGCGTCTTGTATGCCAATTTCAATAGTACTGAAGTGACTGCGAACGTAGCAGGCATGAATGTAATGCACAGGTACGATTAAACGATAACCTGCTGAAGCAACCGCTTTGTTCGATGGCACAATTGCTTTGGGGTGATCGAGCACTTCACGCATGGCCCAACCACCTGCTTCATGCCAAACTGCTCCGTGTTCCAACTCGCCATTCACCCCGACAATGGCACCTTTGCTGTAGACCTCAATATTATTTTTCCCTAAGGTATCAATGAGTTCGTTAGCGAGCAACGTACCTAGTGACCTAAGCTCTTTCATAAATGGCATTAAATCAGGTTCATATCGACCTGCATAGGGATTTTCAATAACAGCAGTTGCAGCGGCTAACTTTAAAGGAGTATCAGTGACAGGACCGCCTTCGTGAAAAGTCGTTTCGATGGTCAGTGAGCGTTTACGAATTTTGATGAGTGACATTGTTTTACTCTTTAATTTTAAAAGCATGAAAAAGAATCAAGACAAGCTCTATATGATTTGCGTGTAGCAAGAGACCTAAACAATAATTAGTGACCTAAAACGACAGGGATTTCAGTTGCAGGTGGGGTGTTGCGGCTACGCCCACAACGCACCATACCATCAATCATTACCATGCCAATGCCAGGAATGTCACCAAGCTGCACACTTTCAAGAAGGGTTTTACCTGCTGTATGTTGAGCTCGATCTAAAAATACAAAGTCTGCTGCTCGCCCGACTTCGATTAAGCCACTGTTGAGGTTTCGCATACGAGCAGTGTTGCCTGTTGCAAAACAAAACACTAGTTCAGCAGGTATATTGCCTAAGCTGGCAAGCAAAGAAATGAGTCGCAATATACCAAGGGGTTGAACGCCTGAGCCCGCGGGTGAGTCAGTGCCTAAAATGACGCGGTGTGGACACTTTAGCTCAAGAGCAGCTTTGGCTGCAGCAATGGCAATTTTTTCGTTACCGTTGTGCACAATTTCAATGCCACGGTTTGAACGTTCACACAACTCACAGACGTGCGCTTCAGACAGAGATGTATGGCCACCATTGATATGACCAATAATGTCAGCATCTGCTTCCAGAACAACGTCTTTGTCAATTAATCCTGACCCAGGTATTGAAGGCCCACCTGTATGAATGGTGCTTTGAATGCCATACTTACGAGCCCATGCCACCATTTTTTGAGCTTCTTCACCTGCCTTAACTGAGCCCAAACCGACTTCACCAAGTAGCTTTACGCCAGCTTGAGCAAGCTCTCTAAAGTCGTCTTCGACCATACCTTTTTCAATAATAGGTGCACCTGCAAGGACTTTGACACCCCCTGGTTTGAAGTTATCAAATGCACGTTGTGCAGTAATGGCCAAGGCCTTCAGGCCGACAATATCTTTCGGTCTACCAGGTAAATGTACTTCGCCCGCAGAGATCATGGTTGTAACACCACCGTGCAGGCTCGATTCAACCCAACCCAGTTGATTTTGTCTGGGTGTCCAGTCGCCAAACACGGGGTGTACATGGCTGTCGATAAGGCCAGGAGCTAAACAGACACCCTTAGCATCAATCACTGTTTTGGAGTGACTGGTGTCGCAATCTTTATAAGCACCAATTGCTGTGATGATGCCATCTTGAACGACCACGGTATCGGCTGAAAGAACCGGTTGGTCTATGTCACCAGAAAGTATGAGCCCGATATTTTTAATGACAACTTTGCCAGATTGATCGGTTACTGAGAGTTCTGCCATGGTTTAAGGTTCCTTTTTAGTGCTAACCGTGCGCAACACGGCTTGCATTACAAATTTTTCCCAAGACTCAAATGTTTCAACCTGATCTAATTTCTCGCCGAGAAATGTCGAAAGAGTAAAACGGTTTGATTGATAAAAATAACCCATTGATGCGACCATCATATATAGATCACGAGCCTGTACATCTTGCCGAAAAACGCCACTCGTTTGACCCGCTATCAAAATGTCATAAAATACGTTGATAGCTTTTGATGAATATTGCGTAGGCAGTTTCAGTTTGCTGACATGTTTGCCACGATGTAGGTTTTCACTATTGAGAATTGTGACAAACTCGGGGTGGTCGTGATAGTAGTGAACGATGAATTCAATCAGTCGTTTTAGGCTACCTACGGGGTCATTTTTATCAATAATGATTTTTGCTTCGGCTTCGTTAAAGCGTCGGTAAATTTCTTCAAGAACAGCAACAAATAAACCCTCTTTATTACCGAAATAATAGTAAATCATACGGTCATGAGATTTGGCTGCACTTGAAATTTTTTCGATACTGCCGCCATTTAAACCATACTTAGCAAATACTTTAATCGCTGCTTTTAGAACACTTTCGCGGGTTAGGTTTGCAGATCGTGCGCGCGCATTAAGCGGCTTGACGTGAGGGTCTTTTTTGCTTGATTCAGGCATGATTTTTCGTAGCATCATCGTTCGTTATTGATCAACAAACGCACGTTCAATAACAAAGTCAAGAGGTGTTGAGGTATTACCCTCTTTGAACCCTCGATCTTCAAGTAGTTCCTTTAGGTCGCGCAACATGGCGGGGCTGCCACAAATCATAACTTTGTCAGTTTCAGGGTTCAATTCGGGAACATCTAGATCAGCAAATAATTTTCCACTTTCAATCAACTCGGTGATGCGACCTTGGTTACGAAACGCTTCGCGCGTAACCGTTGGGTAGTATTTGAGTTGATTGGTAACCATTGGTCCTAAAAACTCATGCTTAGGAAGTTCTTGCGTTAGATACACTTGATACGCTAACTCTTCAACTTCACGAACGCCATGAACAAGAATAACCTCAGCAAATTTTTCGTACGTTTCGGGGTCGTGAATGATGCTAAGAAATGGAGCAAGCCCCGTACCAGAGCTAAACAAATAAAGTCGTTTGCCAGGTAACAGGTAATCAATTAACAACGTACCAGTAGGCTTGCGACCCACAATTATTTCGTCGCCTGGTTGAATGTGTTGTAACCGTGAGGTAAGCGGACCGTCTTGTACTTTAATGCTTAAGAATTCAAGGTGTTCGTCATGGTTAGCGCTAACGATGCTGTAAGCACGAAGTAGGGGCTTGTCGTTGACCTTTAAACCAATCATTGTGAAGTGACCATTATTGAATCTGAGTGATGGGTCACGTGTCGTTGTGAAAGAAAAAAGACGATCTGTCCAGTGATGAACGGTTAAAACTTTTTCTGAGTTGAATGCGCTCATTTAAATTCCAGCAGTGTAAATAAAGGCCTAATTTTGCTTAAATTTAGGGCGTTGCTTTTAGAGATATTTTAAAATATACTAAGATTATAGTTTGTTAAGTGTTTACTAAACAATGTAGCAAATTCTACATAAAAATTAAGCATATATCAAATATTTATTCTTTCTTTTTGCTGGTTCGTTTGACATGAGTAGACAAAAGCATGGAGCACACCAAAACAGACGGTTTACCTGAAGAAGGTCTGCCAGCCAACTCAGATCAACTTATTGAGTTGAGCGAGCTTGAAAAAAAAACCGCGGGCAAAGTTGAGTGTAATGCCTGTCCAGTTCTGTGCAAAATTAGTGAAGGTCGCTCCGGCGCTTGCGATCGGTATGCGAATCAAGATGGTCATTTGATTCGCGTTGATTCAGTAGTATTGCTTCATAAACAAATAGAAAGAGCCGATCTCAACACACCTGTAGCGTTCGTTCAAACTGACACCCAAAACCCTGAAGGTTGGAATGGTGATATGTTACTTGCCAATCAAGCGTTCATAACGGGTGTTGGCGCTTCTACTACATACCCAGACTACAAGCCTGCGCCATTTATTGTGAGCGCACAGCATGAGGGGGTTGATACCGTAACCGTGGTTACCGAAGGCATATTTAGCTACTGTAGCTTCAAAATTAAAATTGATACCGATCGATACCTGGGGCCAGAGCAGGCAAATGTGCGTTGCGAAGGTGAGGTCGTGGGACATGTGACGACCGCAGAATATGGTTCACAAATGCTCTCGCTTGGTGGTGTGCACCATTTAACGGGTGGCAGCAAAAAAGAAGGCAAGGTCACCATGAACATGATGGCGGCGTTGGGCAATAAGCAGGCTGTCGAGCTAGCAATCGATGGTGGTGCAAATATGGTGATTCAAGCGGGTAAGGCGCCAATTGTTAACGGCGTGCCCGAGCAACGCATGCGGGTAGGTTGTGGTTCGGCAGCAGTGGGTATTTTTGCACAACAGTTTCAGGGGCTGGTAGATGAAGTGGTGGTCGTCGATGATCACATTACCGGGGTGTTAACTGAGCATCAAGCGGGTAAGTGTCTCAATATGCGACGATCAGGAATTATTTTGCGTGGCCGGCGTTCAACACCAGGGCGATACTTTCAAGTTGCTAACCCTGGAACGGGTTGGGGTGGCACAGATATTGCCGATCCGTTGTCAATTATTGAAGGGTGGCATGCCGAGCATGCTTGGCCTGGGCTGCGCCTACTCATGACTTCAACCACTGGTGAGCATGCCAGTTGGTATCGATTAAATGAAGTGTTACAGCCTGTCGAAGAAGAAATGCCCGATCAGATTCGCCAAATCGTAGACTGCATAGGTGAAAACTGTGAACCCTCAATGGTATCGGTATTGTTTCTTTGCGGTGCGGGTGGAAGCTTGCGTGCCGGGGTAACAACCAACCCGATTAGCTTAACCCATTCCATTAAACGTTCGCTGGTTAATGTTACGTGTGGTGGTGCGCCGGCTTATGTTTGGCCCGGAGGTGGCATTACTGTCATGGTCGATGTCTTGGGCATGCCAGACAATAGTTTTGGAACCGTTCCAACACCGGCGATTGTTGCGCCAATTGAGTTCACCATGACTTTAGCCGATTACACAGAATTGGGAGGGCATATAGAGTACGTTCGAAGCCTTGAGTCAGTTCTTCGAACAGGTAGTTGGCACCCAGATGGCGCACCTTTGACTCGTGTATGGCAACCCATTGCCTCGCAACACGTTTGGCCAATTGGGCAACCGCCCATGCTTGGTTAAGGAAGAAAAATGGGGCCAGTCTTTTCAATATTACCAGGTCATCGCCAGCATTTTCAGCATGGTCCGATTGATCTACTGATTCAGGCTGAGGGGGATCCCATTGTCGTGAATCAAGCGCATCAGCATGCACAAATGCAATTTTCACAAGTGTTGCCCAAACTTGTGGTGGAGTTAAAACGTTTGCGTCAAGCGGTTGACCCCAGTCAGAGCAACCCTATGATTGGGCCAGTCGCCACACGCATGTGGCAAGCTTGTAAACCTTTTGCAGATGCATTTTTTGTTACGCCTATGGCTGCTGTGGCTGGCTCTGTTGCACAACACATGTTGCGTTCATACCAAGTGCCTGGCATACAACGTGCTTGGGTAAATAATGGGGGTGATGTTGCGATTCACTTAACAGAATCAGCAAAGCTTAAGCTAGGTTTGTTTAGTGATCTCGAAAGACTACAGCCATACGTTTTTGCCGCACGGTTGCCAGAGCTTGATGCCATGGCGACAATTTATGCTGATAGTGGCATTGGCGGCGTAGCCACTAGTGGTTGGTCGGGCCGAAGTCATTCCTTTGGCATTGCCGATAGCGTGACTGTTTTTGCCGCTGATGCGGGCTTGGCCGATGCGGCAGCAACGATTTTGGCTAATGCCGTAAATGTTGACGATGATTTGATCATTCGTCAGCCCGCAAATAGTTTGTCAGAAGACTCTGACTTAGAAGGCAGATTGGTAACCGTTGCTGTTCCAAAATTAGCGCATTCTCAAGTTGCTGTGGCGCTAGCTCGGGGGTTAAAAATGGCGCAAGACTTCGTTGACAAAGGCTTGTTGCATTCTGTTGTGTTGATGTGTCAAGGTCAAGTTGTATCGGCAACTCAAAAGAGTTGCATTAATAAAGAGAGGGAATTATGTCTGCAATCGTGATTAGAAAAATTGCTGTGAGCGTAGAGGAAACGCATATGGAAATGGGGCAAACTATCTCGCCCCCAACGCGTCGAGCAGTTGCTATTGCTGTGATTCAAAACCCTTTTGCAGGTCAATATGTAGAAGACCTGAGCGACCTCATCGACGCAGGCGCCATGCTTGGCAGTTTGCTAGGTGAGCGTTGTGTCAAAGCTTTGGGTATTGAACCTCACGAGGCTCAAAGTTATGGCAAAGCAGCCATAGTGGGTGAGCGAGGCGAGTTAGAACACGCTGCAGCTATTTTGCATCCGAAACTGGGTGCCCCTTTACGTAAAGCTGTTGAGAAAGGTGCGGCACTCGTGCCCTCTTCAAAAAAACGTGGTGGGCCAGGTACCCCCATTGATGTTCCACTTGGTCATAAAGATGCCGCCTATGTTCGCAGTCATTTTGATGCAGTTGAAGCTCGGTTAACCGATGCACCTGCAGCAGATGAAATTTTGGTTGCTGTTGCTGTGACCGATAGTGGCAGACCCTTGCCGCGCATTGGCGGTTTAAAAATTAGTGAAATTAAAGGTGAAGATGGTTTGAAGTAATTTAAAGTTTGTTTCTTAAAGTTTGCGTTTTGCAAAGTGTGCATTATTTTGTGTTGAAGTCATAAAAGGAGATATTCAAATGAAAAAAAATTTAACCAAACGTATTGCCTTCAAGCTTGTACTGTCAGCCTGCTTGTTAGGCCCCTCAGCATTGGCGTTGGCGCAAGATAAAATCAAAATAGGTGAGGTCAATAGTTACAAGGCTGTACCTGCATTTTTAGAACCCTACCGCATGGGTATGGAGCTTGCAGTTGAGCAAATTAATCAATCGGGGGGCTTGCTTGGTAAACAAGTAGAGTTAATTCGTCGTGACGATAATGCAAACCCAGGTGACGCCGTTCGTGTGGCTGAAGAGTTGGTGACGAGAGATCAGGTTGACTTACTGACAGGCACCTTTCTTTCTCATATTGGCTTGGCAGTCACTGACTTTGCCAAACAAAAGCAAGTCTTTTTCTTGGCGAGTGAACCCTTAACAGACAAGATCACATGGGCTAACGGTAACGCCTATACTTTCCGTCTGCGTCCATCAACCTTCATGCAAGTCAGTATGTTGGTTCCCATGGCTGCCGCCACCAAAAAGAAACGTTGGGCACTTGTTTACCCTAATTACGAGTATGGTCAGTCTGCAGCAGCAACTTTTAAACAGTTAATGAAAAAGGCCCAGCCTGATGTCGAGTTTGTTGCTGAACAGGCTACACCGCTCGGTAAAATTGATGCGGGTAGTGTCGTACAGGCATTGGCTGATGCCAAGCCCGACGCAATTTTTAATGTACTGTTTGGTGCTGATTTAGGCCGTTTTGTTCGTGAAGGTAATACACGTGGTTTGTTTAAAGATCGTGAAGTTGTGAGCCTACTTACCGGCGAGCCAGAATACCTTGATCCGCTTAAAAACGAAGCGCCTGATGGTTGGATGGTGACAGGTTATCCATGGTATGGCATCAAAACGCCCGAGCATGATGCCTTTTTGAAAGCTTATCAGGCCAAATATAAAGACTACCCAAGACTTGGTTCAGTCGTAGGTTATTCAACGATTATGTCGCTCGCTGCAGGCGTTAAAAAAGCAGGTAGCACCAAGACCGATGACATGGTTAAAGCCTTCAGTGGTCTAGAGTTAATGTCTCCATTTGGGCCAATTCGCTATCGCCCTGAAGACCACCAATCAACTATGGGTAGTTTCGTTGGCAAGACCAAGAATGTTGATGGTAAGGGTATTATGGTTGACTATGTTTATGTTGATGGTGCAAAGGTTTTACCTTCTGCTCAAGAAGTTAAAAAATTACGCCCAGCAAATTAACTTAGTCACATAACACAGGCTCACCATGGATTTTTCCGGCTTCCTAGTTCAGTTGCTAAATGGCTTAGCATCGGCCTCTTCTCTGTTTCTGGTTGCGGTGGGCTTGTCACTTATTTTTGGGGTCACACGCATTGTCAATTTTGCACATGGCTCTTTTTATATGGTTGGTGCTTATGTTGCGTACACGTTGGTATCGTTGTGGTCAGGTGCCCTAGGTTTTTGGGTTTCACTGTTGCTTGCTGCTCTGGTAGTGGCTGCTTTAGGCGCCTTAATAGAAATGCTGTTGTTGCGGCGTATTTATAAAGCGCCAGAGCTATTTCAGTTATTAGCGACCTTTGCTTTGGTTTTGGTCATTAGAGATGCGTCGCTTTGGCTTTGGGGGCCTGAAGAATTATTAGGCCCCCGAGCGCCAGGTTTTTCTGGGGCAGTTGAAATTTTAGGACGTCTATTTCCCACTTATGATTTATTTCTGGTGGCGATGGGCCCTGTTGTGTTGGGGCTTCTTTGGCTTTTATTGACACGAACCCGTTGGGGCGTTTTGGTGCGTGCCGCTTCACACGACCGAGGAATGGTAGCAGCGTTGGGTGTCAATCAAGTGTGGCTTTTTACTGCTGTATTTGCGCTGGGTGCTTTTTTAGCTGGTCTTGGTGGAGCATTTCAGTTGCCGCGTGAGCCGGCTAATCTGGAAATGGATTTGCATATTATTGGTTCAGCTTTTGTAGTTGTGGTGGTAGGGGGTATGGGGTCAATACCGGGCGCTTATGTAGCTGCGTTGCTTATTTCAGAGATTAAGGCCATTTGTATTTGGTTAGGCGTGGTCGATATTGGCGGTTTTGTGGTGTCGTTTTCAAAATTTACTTTGGTCGTTGAGTTTCTTGTTATGGCTCTAGTTCTTGTTTTAAGGCCTTGGGGTTTGTTTGGTCGCCCACAACCCCTTTCAAGGCATACGGGTCATTCAGAAGAACCTATGCGCCTAGGTAAGGGTAACCAGTCGCTTATTTGGGGGCTTGTCGTTTTCTTTTTTCTGTTGGCCTTGCCGCTTTATAGTGCACAGTCGCCATACACCATAATCTTGGCAATTGACTTGCTTGTTGCCGCATTATTCGCCACGAGTTTGCACTTCATTATGGGGCCTGCGGGTCTGCATTCCTTTGGTCATGCCGCCTACTTTGGTTTGGGTGCTTACGGTGCTGCTTTGTTATTAACAAAAGCAGGTATACCTATGGAGGCCGCCTTATTGTTAGCTCCCATTTTGGCAATTGCAGGGGCGTTTGTGTTTGGTTGGTTTGCCGTACGGCTGTCTGGCGTTTATTTAGCTATGCTAACTTTAGCTTTTGCCCAAATCACATGGGCGATCGTTTATCAATGGGACGCTTTAACTGGCGGCAGTAATGGCTTAATTGGTGTTTGGCCAGCTCATTGGTTAAGCAATAAGTCAACATACTACGTGCTAGTTCTAACTTTCACAGCAGCGAGCCTTTGGGCCTTAAGGCGTATTCTATTTTCACCATTTGGCTATGCGATTCGAGCGGGTCGAGATTCATTTGCACGGGCTGATGCAATTGGTATTGATGTTAAAAAAATACATTGGGTTGCATTTATCATTGCAGGGGGCTTTGCGGGTCTGGCAGGCTCTTTATTTGTGTTTTCTAAAGGTAGCGTTTCGCCTGAAACATTATTTGTGACTAAGTCGGTTGATGGTTTGGTAATGGTGTTGCTCGGTGGCATTCAAACCTTACTTGGGCCGATCGTAGGTGCGGTTAGTTTCACGTGGTTGCACGATATTGTGGCACGTAATACTGAATATTGGCGGGCGGTATTGGGTGGCGTTATTTTGCTTTTGGTGTTGCTGTTCCCACAAGGTATAGCAGGTTACTTTCGTTTGGCCGTGCAGAGCTTGATGCGTCTTAAAGGGACAACTAAATGAGCCTATTGGTTGTTGAAAACTTAGGAAAGTCATTCGGCGGTGTTAAAGCTGTCGATGGCATTGACTTCTCTGTGGGTGCGGGTGAGTTGCTCGCCTTGATTGGGCCAAATGGCGCGGGTAAATCAACTACATTCAATATGGTAAATGGTCAAATTAAAGCTGATCGGGGTTCAGTGCTTCTAGGTAATCATGAACTTGTAGGTTTGCCTCCACGTGCAGTTTGGCGATTAGGCGTTGGGCGTACGTTTCAAATTGCAGAAACGTTTCAGTCTCTGACCGTTTGTGAAAACGTACAAATGGCATTGATATCAGCTGATAAACAGTTGTTTTCATTTTTTAAACGAGCAACCCACCATGCTTTGGGTCGAGCGCTAGATTTACTTGCTTTAGTGGGTATGCGTGATCAAGCCGATCGGGCCTGCAGTGAGTTGGCCTATGCTGACGTTAAACGAGTCGAGTTGGCCATTGCCTTGGCGAACACTCCGCAGCTCTTACTAATGGACGAACCCACCGCCGGAATGGCACCGGGTGAGCGAAATGCATTGATGGCATTAACTAAACAATTGGTGACTGATCAAGGTATTGCGGTGTTGTTTACCGAGCACAGTATGGACGTTGTTTTTGCACATGCAGATCGTATTATCGTTTTGGCACGTGGTCGATTAATTGCCGAAGGCTCGGCCTCAGAGATCCGTGACAATCTAAAAGTTCAAGAAGTTTATTTTGGTTCAGGCAAAACATTTGAAAAATCGAAGTTGAAGGTCGAGGGCATAGCGTGAGTAAAATTCAATCGAAACTTAACGCCCCTTTACTTGAAGTCAATAAGTTGCGCGCTTGGTACGGTGCTGCTCAAGCGTTGTTTGACGTATCGTTTAACGTTAGGCCGGGTGAGGTTGTGGCCTTAATGGGGCGCAACGGCGCCGGCAAGTCAACCACCATGAAAACCATTATGGCCATGATGGAACGAAGAGCGGGTAACGTTAAGTTCATGGGACAAGACATTTCTGCCTGGCCAACGCATAGTATTGCCGCAAGCGGCTTAGGGTTTGTCCCTGAAGATCGACGTATTTTCACAGCATTAACGGTTAATGAAAACTTGATGGTCGGTCAGCAGGCTGCGCGTTTATGGCCTGATGGCACTGCCGCTCCTTTTTGGCAGGTAAGTCAGCTTTTTGAATTGTTTCCCAACTTAAAAGAAATGCAGCATCGATTGGGTAGCCAAATGAGTGGTGGCGAGCAACAAATGTTGACGGTTGCCCGTTCATTAATGGGCAACCCTTACCTATTGTTGCTAGATGAGCCATCAGAGGGTGTTGCTCCCTTAATTGTCGAACAAATGGCGCACATGATTTTAGAATTAAAGGCTCGGGGCGTGAGTATTTTGTTGTCAGAACAGAACCTTCATTTTGCAGATCTTGTTTGCGATCGAGCCTATGTTTTAGAAAAAGGTGTGATTCAGTATGAAGGCACCATGGCAGAGCTCAATGCAAATGAGTCAATTCGTCGTTCTTACCTTAGCGTTTAGAGCACACTATGAGAAAGCCGCGTGACATCAAGTTGCAGGTCAATGGCAAGCCACATGATTTACACATTTCCCCCGATGCTAGCCTATTGACTGTATTGCGTAATGATTTAGAACTCAATGCCCCAAAATACGGTTGTGGGCTTGGCCAGTGTGGGTCTTGTACGGTACTTATTAACCGTGTGGCGGCAAGAGCATGTGTCATTCCGGTGGGTGAGGTCGGTCAGCGATTCGTCACAACGCTTGAGGGCTTAGCAGAAGTCGAAACGTTGCATCCTGTGCAAACAGCTTTTATTCAAGAGCAAGCAGCACAATGTGGTTATTGCTTAAATGGCATGATTATGACCATCGTTGCTTTACTTGAACGCTTATCTGATCCCACAGAACAGCAAATTACCGATGCGTTATCAGGGAATATATGCCGTTGTGGTACACATGTTGAAATTATGGCCGCCGCACGTCGGTCGGTGACATTGCTCGCCCAGAATAGGGCTCAAGCATGAGTGAATCTGATCACTCTTTACCCTCCATGCGTACCCGCGCTCATTTTTTACAGGCCCAAGAAGTTCTGCTTGTTTTGCGTGCACCGCCACCACCCATGCCACCAAGCCCAGGTCAGCCTTTGGCTGTGGCATCAAACCCAACAGAAGGCGATGAGGTTTTATTGGCAGTATGGCCCAATGGTTCCGTTGTTGCATTACATGGACACGTTGATTTAGGTACTGGGCTTAGAACGGCATTGTCTCAGCTTGTGGCAGAAGAGCTTGATGTGGCGATGTCTGAGGTCACCATGATAATGGGTGATACAGCGACGGCACCAAACCAAGGGCCTACCATTGCGAGTGCCTCAATTCAGATTCATGGTGCAGTGCTTAGACAAGCAGCTGCGCAGGCGCGCGCCCATCTTTTGGGGCAAGCATCCAAAATCTTAAAACGATCTATCGAGTCGCTTCGGGTCTGTGATGGCGTCGTAACGTGCACACAAGATGAGTCAACTCGTTTGACATATGGTGAGCTTGTGCGAGGGGCGCAGGTTTTTTTGCAATTAGACACACAAATTCCCCTCAAAGATAGGCGCGAGCATCGGGTTATCGGGAAGTCTATTGATCGGGTTGATATTCCAGGCAAAGCGCGTGGTGAGCTGACCTTCGTGCATGACATGCGCATGCCAGGCATGCTACACGGACGCGTCATACGACCTCCCTATGCCGGTGCCGATCATGGCGACTTTATGGGTAATACCCTTGAGTCAGTCGATCAGTTATCAATCTCACATATTCCCGGTATTGTGGCGGTAGTGGTGCTTCGCGATTTTTTGGGAGTTGTTGCTGAGCGCGAAGAACAGGCTGAAGCGGCCATGCAGGCCCTGTCCGTTCGCTGGAAGTCATGGCCAGGCTTGCCCGATACAAGTGACATAGAAAATGCACTTCGTCAAAACCCTTCAGTGCCACGTGAAGTTGTCAACGAAGGCGATGCCACGGCAGCGATAGATGCAGCACAAGACAGTTTGAGCCGGACCTATCTGTGGCCCTATCAAATGCACGCCTCGCTCGGTCCGTCATGCGCAGTTGCCGATTGGCGCAAAAAAGAAGATCAAAGTGACCAAGACCCCTTTACGTTACGCATTTGGGCTGGAACACAAAATCCTCATGTGCTGCGTGCAGATCTTGCAAAATTAACGAATATTCAAGACATCGATGTTGACATCATTCGCATGGAAGCCTCGGGTTGTTATGGTCGCAACGGTGCTGATGATGTTGCTGCAGATGCGACTTTACTATCGCGCGCTGTCGGGGCGCCAGTCCGTGTGCAACTGACGCGAGAACAAGAGAACCTTTGGGAGCCAAAGGGTGCGGCGCAGTTGATGCAAGTTAAGGGAGCGCTAACTGAAGAAGGTCGCATCAACGCTTGGGATTTTTCTACCTCTTACCCTTCGAATGGCGCACCACCTTTAGCGCTGCTGTTGACGCGTACAGTTGAGCCAAATGCCCAAGCGTATTTTATGGGTGACCGAACCTCGCGCCCACCCTATACCGTTCCCAACTTGCGGGTAACCATTCATGACATGGCACCTATTTTGCGAGCCTCTTGGCTACGAGGTGTATCGGCTCTGCCTAATTCATTTGCGCATGAATCTTTTGTCGACGAGTTAGCGACAGCTTCTGGCAAAGACCCAGTTGAGTTTCGCTTGCAACACCTTGACGATCCCCGTGCAAATGAGTTGCTCAAAGAAACAGCTTTACGTGCTGGTTGGCACAAACGTACTAAACCTCGTCTAATTAAGGGTGAAAACGGTCTTTTGCAAGGTCAGGGCGCGGCCTATGCGCGATATGTGCACAGCCGTTGGCCTGGTTTTGGTGCGGCTTGGGCGGCATGGGTTGCCAATGTAGAAGTCAACCCCAATACTGGTGAAGTATTCGTTCGAAAGGTTGTGGTGGGCCATGATGCAGGTTTGACAATCAACCCAGCAGGTGTTGAGCATCAGATTCATGGCAACGTGATTCAAGCCACCAGTCGAACGTTACGTGAAAAAGTCACTACAGAACCTGTTAAAAATACTGTCTCGACAAAAGAGTGGGGTTCATACCCGGTGCTCAGTTTTCGGCAAGTACCGGTGATTGAGGTTTATCAAATGCCTCGACCTGACGAGCCTGCACTTGGTGCAGGTGAGTCTTCTTCTGTACCCGGTACAGCTGCTATTGCGAACGCCATATTTGATGCAACAGGGGTGAGGTTTCGACAACCTCCGTTTACCCCTGAGGTTATTAGGGCAGCATTGAACCCATTACCCTCACCTAAACAGGAGGCCTACCCAGACGGTTCATTAAAAGATTATCAGCAAAGGCTTGCACAACCCTCTAAAGAAGGAATTTATCCTCAACGCAAGTCTTTGGCTTGGCGTGCTTTAGCGTTGATGGTGGCTACTGTGGGTGTTGTCGCAGGCGTGTTGGGTTGGCGAGGTGTCATTGCGCCGATTGAGCGAACATCAGCAAATTTATATGCCCCAGAAACAATTATGCGCGGCCAGCAATTAGCGGCGCTAGGTAATTGTGCAAGCTGCCACACCACTGCTGATGGCCAGAAATATGCTGGGGGCGTAGCCATGCCCACACCGTTTGGCACAATCTACACAACCAACATCACACCTGACACTGAGACAGGAATAGGTAATTGGTCTTTAGCCGCTTTTGACCGCGCGATGCGCCAAGGCATTTCACGAGACGGTAAACATTTGTACCCCGCATTTCCTTACACTGCATTTTCGCGTTTTAGTCATGATGACATCACGTCTTTATATGCCTACTTTATGGCGCAGCCTGCAGTGAAGCAACAAAACCCCGTGACTGAGTTAGCTTTTCCGTTCAACGTACGCCCAACTATGGCTGCATGGAATGCGCTTTACCCCGCAGCGCTTGCACCGCAGGCTTCGCCAAAAGGGGTCAATAGCCAAGCGTGGTTGCGTGGTGAGTATTTGGTGAATGGCCCCGCCCATTGCTCGGCGTGTCATACCCCACGCAATTCAGCTGGTGCTGAGTTGTTAGGCAAGAAATTTTTATCAGGCGGTTACGTTAAAGGTTGGCAGGCCTATGACTTAACGGCCACATCAGTCAGCCCTATACCCTGGACTGAGCAAGCCTTTTATGATTACTTGCGCACAGGGGTGAGTGAACACCACGGTGCTGCGCTCGGGCCAATGGCTGATGTGGTCAAACAGTTGAGCACCGTACCAGACGAAGATTTGCACGCTATGGCAACTTATCTTTCATCGTTCCAAAAGCCCGTTGACGCACATCAAATGAGTATTGTGATTGAAAAACAATTGGCATCCGCGGCGCAGCCCGAACCGAAACTATTTAATGCCTCAAGTCGACTGTTTGAGTCGGCCTGTATGAGCTGTCACCATGATGGTAACGGTCCCACCTTGCTGGGCGCGAATGTGCCCTTAGCACTCAATACAAATTTACACGCGACTGAGCCAGACAACTTAATTCGGGTCATACTCGAGGGCGTGCGCTCACCACCTAGTCAGTCAGTGGGCTTTATGGCGGGTTTTGCTGAGCAGTTTAACGACGAACAAATGGTAGGTTTAGTCAACTACATGCGAGCGCGGTTCGCCTCGCAGCAACCTAGTTGGTCTAATGTCACCACTGCAGTTAGCCGAATACGGGCAGAAATAAAATAACCATAATTTTTTTACTTTACAGGGTGATTAATCAAATTGAGAATCCCCTACGGTAAATTGTTAACTTAGTTTAAAAATTTTGGAGTTTTTCTTCATGTCAATCGTTTCAGCATTTGGTGCTACATCGCCTAAAACCCCTATCGAGCCCCTTAACATTACTAGAAGAGCGGTAGGTGCTAACGATGTACGAATTGAAATTGAATACTGCGGGGTGTGTCACACCGATATTCATATCTCGCGAAACGATTGGGGTGGGGCTAATTACCCTGTCGTGCCCGGTCACGAAATCGTCGGTAAAGTTATAGGCTTGGGCATAGACGTGCACGACTTGCAAATGGGTCAACGTGTGGCAGTAGGCTGTTTTGTAGATTCGTGCCGTACTTGCTCGTCTTGCAAATTAGACCTAGAACAGTATTGCCTAAATGGCTTTACCGCTTCGTACGGCAGCCCAACTGAAGATGAAGGTGGCTTTACCTATGGCGGATACTCAGAGTCAATTGTGGCCGATCGCCATTTTGTTCTCACCGTGCCTGAAAACTTAGACCCAGCGGGTGCGGCACCCTTATTGTGTGCTGGCATCACCACGTATTCACCACTTAAACATTGGCAGATTGGCCCAGAAAAGACCGTAGGCATTATAGGTTTAGGCGGCTTGGGGCACATGGGCGTTAAATTTGCACATGCCATGGGTGCGCACACCGTCATGATCACGACTTCTGAGAAGAAGGGTGCTGATGCTAAAGCATTGGGTGCAGATGAAGTATTGTTATCAACAGATGAGCAGGCCATGGCCGCCATGACGGGTAAATTTGACTTCTTGCTAAACACCATTCCTGTGCAACATAACGCCAATCATTACATGGGCTTATTAAAAGTTGATGGCACTATGTGCGTGGTCGGTTCTATTGGGCCAACAGGCACCTTAGATTCGGCCCCCTTAATTTTTGGCAGAAAATCAATTGCCGGTTCTTTAGTGGGTGGCATTAAAGAAACCCAAGAAATGCTCGACTTTTGTGGCCAGCACAACATTGTGTCTGACATTGAACTCATCGATATGCAAACGATTAACGAGGCTTACGATCGCATGTTGAAAAGCGATGTTAAATATCGCTTTGTGATTGACATGAAAACCTTGCCTAAGGCTGCTTAACTATTGATTGGGTCATGTGTAATGGTTAGTTGAGCATGACACTTTGATTTTACGCGAGCATGCTAAGTAAAGCAGCAGGCTCGCGTCGAAGTATCGAACTTGCGCCAGACTGGCCAACATTAAAGAAATTTCGTTTAATAAGCATCTGGTGTAGCCTTGCAGATGCTGGCAAGCATCTAGCGTAAACACTTCCTAATGGCAGGTAGTGTTCAAGAATCTCATTAACCGCTTGCGTGCCATAACCACGCCCCTGAAATTCATGTTTGATAGCAATCATGGCCACTTCGACGCCTATATCGGGCGTACCAATTGCCGTTGTGATCACGGCAGCACCCACTCGTAAATCATTTAGGTAAATTACAAAAGCCTTTGTGGGAAATCCCCTTGGGTCACACTCTTTTTGAATACTGCAAATCAGGTAGTGTCTATAGGCTTCTTTTTCAAGCAAAATTTGCGGTTCAAAATGACCTTTTCGGGCACCATTTAAAGCTAAGCTAAAAATGAACCCTAGGTCTTTAGAGCTGGCTTTAACCCATTTGAGCAACATGACATGATAAAGAGAAGTTTAGGTCACGACATGATCACCTGTTACCCTTAAATCGCGCAAATC
>ERZ888423.1558-NODE-1558-length-19446-cov-11.110979_pt1 | contig 19446 bp, 14 predicted proteins | sample MGYA00520523_ERZ888423 | MGnify/ENA primary metagenome ERZ888423 (study PRJEB32303, sample SAMEA104408611) | aquatic metagenome | biome: Brackish water; feature: Pelagic; material: water | place: Baltic Sea | collected 2014-06-08T10:24:00 | depth 30,27 m ...
AGTGGTAGACTTTTGCGCCGCCAATTGGCTGGTTTTTACGCCGCCGTTGACACGCTGCGCCAATCGACGTGACCGGCGGCCTTGGGGCGGACACGATCACCGGCGGCGCTGCCGACAATGCGCTGGCTGGCGGCGAGGGCAATGACACGCTCGACGGCGGGGCGGGCGCGGACACGTTGTCCGGCGGCTTGGGCGACGATCTGTACCTTGCGGATGCGGCGGACACGATTGTGGAAGCAGCGGATGAGGGCACGGATGAAGTGCGCTCGAGCGAGAGCATCACATTGTCCGACAATGTCGAGAACCTGACGCTGCTGGATCCGGATGGGGCGATCACGGAAGACTTCGAGGACTTCGACCTCGGTCCGGTCGCCGACGGCGAGAACGGCTGGGCGTTCGACGGCAATCTGCGGGATCAGAATGTGATCGTGGATCCGAACGACGCGGGCAACCAGGTCTTCCGGATGTCGAGCGACCCTTCGACGGGCGACTTTGCGGGTCCGTATTCGCCGTCGCTGGCGAATGTGGCAGGCGAGCCGCAGACATCGGCGACGCGGGACGCGATGGAGGTCTCGTTCTCGATCCAGGCGGTCGATCCGACCGGTACGGACAACTCGCGGCTTGAGATCGACTTCGGCAACAAGGCGACGTCGGACCGGGTCAACTTCATGGTGATCGAGAACACGGGCGGCGGCATCCGGATCTCGACGGCTGAAGCGCTGCCGGGCGGGGACTTCCAGACCGGGGATACGCTGAACGACTTCTCGGCGTTTACCGGGAACACGGAACATGTGTCGGGCGTCGATGCGAGCATCGCTTATGAACTGACCATGCGGGTCGAGTTCAATGACGGTGCGGACAACGATGTCGTGAAGCTTTACCTGGACGGCGCGTTCATCGGGCAATCGAACACCTTCGAGAACTTCTTCGATGCGGCAAACCCCGGGAACACCCACGCCGAAAACGCTGAAATCAATCAGGCTGCGAACCTGTTCTTCCGGGCGACCGCAGGGAGCGCGGCTGGCGATAATGACGGCCCCGGCGGCGTGAACCAGGGCTTCATGTTCGACAACATCACCTATAACAGCTTCACCGCGGCGGGCGCGGACGGCACAGGCAACGGCCTTGCCAACACGATCCTCGGCAACAGCTCGAACAACACGTTGTCCTGTCTCGGCGGGGACGACTTGCTGACGGGCGGCTCCGGCGACGATGTGCTGAACGGTGGCGAGGGGTCCGACACGCTGTCGGGCGGGTTGGGCTTCGACGTGGCGCAATTCTCCGGCAATGCGGCCGACTTCACGGTCGACTTCGCCGCCGGGACGGTGACGGATAACAATGCGGGCGACGGCGACGAGGGCGCGGATGCGGTCTCTGGCGTCGAGCGGCTGGACTTCGCGGACAGCAGCGTGCTGTTCGTCGGCGGCGGCAGCGAGTTCCTCTCGATCCAGGAAGCGGTCGACGCGGCTTCAGCGGGCGACACGATCATCGTGGCGGCTGGCGACTACGCGGAGAACGTCTCGATCGACAAGGCGCTGACGATCGTCGGCGCCGGGTCTGACGGCACGGGTTCGAACATCGCGCCTGCGGCCGGCAATGCGTTCACCGTTACGGTCAACGACGCCGCGGCCGCGGTTACGATCTCGGGCTTCCGGATGGACGGCGGCGGCACGGCGCAGAATGGCGTCGTGGCCGATGGCGACAGCGCGACGCTTCTGAGCCTGACGATCGAGGACAGCCACATCTTCGACTTCATGTCGAACGGCGTTGCGGTCTCCGACTTCGACGATACGCGTACGATCCTGACGACGATCGAGAACTCGACCTTCGCGACGAACGGCGGCAACGCCGGGGGCGGCGACGGGGACATCCAGTTCTTCCAGTATCAGGGCGACGCGACGCTGAAGGACCTGACGATCACGGGCGGTCGTCCGACGGGGGCGTCGAACGATCCCCGCACGGGCATCCAGTTCCGCGACGATGTGAGCTCGGCCGGCGGCGACGAGACGCTTGAGACGAACAATCCGCTCGGCACGGTGTCCCTGGACAACGTCACGGTGGACGGTTCGTACCGGAACCAGCCGATCATCTTCACCCGTTACTCGGATATCGACGGACTGACGATGAAGGACGTTACGGTCAACGCGGACTCGTTCTTCTTCAACACGTCGATCAACTTCAGCGACCTTGGCGGAACTATCGACCTTTCGGACACGGCGAAGTTCGATAACGTGACGGTCCCGGGGGCGGCGCTTCCCCCGATTGCCGATGTCGTGTCGCTGCAGGGCGATGAACTCGCCAACACGCTGACGGCGGGTTCGGACAACACGTTCATCCGCGGCGACGAAGGGTCCGCCTTCGGCGACGATATCCTGACGGGCGGCTCCGGCGACGATTTCATCGCCGGCGACAACAGGGGCCTCGGCGGCGACGGCGACACGACGGTCGGCGGCGCCGACGACATCCTTGGCGGCGACGGCGACGACCAGCTCTTCGGCGACGGCGGCGACGACACGCTGGACGGCGAAGCCGGGAACGATAGCGTCTTCGGCGAAAGCGGCGACGACCAGATCGGCTACACGGTCGGCGAGGGCGTGGATGTCATCAGCGGCGGCGACGATACGGACACGCTGACGACGACGGGCACGGCGCTCGCCGACGCCATCGACGTCACGGTCGTCGGCGCCACGGTGGAGATGGAGATCAATGCCTCCGGCATCGCCGACGTAACGGTCGACACGGTCGAAAACTTCGTCTTCGACCTCGGCGATGGCGCGGACAGGTTGGACCTGGCCGGCAATCTTGCGGCGGCGGGCGTTGCTACTGTCGCGGTCGATGGCGGGGCGGACGCGGACATCTTCGACGCCTCCAACGTAACAAGCGCCACGGGCATGGCGTTCGACGGCGGCGCAGGGGACGATCAACTCCGGGGCGGCGCTGGCGACGACACGCTTGTCGGCGGCCTCGGCGATGACATCCTGGATGGCGGGACAGGCTCGGATACGGCGGATTACTCCGCCGACGTCGCTGGCATTCTCGCCAATATTTCGGCAGTCAACGGGTTTACGTTTGGGGCGGGGATCGGGTCTGATCAACTGTTCAATATCGACAACATCCTTGGCGGCGCCGGGGCGGACCTCATCACGGGCAGCAGTGGCTCGAACGTACTCAGCGGCGGCGGCGGCGCGGATGTGATCAACGGCCTGGGCGGCAGCGACAGCATCAATGCCGGGGCTGGCGCCGACTTGCTGACCGGCGGCGCGGCCGACGGCGTGACGGACATGCTGAATGGCGGCGGGGCCGATCTCGCGGTGGATACGTTCGTCTTCTCCGGCTTGTTCGGCAACGACGTTATCGTCGATTTCGAAGATGGCTTCGACCATATCGAAATCGATCTCGGCAGCTATTCGCCGGGCGTGATCGTGACCAGCCTGACCAGCGGCGCTAACCACGTGATTTCGATCAACGACGGCCTCGATGCGGCCACGATCACAATCATCGGGGCGGCTGGGCAGATCGACGGAAGCGACTTCACCCTGATCCCTGCATGACCGCAATCAAGCTGGGTCTGATCGGCGACAACATCGCCTTGTCCCGCGCGCCAGCCCTGCACAGGCTGGCGGGCGGGATTGCGGGCCTGCAGGTTTCCTATGACCTTCTCATTCCGGCTGAGCGGAACCTGGATTTCGACGCGCTCTTCGCCTGGGCGGCCGGGGCGGGGTATCGGGGTCTGAACATCACCTTGCCCTATAAGGAACGGGTCGTTCCCAAGGTTCTGATCGAGGATCCGCTGGCGCGGTCGATCGCGGCGATCAACACGGTCGTGTTCGACCCGGCGGGCGGGCGACCGTCAGGCTACAACACGGATCATTCGGGCTTCATTCAGGCGTTCCGGGGCCAGATGGGGGCGCAATCGCCTGGCGTCGTCGTCCAGATCGGGGCGGGCGGCGTCGGCAAGGCCATCGCCTTCGGCCTGATTGCGCTTGGGGCGACGGCGATCCGGCTGGTCGAAATCGACCGCGACAAAGCCGAACGCCTGGCGGCCGCCTTGCGGCTGGCTGCGCCCGGCCTGCCCGTCACGGTTTCGGGCGATGCGGCCGCAGCAGCGCTTGGCGCGACGGGCATCCTGAACTGCACGCCGCTTGGCATGGGGGGATATGGCGGCACGCCGCTTCCCGCCGCGTCGCTTGAGGCGGCGGCCAAAGCCGGCGCCCAATGGGCGTTCGACGCTGTCTACACGCCGCGCGACACCGCGTTCCTGCGAGCCGCCGCGGCCGCCGGCCTCGCCGCGATCTCGGGCTACGAATTGTTCTTCTTTCAAGGCGTCGACGCCTTCAGGCGCTTCACCGGCCGCGCCGTCGATGAAGCAAGGTTGCGGGCTGCGCTCTATCATATTGATAGCGTTCAAATTATCCAGTCTTAGGCATTCCCGCCTAAAACTGGTTTGATCTAGCGCCTAACCCAGCGGCCTCAGGAAAATGACGCCGGCGCCGAGGGCGATCAGGCCGAAGCCAGCGGCATGGCTCCAGGTCAGGCTTTCGCCCAGATAGAAGACAGCGAAGCCGGAGAAGATCACGAGGGTGATGACTTCCTGGATCGTTTTCAGTTCCGCGGCCGACCAGACCCTGTGGCCGATGCGATTGGCCGGGACCGCGAGGCAATATTCGAAAAAGGCGATGCCCCAACTGATCAGGACGACCGCCCAGAGCGCTTTGCTCGGGAATTTCAGGTGGCCGTACCATGCGGCGGTCATGAAGAGGTTCGAAACCGACAGCAAGAGGATCGGCGCGGCCCAGGGCCAGAGGCTTTGGAAGGTCATCGGCGCGCAGCCTTTCCGGCTATAGGGATCGGGTCAGCCTTCGCCGCGCAGTTCGACCCGCCGGATCTTGCCGCTGATGGTCTTCGGCAATTCGACCACGAATTCGACGATGCGGGGATATTTGTAGGGGGCCGTCAGGGTCTTGCAGAATTCCTGGATATCCTGGGCGAGCGCCGACGAGGGCGTGTGGCCGGCCGCCAGAATGATGAACGCCTTCACCAATTGCCCCCGTGTCGGGTCCGGGTGGCCGACGACCGCGCTTTCCATGACGGCCGGATGCTCCAGCAGCGCGCTTTCGACCTCGAACGGGCTGATGCGATATCCCGCCGACGAAATCAGGTCGTCGGCGCGGCCGATGAACCATAGATAGCCGTCGGCGTCCTTCCGCGCGGTGTCGCCGGTATAGTACCAGCCATGGCGGAAGGCTTTCCGGTCGACGGTTCCGTCTGCCAGCAGATAACCGTCGAACAAGCCGGGCGGCCAGGCCGGGCCATCGACGCGGACGGCGATATGGCCGACTTCCTCCGGCGGCAGGCGCTTGCCGTCGTCGTCCACCACGTCGATGTCGAAGCCGGGCACGGGCTGGCCCATGGAGCCGTATTTGGTTTCCTGACCGGGGAAATTGGCGACGATGTTGATTGTCTCGGTCTGGCCGTAGCCGTCGGCGATGACAGAGCCGGTGTGCTTCGCCCAGAACCGGATAACCTCCGGGTTCAGCGGCTCGCCGGCGCCCATGCAGCGGCGGAGGCTGGTCAGGTCATAGCGGTCGAGGTTCTGCTGGGCGAACAGGCGATAGACCGTCGGCGGCGCGCAGAAGGTCGTCACCTTGAAGTCATGGATCATCTGGAGATGCCGGTCGACGTCGAAGCCCTTGCCGTCGAAGAGGACGATGGTCGCCCCCAGCAGCAATTGCGGAAACAGCATGCCCCATGCCGCCTTGGCCCATCCGGTGTCGGTCAGGGTCCAGTGGATGTCGGTCTCCCTCAGGTCCATCCAGAACAGGCCGGTCGCGGCGTGGGCGAGGGCGTAGCCAAAGTCGCGCGGCACCATTTTGGGCAGCGCCGTCGTGCCGGACGTGAAATAGGCCATCATCATGTCGGTCGACTTGAAGGGACCCTCGGCGGCTTGATCGATCGCCGGGCTTTCAGCCGCGCAGAGGGCGTCGAAATCCAGCCAGCCTGGGTTTTCCGTCCGCCCGATGACAATCTTGTGGGCCAGGCTCGGGCATTCGGCCTGGATGGCGTCGACCTTGCCGCAATGTTCTGCCGTCACGATCACAGCCTTGGCGCCGGACTGGCCGATCCGGTAGGCGATATCCTTGGCGGTAAGAAGGTTTGTGCCCGGCATGGAAACGACGCCGAGCTTCATGCAGCCGAACAGCACCCCGTACCATTCCGGAATGCGCCCGATGACGACGGCCGCGAAATCGCCCTTCTTGAGGCCGAGACGCTTCAGGGCATTGGCGAACTGACCGGATTGCCGGGAAAGCGCGGAATAGGAGACCGTGCGGCTGGTGACGCCGTCAGCTTGAATGGCGATCAGCGCGGTCTTGTCCCGGGTCGCCGCCCAGGCGTCGATGACGTCATAGGCGAAATTGAAGGTCTGGGGCAGCGTCGGCCGGTAATGCTGCCTGGCATGGGCATAGTCGCGGTTGACGGCGGCGAAGTCTTGCATGGACCTGATCCCAGGGCGGTAACATCCTATGGGAAAACTCTAGATCAAACCCGTCATGGGCGGAAACGCCCGAGATCGGAAAATTTTCTCGGTCGCATGCGGGCCTGCAGGGGCCTTGGGGCCGTCAGCCGCTTGACTCGCACGCCAGAAGGCGGACGCTATCCCTTGAACGCAATGAGGAGACGCTGGATGACGAGCGCATTCGAAGAGGTAATGGCGATCCGGGGCATGGGCATGCCGGCGCCCGGCGAGGCGACGATCACTGGCGCGGACCCAGTCTATTCCACCCCCTTCAAGATCGGCGAGACCTGCGCCGCCGTGCTGGCCGGCGTCGGCGTCGCGGCGTCCGATCTCTGGGAACTGAAGACCGGGCGGCGGCAGTCGGTCGAGATCGACGCGCGCCGGGCGGCGGCGGCGCTCCGCAGCTCCACCTACATGCAGCGGCCGGATGCTTCCGGCGCATTCCAGAACGTCGTCAACGCCAATCACGAGGCGATGATCCAGATCACCCAGCCCTGGCCGACCAAGGACGGCCGCTGGTTCCTGCCGCATTTCGGCCTGCCGCACCTGCAAAAGCGCGTTCTTGGCGTGCTCGGGGCGGAGCCGAACCCCGCGTCCGTCGCCGCCGCAGTCGCGACCTGGGATGCGATGGACCTGGAAGCCGCGATCGACGAGATCCGCGCTTGCGGCGCCATGGTGCGCAGCAATGACGAATGGCTCGCGACCGAGCACGGCAAGGTGCTGGCGGCGAAGCCCATCGTCGAGATCATCAAGCTTGGCGATAGCGACCCGGAGCCGATGCCGGAAGGCCCGCGGCCGCTGTCGGGCATCCGCGCGCTCGATCTGACGCGCATCCTCGCCGGGCCGATTTGCGGGCGGACCCTCGCCGAACATGGGGCCGATGTTCTGATGGTTACGGCTGAGCATCTGCCTCAGATCGCCGAGCACGTGATGGACACGAGCCACGGCAAGCGCAGCACGTTCCTCGACCTGACAAAGGCCGAGGACGCCGCGACCTTGAAACGCCTCGCGGCGGACGCGGACGTATTCTCCCAGGGCTACCGGCCGGGCATGCTGCACAAGCTTGGCTTCGCGCCGGAGGATCTGGCGGCGATCCGGCCGGGCATCGTCTATTGCTCGATTTCATGCTTCGGCGCCGATGGCCCGTTCAGCCATCGCGCCGGGTGGGAGCAGGTGGCCCAGACGGTCACCGGAATCGCCCAGGACGGCAGCCCGGAGCGGCCGAAACTGCTGCCCGCCGCCGCCAACGATTACACGACCGGATATCTTGCGGCCTACGGCATTCTGCTGGCGCTCGCCCGTCGCGCCCGCGACGGCGGCAGCTATCATGTCCGAGTCTCGCTCTGTCAGTCGGGCATGTTCATCTACCGCCAGGGCAAGGTCGCCTATGCCGCGCCGGAAATGGACTTGAGCGAGACGGAACTGGACGCGCTCCGCATCGAGACGACGCCGCATCATGGGCGGCTGCGCCATCTGGGGCCGGTTCTGCGCCTGTCGGAGACCCAGCCGCATTGGGCGCGGCCGACGCCGAAGCTCGGCGGCGACAGGGCGGCCTGGCTGGAGGCGCGCGCCGCCGCTGCGGCCGAGTAAATCACGGGGCGTCGCCAGGGCCTGCCGACGCTTGCTGCCGGCGCCCTGTTGTGGTCTTATCCCGCTCGCTTCGCGCCGGAGCAGCCGGGGAGTGAACCCTATGCGTCTCAACCTGTTTGTTTGCGCCGCGATCGCGCTAGGGGCGGCTGGGTGCGACGACCCGCCGGAAGCGGCGCCGCCGCCGCCGATCCGGGCGATCAAGTACATGACGCTCGAAGCAGGCGGGGGCGCGCAGATGCGGCGTCTTTCCGGCGTCATTGTCGCGGGCACGACGGCGAACGCGGCCTTCCAGGCTGCCGGGCAGGTCATCGAGCTCACCAAGAAGGTCGGCGATGCGGTCAAGGACGGCGAGGTGCTGGCCCGCCTCGACCCGGAGCCGTTGCGCTTGCGCGAACGCAGCGCCGAAAGCCAGCTTCGGCAGGCGCAAGCGGCGTACACGAACGCAAATAGCCGGTACAGCCAGCAGAAGCAGTTGTTCGACCGGGGTTATGCGACGCGGACGGCCTATGAGGCGTCGCTGGCGGACGTCAGGACGGCGCGCGGCGCGGTGGAAGTCGCGCAGAGCGAGCTTCGGATCGCCAGCCGCGATCTGGAAAAGTCGTCGCTGCGGGCGCCGTTCAGCGGCGTCGTGGCCCGCCGTCATGTGGAAGCCTTCGAGGAAGTGTCGAGCGGCGCCCCGATCTATACGATCCAGTCGGAAGGCGAGACCGAGGTCGAGGTCTCCATACCGGAGACCCTGGTCAACGCGGTCGCTATCGGCGAGGCGGTCATTGTGGTCGTGCCGCTTGCGGCCGTGCCGCCGCTCGATGGCCGGGTGACGGAGATCGCGCCGCTTGCCGAGGATGTGAACGCCTATCCGGTGAAGGTGCGCCTGGCCGCGACGCCAGAAAGCGTGCGGCCGGGGATGAGCGCCGAAGTGACGTTCTCCTTCGCTGATGCAGCGTCTGACGGCTCGTTTACCGTGCCGATCGCCGCCCTGAAGCCAGCCGCCAATCAGCAGGGCGGGACGCTGTTCCTCTTCAAGGACGGCAAGCTGGAAGCCCGATCCGTTCTGGTCGTCAATGTGCGGGAAAATACGTTGCAAGTGCAGGGCGACCTCGCGACGGGCGACATCATAGCGACGGCGGGCGTCAGCATCCTCTACGATGGCATGCCGGCCCGCCTGCTCGATCCCGCCCAACTCCGTTGACCGAGGGGCGCCGACGGCCATGCTGACCCGCTTCGCCCTCGCAAATCCGATGCTGACCCTGGCGATCGCCCTGGTCGCCTTGCTGGCCGGACCGATAGGCTTCCTCAGTCATCCGTCCCGCGAAGACCCAAAGATCACGATCCGGGAGGCCTCAGTCAGGGTGGAGTTTCCCGGACTGTCGGCGGCGAAGCTCGAACAATTGATCACCCAGCCGCTCGAAGAAAAAATCCGCGAGATCGCCGAGGTCAAGGACATCATCTCGACCTCCAGCACCGGGCGGTCGCTCATCAGCGTCGTGATCCAGGACGAGTATACCGACCTCGATCCGATCTGGAGCGATCTCCGGGACAAGATGGAGGAAATCGCGCCGACGCTGCCCGAGGGCGCGCAGGGGCCGTTTGTCGACACCGACCGGGGCGATGTCGCGATGGCGACCATCGCCGTCAGGGGCGACGGCTTCGAGAACGGCGAATTGCATGGGCTCGCCAAGCAGATGCGCCGCCGCCTCTATGCCGAGGTTCCGGGCGTGCGCAAGGTGACGTTCTATGGCGTCATCGAGCAGCAGCTTTTCATCGAGTTCGACAATGTCCGGCTTGCCCAATTGGGGCTCGATCCGGCCGAGATCATACAGTCGGTGCAGGACCAGAATGTGATCCAGCCAGGCGGCCAGATCCAGGCCGACGGGCAGACCCTGACCATTCAGCCGACAGGCGACTTCACCGATCTGGAGGATCTTCGCCGGCTGCCGATCGCGGTTCCGGGCGCGGACGGACGGTCGCTGTATCTGGGCGATATCGCCACGATCCGGCTGGGCTATCAGGACCCGCCAGGCCCCCATGCATTCTTCAATGGCAAGCCGGCGATCATCGTCGGGGTCTCGATGATCGATGGCTTCGACGCCGGTGCGTTCTCCAAGGCGTTTCTGACGTTTCTGGATGGCGCGCGGACGGCGATGCCTGTCGGCGTGTTCCTGGATATCGTGACCTACCAGCCGGAGGCGATCGAGGCGGCGGTCTTTGGCGTGATGAACAACCTCTGGCAGACCGTCCTGATCGTCCTGGCGGTGGTCATGGCGTTCCTGGGATTCCGCACCGGGTTGCTCGTCGGGGCGCAAGCGCCCCTGGTGATGGTGGCGACCGTGCTGCTGATGCGGGTGCTGGGCATCGATCTTGAGCGGATGTCGCTGGCGGCCTTGATCATTTCGCTTGGCTTGCTGGTCGACAACGGGATCGTGATCGCGGAGGACCTGCGGAATCGCATCGGGCGGGGCGAGGATCGTATTCAGGCCGCGCGGGCTGTCGGGGCGAGCTTGAGCGGCCCGTTGCTCGCCTCCTCGCTGACGACGATCTTCGCCTTCATGCCGCTGATGCTGATGCCGGGCGCAGCAGGCGAATACACCCGCTCGATCTCGCTGGTCCTCGCAATCGCGCTCCTGGTCTCGTGGGCGCTGGCGATGACGCTGTTGATCCTTGCCTGCATCTGGTTCCTGAAGCCGCCTGAGCCGGTGAAGGTCCGGTCTGGGACCGGGCGTGCCGCGGCGGCCGGAGCGCGGCTGACGAGAAACTATCGGCGCACGCTCGAAAACCTGGTCGCGTGGCGATGGGTCGTCGTTCCCGTATCCTTTGCGACGATCGCGCTTGGCGCGATTCTGTTCGCCAGCGTTTCCAAGACCTTCTTTCCCGCCTCGGACCGGGCGCAATTGCAGGTCATCGTGGAACTGCCGGTCGGCGCGAACGCCTATGCGACGCAAGCTGTCGTCAAGCGGCTCTCGGCCTGGCTGACCGATCCGGAGATCAACCCCGAAGTCCTGGGCACGGCGGCTTATGTGGCGACTGGCGGGCCGCGCTTCTATCTGGCGCTTTCGCCGATCGATGGGTTTCCGAACAAGGGCTATTTCATCGTCAGCTTGACCGGGCGGGCAGCGGTCCTGCCGCTCGCCCAGCGCATCCGCGAATTCGCAGCGGCCGCCATTCCGGAAGCGCGCATCACGCCGGAGGTCATGTCCTTTGGCCCCGGCAAGGCTGGCGCCGTCGCCTATGAGGTGCTTGGGCCGGATGCGGATGTCCTGACCGACGTCGGCGAGCAGTTGAAGCGGGCGCTCCGCGCCGTGCCGGGCGCACGCGACGTCAAGGACGATTGGGAAAATCCATCGGTTACAATCCGCGTCGTCATCGATCAGGAGAAGGCGCGCCGCTCCGGGATCACGTCGGCGGATGTGGCGAACGCCTTGAATGCGCAGCTGACCGGCGCGCAGATTTCAGCATATCGGGTCGGCGACCTCAGCATTCCGGTGATTGTGCGCACGACCGGGGAGGCGCGCGGCAATCTCGACCGGCTCCGGACGCTCAATATCGCGCGCGCCGGCGGGGCGCCGGTGCCCCTGCTGCAGATCGCGGCCTTTGAAGGCGCGCCCAATTTTGCCCGCATCAAGCGTGAGAACCTGGAGCGGATGCTGACTGTCACCGCCAGTCATGTCAGTTTGACGGCGGCCGCCTATACGGAAGCGCTGGCGCCTGTGCTCGACGACATCCGGGCGAGCTTGCCGCGGGGCTATCGGTTGCAGGCGGGCGGCGAGATCGCCGACAGCGCTGACGCCAACGCCAAGCTTACCGCGAACATGCCGCTGGCGCTGGCGTTGATCGTGCTGACGCTGATCTGGCAGTTCAACAGCTTCGTTCGCCCTCTGCTCATCATCGCGGTGATCCCGCTGACGCTGACGGGAGTCGGGTTGGCGCTGACCATCGCGCCAGGGGCCAATTTCGGCTTCATGGCGATCCTGGGCTTTCTGGCGCTGACGGGCATTGTCATTAACAACGCCATCGTACTGATCGACGCCATCGACCGGGAGCGGGAGAACGGTTTGTCCTTGCATGAGGCCGTCGTTGAAGCTGGCGTGCGGCGACTGCGGCCAATTGTGATGACGACCTGCACCACGGCGCTCGGCCTCGCCCCGATCATCGTCGCGAAGGATGTCCTGTTCTACGATCTGGCGCTCGTGATCGCGGGCGGCCTGATTTTCGGCACGCTGCTGACGCTGATCGTCATCCCGTGCCTAGCTGCGATCGCATTCGGCTTCCGGAGCCCGCGCCCTGGCTGAACCGAACCGGCCGTCTGTCGCGGCGGTTTTTCAAAGCTATGGAATTTTCCGCTGACCCGCGCTCCCGTTAAAGGGCGGATTGCTCTAGGATAATTCCAAACACTAATTATCTGATCTAGGGGAGATGCGTGGATGGGTCGGAAGATTTTGTTGGTGACCGCCGATCAGCAGCGCCACGATGCGCTTGGCTGCAATGGCGGCCGGATCGCACGGACGCCGGTGATCGACGGTCTGGCCGCCGCGGGCGTCAACTACACGCGCGCGCACAATCAGAACGTCGTCTGCATGCCGGCGCGCGCCACGATCATTTCCGGCCAGCATGTGCGCAGCCATGGCGTCACCATGAACGGCATTCCGTTGCCGGAGGATACGCCCGACATCGCGCGGCAATTGAAGACGGCGGCCGGCTACAAGACCGCGTTGATCGGCAAGGCGCATTTCGAACCGGCCTCGGCGCCGGGCGGGCCGTATTTCGAGAACTACGCGGCGAGCCGGAGCCTGACCGGCCCCCATCGCGGTTTCGACCACATGGAACTTGCCGGCCACACCGGCCGCGCCGGCCGCAGCTTGTTTCACTATCCGAAATGGCTGGATGAGACCTATCCCGGCGCCTCCCAAGGCTATCAGGAATATGTCTCGCCGGCGAAGGAGATCAGCGGGCGGCCGGGCGGCGACACGGGCGCCCCCCAAGTCTGGCACAACCCGATCCCGCGCGAAATTTACCACACCGACTGGGTCGCGGACCGGACCATCGCCTGGCTCGACAGCCTCGACGCCGACGCGGACTGGTTCGTCTGGATGAGCTTCCCCGACCCGCACCACCCCTGGGACCCGCCCCAGTCGGAACTGGGCCGGGTCGATTGGCGCGATCTCGACCTGCCGGCGGCATATCCGGGCGACCGGGACAAGACCATCGCCATTCTGGAGACCAAGCCGCGCCATTGGCTCGATTGGTATCTCGGCAAGGCGCAATATGCCTATGAAGTGCCGAAAAGCTTCATCCCGGCAGAGATGACGGCGGATCAGATCCGCGAGGTCAACGCGATGTGCCATATCGAGAATGAGTTGATCGACGAAGCCCTGGGCCGCGTCCTCCGCCATATCGACGGGCGCGGCTGGGGCGAGGACCTGGACGTGATCTACACGGCCGATCACGGCGAGTTCCAGGGCGACTTCGGCATGCTGTTCAAGGGGCCATATCACGTTGACGCGCTGATGCGCCTGCCGTTGATCTGGCGCCCGGCGCCGTCGGCCGGGATTGCGCCCGCCGTCGTCAGCCAGCCGGTCGGTCATGTCGATCTGGCGCGGACGATTGCGGCGGCGGCGGGCGTCGCCCCCGATCCGCGCATGCAGGGCGCGCCCTTGCCGGTCAGCGCCGACAATGACCGGGAGCGGGTGATTACGGAGTGGGACAGTACCTATCTCGGCCTCGATCTCCGCCTGCGGACGATCTGCCGGGACGATCTCGTGCTGACCGTGTGCGAGCCGGGGCCTGTGCATTCCGGCGATGAGGGCGAGCTTTATGACCTCAAAAACGATCCCCGCCAGTTCGTGAACCTCTGGGACGATCCCGCGTGGGCCAAGCGCAAAAGCGACCTGATCGCCGATCTCTACGACAACCTGCCGGAAACGAAGACGCCGCCGCTGGAGCAGGTGGCGCTGGTGTAGGGCATTGACTGCCTTCTGCCTTGAGGGTTAGCGCCGTCGCATCTGGAACAGAAAGGCGAGCGGCGCCGCGACGGCCGGGACGATCGTCAAGAGATGGAAGGCGTTGATGTAGCCGATCATCGCCGCCTGCCGGCTGACCTGCTGGCCGGCAAGGATCTGGAAGGTCTGGCTGCCGGCATCGCCGAAATGCTCCAGCCACGGCCGCAGGACGTCCTCGGAGAACAGGTTCACCATGGCGGCCATGTTGGCATGGGCGACGGCGGCCGATTGCACGAACACCACCAGGATGATTGCGATGAACAAGCTGCTCCCCAGCATCCGGAGTAAGCTGAAGATCGCGTTGCCCTGGGTCATCAATGGCAATGCCAGCGTCGAGAATGTCAGCGTCGCCATTGGCGTATAGGCGAGGCCGAAGCCGAAGCCGTGGATCAGATTGGTCAGCATGACGTCCCGCATCGTCATGTTGATATCGAGTTGGCCCATCCATAGCGCGGCGCCCGCCTGAATCGCCATGCCCGCCGCCAGGGTGGCGCGCGGATTGATCCGGGTGCAGGTCGCGACAATGAAGAACGATAGGAAATTGCCGACGCCGCGCATGGCGATCAGAAGGCCGATGATCGATTCCGGCAAGCCGCGAAGGTCCTGCAGCAAGGGCGGGAACAGCACCATCGGCGTATATTGCATCATGCCCATGATGAGCGCGAAGGTGACGCCCAGCACGAAATTGCGATCCTTGAAGGTCGCCATATCGAAAAGCGGCGCCGGCGCGAACAGGGAATGCACCAGGAAGAAATACAGGCAGGCGGCGGCGATCAGGCTTTGCGCGATGATCATCGAGGAGTCGAACCAATCCTCACGCTGGCCGCGGTCGAACACCAGTTGCAGGCAGCCGACGGCGACTGCGATCAGGATGAAGCCGATGAAATCGAAGCGCCTTGCTGTGCCGCGTTCCTCATCGCCAAGCGACAGCATGACCGGGATGCAAGCGGCGAGGCCAAGCGGCAGGATCATGTAGAACGACCAGCGCCAATCCAGGACGTCCGCGACGAGGCCGCCGAACGTCGGCCCGAGGATCGGCCCCATGACGCCGCCGACGCCCCACATCATCAGCGCCATCGGATGCTGGGAGCGCTCGAACCGCGCCAGGATGATCGCCTGGCCGAGCGGAAAGATCGGGGCGCCCAGCGCGCCTTGCAGCACGCGCAATCCCAATAGCGTCTCGAGGCTGCTGACAAAGCCGCAGGCGACCGTCGCCATGGTGAAGCCGATCACCGAGCCGAGCATCAGCCGCCGCCAGCCGAGTTTCGACGCGAGCCAGCCCGTTAAGGGCGTGGCGGCGGCGGTTGCGACCAGGTTCAGGGTCAGGATCCAGGCGATCTGGTCCTGGGTCGCGGACAACGCGCCCTTCATTTGCGGCAGGATGACCGTGACGCTGGTGACCGTCAGCCCGAACAGGACAGTCACCATCTGCACAGTGACGAGCGTCAACCATTGTTTCGGGGTCAGTCCAAGCGCCATCGCCGACTTTTTTACCTACCGCCCATGGGTCGCCGCTCTCCATGGCTCCTGCGGCGCGAGGGGCGTCGTGAGGCGCTGGCGGCTGTTGCGCCAATTTGCGCATCTGGGGAGCGGAAGCGCAACGAGGACATCGGTCCGCGCATTAAGCAACGGCCGACCGCCGGTCAGACGGCGCCATGGTAGAAATACCGGCCTAGGCCGAGCGTGAAGACCGTCCAGCCGGAAATGACGTGCAGAAGGTTGGCCGACCAATAGGATCCGCGCTGGCCATGGACCCAGCCGAATGCGACGCCGCCGACCGCGCAAAGGCCGACGGCGATCCAGTTCTGAAAGAACAGATGCGCGAGGGCGAAGGCGGCGGCATTGGCGAGGACGGCGACGACGGGCGATGGGAAGAGGGGCCCATAGCGCGCGAAAAACAGCGCCCTGTAGATGATCGATTGGGGCAAGACTGAAAGCAAGGGATAGAGCAGCATCACCCGCATCCAGAGATCGGGCGAATGTCTGGGGAAGCCGAATAATCCCCCAGGGATCAGCCAGATCGTCAGAAGATACAGGCTGGGGAGGGATATGAGGATATAAAGCGCCAGCAGCTTCCAGTCCGGCAGAGGCGAACGCGGCCGCAAAGCGCGCCAGCGGAAACCCGGCGTCCGTGCGAGCAGCGCCAGCGCGATCAGAAACAGTACGAAGAAGGCAAGCGGCATGTCGCGGTTCTGAAGCACGCCCGCATTGAGCAGAGCGGTCGTCGCCAGCGGCGCCACGAGATAAAGCGACAGGCATTCCGTCGCCAGCCTGACTGTCCGGGCGTTCATCGGGCGTCTCCCGCAATCCTGTCGGGGCGGCGGCCATGGACGATCAGCGCGCGGAGGATGATCCAGAACATGAACCCGTTGAGCAGATGCCAGAGAAAGTGAGCGCCAAGCGGGAATGTAGCGCAGATCCTGCCGTCGATGGTGCGGAAATACAGGGAGAGCAGGAAAACCGCGCCCGCTGCCGCGATCGATTTCCAGGCCGGGCAGCCGCGGAGCGCCAGCATGAGGGCGAAGGTCGCCAGGATGGCGATGCCCAAGCCATAAAGGCCGCTGCCGCCCAATGCGGCGAAGGCGCCGCCGATGCCGCCCGGCCAGAGCGCGCCTGACAGGAACCACGCCCCGGCGAAGCCTGTAGCGCCGGCGAAGATCCAGATCGGGGCGAAGCCGAAGAGTCGCCGGAGCGCCAGATATGAGGCGCCGAGCATGAAAAGCCCAATCGATCCCATATCGGCGGCGCCGGCCCACGCGACCGCGAATGTGTGGAACAGGAACGAGGCGACCCCGACCAACGCCGCCAGCCCGATCACAACCGCCAGCGCCGGGTCGCGCACGCCTTGCCGCCCGGCGAGACGCCAAGCCAGCACGGCCGCCAGAATGAAGGCGATATTCGTCAGGGCGTTCGCCGGCTCCGCCCAGAAACCTGGCTCCAGCCGCTCACAATAGATATCGACCGGTCGGGTCAGGTTCATCGGGCATGGTCCGTCGGCGGAAATTCGCAATTGCGATATAGCCCCAAGCCGATGTTCCGCAAAGGAGGGTGGTCGCCAGGCGAAGACGGATCGGGCCGACCGATCGGTAGGGCGCATGTCGCCTATGCCTGTCGGCGGCGGCGAATGTGCGCTATGGTTATCCTGGCGGCTGGGGGCATGGCGCCGTCGGCGGAGGTACGGACGTTGGGGATCATGGAGGCTAGCGGTCTGGCGAACCGATGCGCGCGCTGCGGCATTCGCAAGCAGGCGGTGTGCGGCGCATTGTCGGACAAGGAGTTGGAGGCGCTGAACGCGGTCGCCAGACGACGGCTGGTCAAGGCGGGCGACGTCATCCTGAATGCCGAGGACGACGCCAGTTCGTTTGCGAATATCGTTTCCGGCGTCGTCAAGTTGAGCAAGCTTCTAAGCGACGGTCGCCAGCAGATTGTCGGCTTGCAGTTTTCCCCGGATTTCCTCGGGCGCGCTCATCGCAAGCGCAACCCGTTCTTCGCCGAAGCAGCGACCGACGTCGAGCTTTGCGTGTTCCCGCGCAGCAACTTCGAGCGGCTGTTGTCCGAGCAGCCCGAGCTTGAAACGCGCCTGTTCAAGGAAACCCTGGACGAACTGGATGCGGCGCGCGACTGGATGCTGCTGCTCGGCCGCAAGACCGCGGCTGAAAAGGTTGCGACATTTATCGCCATGATCGCCCGGCGGCAGACGCCGGACGGCTGCTCCGCGCTCGGCGAACTGGGCGCGACAGCCTTTACGTTGCCACTGACCCGCGCCGAAATCGCCGATTATCTTGGCCTGACAATTGAAACCGTGAGCCGGCAGATCGGCAAGTTGAAGGCCGACGGCTTGATCGATATCGGCCCCAATCGGTCGATCGCGGTCCTGGATTCAAAGCGCCTGAACGATATTGCCCGTTCCTAGACTGCCGCGTCGTCGCCAAGCAGGCGGTCGAGGATGAAATCCTCCCAGGCGAGGTGGCGCCGCATCAGCAGGAAATACTGGCGCGTCAATTGTCCAAGCGCTTCCGGCGCGGCGACCGACCCGGCGGCGCGACAGTCGTCGAGCATATCCGCCAGTTCCTGCCCGATCGCCGCATTGGTCTGATGTTCCGCCAGGATGAGGGGGATCGCCCCGGCGTAGGCGTCAGTCGTCGGCCGAGCGCGTCGCAGCGCCATTTCCTCGTGGGCGCAGTGCGCCGGAATAGCCTCGCGGAGATAGGCGATCATCAAGGTCATGACCGAAGGCGCGGGCAAGGCCGGCAATCCGTCCACGAGCGCTTCGAGCTCGGCGAGCGCCTGTTCGATCAAGGCATGTTCCTGGGCGATTGACGTTTCGCCCGTCGAATCCATCGCCAAGCGTTCGGCGAGCGCCCGCTTGATCGGCGAAAACGGAAGACGGTCGGGCTTGGTCGCCATCAAGGCTCCATCCTGCTAAGCTTCACCGCCGCATAGTATTGCCTAAGTTTGCAGGCTCGGACTTGACCTAGGTCAAAGTCGGATGTCCCGACCCGTCCTAGAAACCGCGCCGAAGCGCTGCATCCTGGCGCTGTTCGAAAACGGGTTAGGGGGTCGCGATGGCGATGACCGGATGGTCCATCCTTTTGGGCTTTGGCATACTTATAGGGCTGGCCGCGGCCGGCCGCGGCGAGGATGCCGCGTTCCAGACCCATGGCTGGATCCTGCTCGCAGTCTGTCTCGCGGGGTTGGTGGCGCTGGTCACCCGTTCGGGCGGTTCGGCGAAGCCCTATGACGACGACCGCTATTTCGACGGAGTCGTCCGCGCCGGCGTCCTGGCGACCGTGTTCTGGGGCATGGCGGGCTTTCTTGTCGGCCTGATCATCGCCCTGCAGCTCTCGTTCCCTGTGCTGAACCTTGGCCTGGAATACACCAGCTTCGGGCGGCTGCGGCCGCTCCATACGTCTGCGGTGGTGTTTGCGTTCGGCGGCAATGCGCTGATTGCGACGAGCTTCTATGTCGTCCAGCGCACCTGCCGGGCGCGGCTGGCGTTTGGCGGCCTCGGCTGGTTCGTCTTCTGGGGCTATCAGCTTTTCATCATTCTCGCGGCGACCGGCTATCTGATGGGCGTCACCCAGTCCCGGGAGTATGCGGAGCCTGAGTGGTATATTGATCTCTGGCTGACGATCGTCTGGGTCGCCTACCTCCTGGTCTTCCTCGGGACGATCTGGAAGCGCAAGGAGCCGCATATCTACGTCGCGAACTGGTTTTACCTCGCCTTCATCGTGACGGTCGCGATGCTGCATATCGTCAACAATCTGGCGATGCCGGTTTCAATCTTCGGCTCTATGAGAACGGCGGTGAGAAAGTCGTCCACTGGAGCGGCGGGATAATCTCGCTGCG
>ERZ888423.1559-NODE-1559-length-19440-cov-9.096518_pt1 | contig 19440 bp, 20 predicted proteins | sample MGYA00520523_ERZ888423 | MGnify/ENA primary metagenome ERZ888423 (study PRJEB32303, sample SAMEA104408611) | aquatic metagenome | biome: Brackish water; feature: Pelagic; material: water | place: Baltic Sea | collected 2014-06-08T10:24:00 | depth 30,27 m ...
CGCTGCCGTCGACTGCCTCTGCCCGGCGCGGCGGAACGCCCAACCAGACGCCATCGGTCCTCCCGTCGACATGCCCCGCGATTTTATGCCGTCAGGTGCTCCGGGCGGCCACCGCGGCACCGGCGGCCCGGCCTGCGGCGGCCAGGCAGGCCGGCACCCCGACCCCGTCGAGGAAGTTCCCGGCGACGCCGAGGCCGGCCGGCAGTGCGGAACGGACTTCGACGGCCAAGTCGGCGTGGCCCGGGCCGTACTGGGGCAGCGCGTCCATCCAGCGGTGAATCAGGACCCCGAGCGGGTCGGCGCGGATCCCGAACACGGTGTCGAGATCCGCCAGCGCCCACGCCTGTAGCTGCTCATCCGGGGTGCAGCGGGCTATATCGTCGCCGAACCGCCCGAACGACAGCCGCAGCAGTTCCGGGCCACCGCGACCGCCCCACTTTCGGCTGGACAGCGTGATGGCCTTGGAGTGCAGGTCCTCCCCGCTGGCCACCAGCACACCGGACTGGGGCGGGAACGGGGTACCGGCCGGGACCGCCATGGCCAGGACCGCCGCCGAGGCGACCGGCACCCGGGCCGCCGCCGCCGCGGCCCGGGGCGCGATATCGCCGAGCAACCGGGCGGTATGCGGGGCCGGCAGCGCCAGCACCACGCCGTCGGCGCGGGTGGTGTCGCCGGCGGAGTCCTCGAGCACCCAGCCCCCACCGTCGGCGGACAGGGCATGCACCGCCGCCGGGACCCACCGCAGACGGCTGCGTTCGATCAACTCGTCCAGCAGCACCCGGTAGCCGCCGGCGACGGCCCCGAACACCGGTCCGCTGGTAACGCCCGGCAGCGCCCGGCGGACGGCCGCGGTGAGGCTGTCCGCGCCGGCGTCCAGTGCGGCTGCCACCGTCGGAACCGCGGAACGCAGCCCGATCGTGGCCGCCGAGCCCGCGTAGACCCCCGACAGCATCGGATCGACCGAGCGGGCCACCACCTGCGGCCCGAACCGCTCGGCGACCAACTCCCCGACAGCCGGGTCCGCGCCGGGCCGCCAACGCAGCGGCCGGTCCGGTTCGGCGACGATCCGGGCGATCGTCAACTGGTCGACGAGGCCGGCCATCGACGCCGCCGAGCCAGGAATCCCGTTGACCGCGCCGGATGGCAGGGGGTGCAGCCGGGCCCCGCTGAAAATGGTGGTACGCACGCCGGTCGGGCTGATCTGCCGGTCGGCCAGACCGAGTTCGCGCAGCAGCGCGGGCACCTCGGGCCGACGGGCGATGAACGCCTCGGCACCGATGTCCACCGGTTGGCCGCACAGGGTTTCGGTGCGCAGTACACCACCCAGCCGATCGGCCGGGTCGAATACCAGGATGGTGGCCCCATCGCCCACCGCGCCGCGGATGCGGTAGGCCGCCGCCAGACCCGAAATACCTCCCCCGACAACGACATAGGTGGGGCCGGCGGTCGGGCTCACAACGAGTGCACCAGCGCCACCAGATCCGTGATCACCCGGGGGTCGGTAGCCGGCAGCACGCCGTGACCGAGGTTGAAGATATGCCCGGAGGCACCGGCGGCCACCGCGAGCCGCCCGTCCTCGACCACCGACCGGGCCGCCCTCTCCACCGCCGGCCAACCGGCCAGCAATACCACCGGATCCAGGTTCCCCTGCAACGCCTTTCCCGGTCCGACCCGCACCGCGGCATCGGCCAGTGCGGTGCGCCAGTCCACTCCGACCACTGTCGCGCCGGCCTGTCCCATCGCACCGAGCAGTTCGGCGGTCCCCACCCCGAAATGGGTCATCGGCACGCCGTAGTCCGCCAGGGCCGAGAACACCCGGGTGCTGTGCGGCAGCACATAGGTGCGGTAGTCCGCCGGCGAGAGGGTGCCCGCCCACGAATCGAAAAGCTGGATGGCGTCCACTCCCGCATCGAGCTGGAGACGCAGGAAATCGATGGTGAGGTCGGCCAGCACCGTCATCAGCCCGTGCCAGGTCGACGGCTCGGCCAGCATCATGGTCTTGGTGCGCTCGTGCAGCTTGCTCGGGCCGCCTTCGACGAGGTACGAGGCCATCGTGAACGGCGCCCCGGCAAAGCCGATCAGGGGTACCTCGCCCAGTTCCCCGATCAGGAGTCCGACGGCCTCGCTGACCGGCTCGACATGCTGCAGCCGAAGGGATTTCAGAGCCGCCACATCCGCCTGGGCGCGCACCGGGTTGGCGATCACCGGTCCGACATCGGGCACGATGTCCAGATCCACCCCGGCCGCCCGCAGCGGCACCACGATATCGGAGAACAGGATCGCCGCATCCACGCCGTGCCGGCGGACCGGCTGCAGGGTGATCTCGCAGATCAGCTCCGGATCGAAACAGGCCTGCATCATGGTGTTGCGGGCGCGCAACTGGCGGTATTCCGGCAGCGAACGGCCGGCCTGGCGCATGAACCACACCGGGATCCGGCCGGGCTCGCGCCCGGTGGCGGCAGCAAGATAGGGCGCCTCGGACAGCTGGCGACGAGTGCTCACCGGGACCATGCTGCCACGGCCCTCCGGCCCGGCAGCCCGCAGCAGCACCCGACGCGGCGCGCCTGTCCGCATGCCCTGCCGGATGGGGCTACCGTCGATCCAGTGACCAGTGCGGAGCCGACCCAGTTCCGCGAGGCCGTGGCGGCGATGAACGCTGCCGAGGTCCGGTCGGAGATCGAGCTCGGCCCGATCCGGCCACCTCAGCGCCTCGCGCCCTACAGCTATGCGCTGGGTGCGGAGGTCCGCCGTCCCGAGGCGGAGCTGGTGCCGGAGACCGCAGAGGGTGACGCGTTCGGTCGGCTGATCCTGCTGCACGATCCGGACGGTGCCGATGCCTGGGACGGGACCATGCGGCTGGTTGCCTATCTGCAGGCCGACCTGGACCACAGCGAGGCGGTGGACCCGCTCCTGCCGGAAGTCGCCTGGAGCTGGTTGGTGGACGCCCTGCAGTCACACGGGGATCAGATGACAGCCCTCGGCGGGACCGTCACCGCCACCACCTCGGTGCGGTACGGCGATATCTCCGGGCCGGCCCGCGCCCACCAACTCGAGTTGCGGGCGTCCTGGACCGCAACCACCCCGGCCCTGGGCACCCACGTGCAGGCGTTCTGCGAGGTGCTCGAGCATGCGGCAGGGCTGCCGCCGGCGGGGGTCGTCGACCTGAGTTCGCGGTCCCGCGCCTGAGATGCACGACGACATCCCCGCGGCGACGGAGGACGGGCCCGAACCGGAACCGCTGCTGCGACCCGCCGAAGGGGTTCCGGCGCTATCGGTCACCGCGGACGAGATCGCCCGGGCGGCAGACACACTGGCGGGGGGAACCGGTCCGTTCGCGATAGACGCCGAACGGGCCTCCGGCTTTCGCTACTCCAACCGCGCCTATCTGATCCAGATCCGCCGCGCCGGGGCCGGAACGGTGCTGATCGACCCGGTGAACCATGGCGGCAGCCCGATCGACACACTCACCCCCCTCGCCGAGGTGCTCAACCAGGACGAATGGATTCTGCATGCCGCCGACCAGGACCTGCCCTGCCTGGCCGAGGTCGGCCTGCAACCACCCCGGTTGTATGACACCGAACTCGCGGGCCGGTTGGCCGGTTTCGATCGAGTGAACCTCGCCGCCATGGTCCAGCGCCTGTTGGGTTTGGGCCTGGCCAAGGGTCACGGTGCCGCGGACTGGTCGAAGCGGCCGCTGCCGGCGGACTGGTTGAACTATGCCGCACTCGACGTCGAGGTGCTGATCGAATTGCGCGCGGCAGTCGACGAGGTCCTCACCGAACAGGCCAAAACTGCTTGGGCCGCAGAGGAGTTCGAGCACCTCCGCGGTATGGAGAGCACACCCACCAGGCGCGATCGCTGGCGGCGCACCTCCGGACTGCACAAGGTCCGGACCGTGCAGGGGCTGGCAGCGGTACGCGAGATGTGGACGGTGCGGGACCGGATCGCCCGGGACCGCGATATCGCACCGGGGCGGATCCTGCCGGACGCGGCCATCGTCGCTGCCGCGCTGGCCGATCCCGACACGGTCGATGAGCTGATCGCATTGCCGGTATTCGGCGGGCCCAGGCAGCGCCGGTCGGCCAGGGTCTGGCTGGACGCCCTGGCGGCGGCCCGTATCACCGCGGATCCACCCGATATCGCCGAACCGCTCAGCGGACCGCCGCCGCCTCCGCGGTGGGCCAAGCGCAGACCCGAGGCCGCGGCGCGACTGGACGCCGCCAAGTCATCGCTGTCGGAACTGTCCCAACAGGTCTCGGTGCCGACCGAGAACCTGCTGTCGCCGGACCTGGTCCGCCGGCTGTGCTGGGATTGGACGGATACCGCTGAGGTGCCCACCGCGGTGGACACCTTCCTCCGGGATAACGGGGCTCGGGCCTGGCAGCGCACGCTGACGGTGCCGGTCCTCGCGCCGGCACTGATGACGCCACCACCCGCCGACGGTTAGTCGATCTGCCCGGTCAGCGACTCGTCGAGCGCGCCGAGGGCCGCCACCCACCCGGTGACCTGACGAGCGACATTCTGTTCGGTGAGCCCGACATCGGCCAGGATCTCGCCGCGGGTGGCGTGGTCGAGGAAACACTGCGGAATCCCGACATCGCGGCACGGGACATCGATCTCGGCGGCGCGCAGCGCGGCCGAGACCGCGGACCCGACACCGCCGCGCACACCGCTGTCCTCGAGCGTGACCACAAGCTTGTGCACACGGGCCAGCTCGCCCAGCGCCTCCGGCACCGGAAGGACCCACCGCGGGTCGACCACGGTGACCCCGATGCCCTGCCTGCGCAGCCGACCGGCCACCCGCAGTGCCATCTCGGCGAACGAACCCACCGAGACCAGCAGGACATCCTCGCCGAGCTCATCGGCCGGCCGGGACAGCACGTCCATCCCGGCAACTCGCTGCAACGCCGGGATATCGGCGCCCACATCACCTTTCGGGAAACGGAGGACGGTCGGGCCGTCGTTGACGTCCAGCGCCTCGCCGAGCTCTTCGCGCAGTCGCGTACCGTCACGCGGTGCGGCAACCCGGATGCCGGGCACGATATTGAGCACCGACAGATCCCACATGCCGTTATGGCTGGCACCGTCGTTACCGGTGACCCCGGCCCGGTCGAGGACCAGAGTGACCGGCAGCTTATGCAGCGCGACGTCCATCAGGAGTTGGTCGAACGCCCGGTTGAGGAAGGTGGAGTAGATCGCCACCACCGGGTGCATCCCACCCATCGCCAGCCCGGCCGCCGAGGTCACCGCATGCTGCTCGGCGATGCCGACGTCAAACAGACGATCGCCGAACCGCTCGCCGAACGCCGCGAGTCCGGTCGGCCCCGGCATCGCGGCCGTGATCGCCACGATGTCTCGGCGCTTGGCGGCGTAACCGATCAGCGACTCGGAGAACACCGACGTCCATCCCGGGGCCGAAGCCTTGGTGGCCAGACCGGTCTCCGGGTCGATGACACCGCAGGCGTGCATCAGTTCGGCTTCGTCGTTCTCCGCAGGCGCGTACCCCATCCCCTTGCGGGTGACCACATGGACGATCACCGGAGCGTTGAAGCCGCGCGCATGCCGCAGTGCGTTCTCCACCGCATGCTCGTCATGACCATCGATCGGACCGACGTACTTCAGGCCGAGATCGGTGAACATCACCTGCGGCGCAACGGCATCCTTGATGCCGACCTTGACACTGTGCATGGCCTGATAGCAGACCTCGCCGAGGACCGGCACACCCCGCAGCGCCCGCCGGCCGCGGTCCAGCAGACGCTCGTACGCCGGCTGCAGGCGCAGACCCGCCAGGTGGTCGGCAAGACCGCCGATGGTCGGGGCGTAGCTGCGGCCGTTGTCGTTGACGACGATGACCACCGGCCGCTTGGAGGCGGCGATGTTGTTGAGCGCCTCCCAGCACATCCCCCCGGTCAGCGCGCCGTCGCCGACGACGGCCACCACGTGCCGGTTGCGTTGGCCGGACAATTCGAAGGCCTTCGCCAGCCCGTCGGCGTAGGAGAGCGCCGACGAGGCATGGCTGGACTCGACCCAGTCGTGGTCACTCTCCGCCCGCGACGGGTAGCCGGACAATCCGCCCTTGCTGCGCAGCGTGTCGAAATCGGCACTGCGGCCAGTCAGCATCTTGTGCACATACGACTGATGGCCGGTATCGAAGATGATCGGGTCGTGTGGCGAGTCGAAAACCCGGTGCAGGGCGAGTGAGAGTTCCACCACACCGAGGTTCGGACCCAGGTGCCCGCCGGTAGCCGCCACCTTCTGGACCAGGAACCGGCGGATCTCCCCCGCCAGATCGGTCAGCTGTTCCTGGGAAAGGTGCTGCAGATCGGCGGGGCCGCGGACCTGTTCGAGCATTCCCGCAGTCTACCCAGGATTGCCGCGGGGATCGGTGCCGGCCGAATAGACGTCGGGCACACCGTCATGGTCGGCATCGGTGGTCTCCAAGGTGAACACCGAGCGGTAATGGCGGTTGCGGGCCCTCAGCACGACGGCGGCCAACACCGCGGCCAGGACCGACCCGGTCAGCACCGCCACCTTGACGACAGCCTGCCGACCCGGGTCCAACCCATACGCCAAGTCCCCGATCAGCAGCGATACCGTGAAGCCGATCCCGGCCAGCATCGAGACGCCGAAGACGTCGATCCAGCGCAACGAAGCATCCAGACTGGCGCGGGTGACGGCGGCCATCAACCGGGTGGTCCCGAATATCCCGAGGGTCTTTCCGACCACCAGTCCGCCGACGATGCCCATCGCGATCGGATCGCGCAGGGCGGTCACCAAACCGTCATAGCCGCCGAAGCTCACCCCGGCGGCGAAGAATGCGAACACCGGGATGGCCAGACCCGCCGAAATAGGCCGCATCACATGTTCGAAATGCTCAGCGAGGCCGGGCCCGGACTCCGGGCCGCCGGCCGCCGCGCTGCGCAGCACCGGCACAGTGAACCCAAGCAGCACCCCGGCCACGGTGGCGTGCACCCCGGACTCGTGCACCAGGGCCCAGGTGGCCAGCGCCAGCGGGAGCAGGAGCCACGGGGAACGGATCCGCCGCTGCACCAGTACGGCGAATACGGCCAGCGGGATCATCGCCAGCAACAGCGCACCGAGTTTGATGGTGTCGGTGTAGAAAACCGCGATCACCGAGATCGCCAGCAGGTCGTCCACCACGGCCAGGGTCAGCAGGAAGGTGCGAAGCGCCGACGGCAGATGGGTCGAGATGACCGCCAGCACCGCGACCGCGAAGGCGATGTCGGTGGCGGTCGGAATGGCCCACCCGCGGGTCGCACCGTCTCCCACACTCGCGGTGAACGCCACGAAGATGAGGGCGGGCACCACCATGCCCCCCACCGCGGCGGCGATCGGCAGCGCGGCCCGGGCCGGGTCCCGCAGATCGCCGGCGACGAACTCACGTTTGAGTTCGAGACCGACGACGAAGAAGAAGATGGCCAACAGCCCGTCGGCGGCCCACTTCCCCAAACTCAGGTCGAGGTGCAGTCCGATGTCGTCCGTGCCGACCTTCAAGGCGGTGAGCGAGTGATAGGACTCCGACCACGGCGAGTTCGCCCAGATCAGCGCGATGGCGGCGGCGGCCAGCAGAACCGCCCCACCGACGGTTTCCTTACGGAAGATCTCGGTGACCCGACGCGTCTCCGACCAGGATCCGCGGCTGAATAGTCGGGCCGGCAACGGCGAGCGATCACCGCGGTCATCAGGTTGGGCCACGGTTCACCTCGCGGGTTCGACGACGGTCACTGCCGACCAGACTTCCCGGCGCACCTTTACCACCACTCTAGTGGCCGTCCCTACTACCGGCTGAGCAAGGCCAGGCATTCGACATGGTGGGTCAGCGGGAAGGCGTCGAAGACTCGGATGTCCTGCACCCGATATCCGTGACCGCGGTACAGACCGATATCCCGAGCGAAGGCCGCCGCCTCGCACCCGATATGGATCACCCGCGGCACACCCGCGGACGCCAGCAGGTCGATGACGGCGCGGCCGGCCCCGGCCCTGGGCGGGTCGAGCACCGCGATATCGGCTCCCCGCGCCTGACCGGCCAGAAACCCGCGCACCGCGCCGGAGACAACCTTGACCGTCGGCAGGTCGGCGAGTGCCGCCCGCGCCGCCGCCGACGACGACCGCGCGGTGTCGACGGTCAGTACCCGGCCGCGGTCGCCCATCGTCTCGGCCAACGTCGCCGCGAACAGCCCGGCCCCGCCGTAGAGGTCCCAGGCCCGCAGCGCCCCCGATCCGTCCGCCCATTCCCGCACCAGATCGCTGTAGGTCTGCGCCGCATCGCGATGGGACTGCCAGAATCCGGTCACCGGAATACGCCAGAGGCGCTGCCCGACCCGCTGCACCGACTCCCGCGATCCTTCGACGACATCGCGATGGTCCGGTCCGATGGCCATGACGTGCCGGCGGTGATCGTCATCGCGCACCACATGGACCGCGTCGCCGCTTCGCCAGCGCGGACCGTCCAGACCGTCCAGCAGACCGGCCGGCAGCTGCGAGCAGCGGACATCGGTGACCAACTCAGTGCTGTGATAGCGGTGCAGGCCGGCCCGGCCGTCCGGCCCGACATCGAGGCGCACCCGCGTCCGCCAGCCCACCGCGTCGCCGGCTCCGATCGGTTCAGCCGCCCCGTCCCACTGATAGTCCCCCAGCCGCGCCAGCTGGTTGGACACCACCTGGCCCTTGATCCGGCGCACCGCGGCAGGCTCGGCAAATGCCATATCGCAGCACCCGGCCCCGTCCACTCCGGCGATCGGACACAGCGGCACTATCCGATCAGCGGACGGTTCGAGTATCTCCAGCGCGTCGGCGTGCCAGTACGACCCGCGCTCGGAGGTGACCCGCGCCCGTACCCGCTCCCCGGGAAGTGCATAGCGGACGAACACCACCCGTCCGTCGTGGCGGGCCACGCAGCTGCCGCCGTTTGCCGCCGGGCCGACTGTCAGCTCAAGCGGATCCGGCTGCGTCACTGGGGGCTGGGTCATTCGAGGAAGCCGCGTCGGACGTCGCCGGGCGCGCTGTGCTCTTCGGACTGGGTGACCCGCTCCGAGGAGTTCAGCTGCCAGGGCACCGAGGTCATCATGACGTTGGGGATGAACAGCAGCCGGGTCTTGAGCCGCAGCGCACTCTGATTGTGCAGCAGGCCCTCCCACCAATGGCCGACGACGTACTCGGGGATGAACACCGTCACCACGGTGCGGGGCGCTTCCTTGCTGATCCTCTTGATGTAGTCGACGACGGGGCCGGTCACCTCCCGGTACGGCGAGGCCACCACTTTCAGCGGAACGTTGACGGCGCTGACCTCCCAGTCCGCCGTCAGCTTCCGGGTCTCCGCGTCGTCGACGTTGACCGTCAATGCCTCGAGCACATCAGGGCGAGTCGCGCGGGCATAGGCCAGTGCCCGCAGGGTGGGTAGTTGCATATTCGACACCAGCACCACCGCATGATTGCGACTGGGCAGCACGATCTCGCCCCGTTCGTCGGCCGCCGGGGTGAGTTCCCGCGACACCCTGCTGTAGTGGCGATTGATGGCTCTCATCATGATGAAGAGACCGCCCATCGCCACGATGGCGATCCAGGCCCCCGCCATGAACTTGGTGACCAGCACGATGATCAGCACGGTGCCGGTACAGATCAACCCGATGGTGTTGATCGCCCGGGAGCGAATCATCCGGCGGCGCTCATCTGGATCATCCTCGGTGCCCAGCAACCGGGTCCAGTGCCGGACCATGCCGATCTGGCTGAGCGTGAACGAGATGAACACGCCGACGATGTACAGGTGGATCAGCGCGGTGACCTCGGCGTCGAAGGCGATGATGAAGGCGATTGCGGCCAGCGCGAGGAACACGATTCCGTTGGAGAACGCCAATCGGTCACCGCGGGTGTGCAGTTGCCTCGGCAGGTAGCGGTCCTGAGCCAGGATCGAACCCAGCACCGGGAACCCATTGAACGCGGTGTTGGCGGCCAGTATCAGGATCAACGCGGTGACACCCGTGATCAGATACAGCCCGGGGGCGAAGCCGTGGAACACCGCGTCGGCGAGTTGGGCGACCAGGGTCTTCTGCTGATAATCGGCCGGTGCGCCGATCAGTTGCTCGGCTGGCCTCGCCGCCACCTTCACCCCGGTATCGACCGCCAGCAGGATCATCCCGATGAACAGCGTGATCGCGATGGCGCCCAGCATCGCCAGCGTGGTGGCGGCATTGCGCGACTTCGGCTTGCGGAAGGCCGGCACCCCGTTGCTGATCGCTTCCACACCGGTCAGCGCCGCACATCCGGAGGAGAACGCCCGGGCCACCAGGAACACCAGGGCCACGGTGGCGATATCGCCGTTCTCCGCCTGCAACTCGAAGCCGGCGGACTCGGCACGGACCTCGTGGCCGAGTACGTGAATCTGGATGAAACCCCAGCCCAGCATGACCAGCATTCCGACCATGAAGGCATAGGTCGGGACGGCGAATGCGGTGCCGGACTCCCGGATGCCACGTAGGTTCACCGCCGTCAGTGCCACGATGGCGGTCACCGCGAAGGCCACTTTGTGCTCGGCGACGAACGGGAACGCCGAGCCGATATTGGACATCGCCGAGGCCATCGACACCGCCACGGTCAGCACATAATCCACCAGCAACGCACTGGCCACCGTCAAACCCGCGGTGGGCCCGAGGTTGGTGGTGACGACTTCGTAGTCGCCGCCGCCGGAGGGGTAGGCGTGCACGTTCTGCCGGTAGGAGGCCACCACCACCAGCAGAACCACCGCCACCGCGACGCCGATCCAGGGCGCCAGCATGTAGGCCGACAGCCCGGCGACCGACAGCACCAGGAAGATCTCCTCGGGCGCGTAGGCCACTGACGACATGGCGTCGGAGGCGAACACCGGCAGCGCGACACGCTTGGGCAACAGCGTGCGGCTGAGCCGGTCGCTGCGGAACGGCTGCCCGATCAGCAGGCGGCGCACGCCCATCGAAACCTTGGACACGAGAGCCAAGAGTAGGCCTTACCGCCGATGGCGGTACCGTTCCCCGTACCGCACGGCCCGGCCTCGGGCCGACGCACAGCCGCCGAAAGGATCTCAGGTGCGGGTAGTGGTGATGGGGTGCGGCCGGGTCGGCGCCTCGCTGGCCGAGGCACTGTCCCGGCTCGGGCACGAAGTGGCGGTCATCGACCGCAGCGCGACGGCATTCCACCGGCTCTCCGAGGATTTCTCCGGAGAGCGGATTCAGGGCATGGGCTTTGACCGGGATGTGTTGCTGCGCGCCGGAATCGAACGGGCGGACGCCTTCGCCGCGGTGTCCTCCGGGGACAACTCCAATATCATTTCGGCCCGGGTTGCCCGCGAGATGTTCGGGGTACAACACGTGGTGGCGCGGATTTATGACGCCAAGCGGGCGGCGGTCTACGAGCGGCTGGGGATTCCCACCGTCGCCACCGTGCCGTGGACCACCGACCGGCTGCTCAACGCCCTCACCCATGAGACTGAGACCACCCGCTGGCGCGACCCGACCGGCACCGTTGCCGTCGCCGAAGCAACCCTGCACGAGGGCTGGGTCGGGCTACGCGCGACGGACCTCGAGGCGGCCACCGCCGCCCGGGTGGCGTTCCTGATCAGGTTCGGCACCGGGGTGCTGCCGGAGACCAAGACCGTCATCCAGTCCGGCGACCAGGTCTATCTCGCCGCCGTGTCGGGACAATGCGCCGAAGCGCTGGCGATCGCCGCCCTGCCGCCCGGAGAAGGAGTCGGTCAATGAAGGTCGCGATCGCCGGCGCGGGTGCCGTCGGCCGTTCGATAGCCCGGGAACTGGTGGACAATTCCCACCAGGTCACCCTCATCGAACGCAACCCCAACCATTTCGACGTCGATGCGATACCGGCCGCCGAGTGGCGCTTCGGCGACGCTTGCGAGCTGAGCCTGCTGGAGGCGATACATCTCGAGGAGTACGACGTGGTGATCGCCGCTACCGGTGACGACAAAGCCAATGTGGTGCTCTCCCTGCTGGCCAAGACGGAGTTCGCGGCGCCGCGGGTGGTGGCCCGCGTCAACGATCCGCGCAACGAATGGCTCTTCGACAGCGCCTGGGGCGTCGACGTGGCGGTGTCCACACCGCGGATGCTGGCGTCCCTGGTGGAGGAGGCGTTCGCCGTCGGCGACGTCGTCCGCCTGCTGGAGTTCCGCCAGGGGCACGCCAATCTGGTCGAGATCACGCTGCCCGACAACACCCCCTGGGGCGGGCGGCCGGTCCGCAAGCTGAACCTGCCGCGCGACGTGGCGCTGGTGACGATCCTGCGGGGTCAGCGGGTCATCGTCCCCGAACCCGACGAACCGCTCGAAGGCGGTGACGAACTGCTCTTCGTTGCCGCGCCCGAGGTGGAAAAAGACCTGCGCACCCTGCTCGCCGAGGGACGCGGGTAACGATCCGCACCGGCTACGGTCAGTCCCTGGCCGGTTCGGTGTCGACCTCGGCCGGCGGATGCTCGGCCGCGTGGTCGGCATGTATCGCCCGCTGGGCGGTCCGGATGGCCAGATAGGTGACCAACGCCCCGAGTGCGGCCAGCGGCCAGCCCATCGCGATGCGTGCGACGCCCAGCCAGCCGGTCTTGTCGGCGTCGTAGAGGTGGTGCTGCACCACGAACCGGGAACCGAACACCGCCACCCAGGTCAGCGTCGCGACATCGAAGGCCAGTACCGCCCGCCGGGACCTGCGCCAGTCGCGGGGCCGACCGTTGACCCAACTCCAGACGTACCCCACCACCGGCCGCCGAATCAGCACCGACACGGTGAACACCGTGGCCCAGAACAGCGACATCCAGATGCCCAACAGGAAGTAGCCCTTGGAGGCGCCGACCACCCAGGCGATCACCGCGCTGACCCCCACCCCGAGGAACCCTGCGACGGCCGGTTGGACGGAATCGCGCCGAACCAGCCGCCACACCAGGATCGCCGCGGCCACCCCCAACGCGGCGAACAGGGCCGGCAGCAGACCGAACGCGGTGTTCACCGGCACCAGAACCGCAACCGGCAGCGCGGAGTAGATCAGACCGCTGACCCCGCCCATCTGACCCAGCAATGCCTGACCGGGGGGCGGTTTGGCCTCGCTCATCGGCGGGACCCGGTCATCAACGCTGGATCTCGTAAAGCGGGTTGTAGATGGCCTTGACGCCATTGTCGAGCATCCCCACCCGGCCGGACACCCGGAGAGTGCGCCCGCAGTCGATACCGGGGATCCGGCGCTGCCCCAGCCAGACCAGCATCACGGTGTCGGTGCCATCGAACAACTCCGCGCGAACCCCCCCCGCGCAACCCTTGGCGTTGGTCTCCACGGTGCGCAGGGTGCCGACCATGGTGACCTCCTGACCGCGCCGGCAATCGCATGCACGCTGGGCACCGGTGCTGGCTGCCTCTCCGGTGAGTTCCTCGGCGTCCCGCGCCTCGGGGTTCTCCGTCAGCCGCCGGGTCATACGGCGAACAAAACCTTCGGCCGTGGCCATGGTCTCTCCTGGAAGTTCGATCACAGTGCCACCGCCACGGTAGACCTCTTGGCTGGGCTGCGCCACGAGACCCACCCCATTTTCGGGTGCCGGCACCGCAACCGGCAGGATCGTTCGGGTGACGGTGCGCCTGCGCGGTGTGATCACGGTCCTGCTGCCCGGCGCAGGATCCGATGAGGAATACCTCCGGTGCGCCTTCGGCCGGCCACTCGGGGACGCCGGCGCGGTGCTGCGCGCGGCGGCACCCGAGCCGGCCGGTCTGGTGGCCGGCTACCGGCGGGTCCTGAACGAGGCGGCCGCGGCGCACGGACGGATCGCGGTGGGCGGGGTCTCGTTGGGCGCGGCGGTGGCCGCCCACTGGGCGCTGGCCCATCCGGAACACACCGTGGCGGTGCTGGCCGCCCTCCCGGCATGGACCGGGGCGCCCGGCAGTGCACCCGCAGCGGTGGCGGCACGGCACACTGCCGCGGCGCTGCGTCGCGACGGTCTGGCCGCCGCGACCGCGGCCATGCGCTTGTCGAGCCCCGGATGGTTGGCCGACGAACTGGCCCGGTCCTGGCACCGGCAGTGGCCGGACCTGCCCGACGCATTCGATGAGGCGGCCTCGTATGCGGCGCCCACTGTCGCCGAATTGCACCGGCTGCCGGCGCCACTGGGCCTGGCCGCGGCGTCGGATGACCTGATCCATCCCGCTGCGGTGGCCGCCGAATGGGCGGCGGCGGCACCACGGGCGGCGCTTCGGGTGCTGAACCTTGACGATTTCGGGCCGCGACCGGCGGCGCTCGGGGCGGCGTGCCTGGCGGCACTTGCCGCGATCCACTAACGGCGAGCTGCCGTCAACCCCCGGTACTGGTGCTCGTGCTGCGCACCTGGTGCATCGATGACCCGGGCTCGGTTCGCTGACCCTGCGGCGGCTCCTGCTGCGGACGTTGCTGCTGGGCGAGCATCGCCTGCTGGGCGGCGATCATGGCCTGCTGAGCCTGAGCCTGTTGCGCCTGCTGGGCCGCGGCGGCACGCAGCTGCGCGGCCAGTTGCTCGGGCAGTTGCACCGGCAACGGTGTACGCACCGGCAGGGGGGTGTCATCGCGCCGGACGACGGTGTCCGCCAGGGCTTCCCGCGCCTCCCCCACCAGAGCGGGCATCGTCTCCAGCGCACCGTTGACCACGCAGCGGATCATCCAGCGATAACCGTCGACCCCGATGAAGCGGACCGCGCCCGCGCCCGTGCCGACCACCTCACGCCCCCACGGGCCATCCTCGATGGATACCGCGGCGTTGTCGTTGCGCAGCGCATCGGCCAGCTCACCGGCCACCTCCCGCCACAGCCCCGGCGTTTTGGGGGCGGCATAGGCGGCGATGGTGAACCGGCCGTTGGGGGTCACCACCCAGATCGCACTCGGAACGCCGGTCTGATTGAACTCCACCTGCACCTGCCCACCGGGCGGCATCGGAATCAGCACCGAACCAAGATCCAGCCGGCCCAGGGTGGCTTCCTCCGGGCTATCGAAGTCCTCGATTTCGAACGGACCCTCGACATCGTCACCGGCGGACACTGCCGGTGGCGAGGTGTCGGTGACTGTTGCCACCTCGTCGCCGACGCCGTCATCGGGGACCGTTGACACATCCCGGTCCTGCTCAGGGGTCGCGCCGCTGTTCTGCTCGCGCTTACGTCTGCCGAATGCCATCACAAACTCGCATGTCCGCCGGAGGAACCGTGGCCGCCCTGACCACGGGTGGTATCAGCCAGCCCGGCCTCGTCGAACGAGGCCACCTCGACCAGCTCTGGTAGTTCCACCCGCTGAACCACCAGTTGGGCGATCCGATCGCCGCGCCGGATCATGATCGGCGCCGCGGGATCGAGGTTGATCAGCGAGATCCTGATCTCACCCCGGTACCCGGCATCGATGGTGCCGGGACTGTTGACGATGGAGAGTCCGACCCGCGCAGCCAGACCGGAGCGCGGATGAACCAGGCCCACCATGCCCAGTGGGATTGCCACCGCGATACCGGTGGAAACCAGTGCCCGCTGTCCGGGTGCCAGTTCGACGTCCACGGCGCTGTACAGATCAACGCCGGCGTCGCCGTCGTGGGCCCGGGCGGGCATGGGGAGGTCGCGGTCCAGGCGAACCACCGCGAGGCTGGTGGGCACGATCGCAAAGACTACCCTTGGCGGGGTGTCTGTTACCCCAGTCGCCACGCAAACCGTGCGGTATCGCGAGCGGCTGTGGGTGCCGTGGTGGTGGTGGCCGATCGGCGTGGGATTGTCGGCGGTTCTGGCCACCGAGGTCACCATGGGCATCCGGACGCTGCCCCAGTGGCTGCCCTACGCGGTGCTGGGCGCTGCGGCCGTCGGCATCCTGCTCTGGCTCAGCAGAGTCGAGGTACGCGTGGTCGGAACCGGCCCGGACATCGAATTGTGGGCGGGTGAGGCGCATCTGCCGGCTTCGGTGGTGACTCGCTCGGCCGCTGTCCCCCGCAGCGCCAAATCGGCGGCGCTGGGCCGTCAGCTAGATCCGGCCGCCTTCGTCCTGCACCGCAACTGGGTGGGGTCGATGGCGTTGGTGGTCCTCGACGACCCGGATGATCCGACGCCGTACTGGCTGGTCAGCTGTCGGAAGCCGGATTTGTTACTGGCGGCGCTGCGAATCTGACGCGATCAGACCGCGCAGTCGGTGCACAGCATCTCGCCGTTCTTCTCGCTGGCGAGCCGACTGCGGTGATGGACCAGAAAACAGCTCGAGCAGGTGAACTCGTCGGCCTGCTTGGGGATCACCCGAACCGACAGTTCCTCGCCGGAGAGATCGGCACCCGGCAACTCGAAAGATTCCGCGGACTCCGATTCGTCCACGTCAACGGCGGCGGACTGCGCCTCGTTGCGGCGGGCGGTGAGCTCTTCGAGCGAGTCTTCGGACGCCTCGTCGGTCTCGGTACGCCGTGGGGCGTCGTAGTCAGTAGCCATCCGTCCCATCCTCGTCGGCCCTCAGCAGAGCTTTGTATCAGCGTCGAACGCCTGCGCCAACCGATTCGTGCCCGGTTCACGCAGAGTTAGTCTGTGTTTTGCATCACATCGGTTGGCAAGCGGTCATCTCCCGACGCCGCCGGTGCCGACCCCGCGCAGAGTACCTCTAGAGTGCAGGCGTGGTTGCACACATCACCGAAGGGTCCACCAGAGACAGGGATGGCCAGCCGTTCCGTCGGCGCAACTACCGACCGGCGATCGTTGCGGTGGCCGTGCTGGCGGTACTGACCGCCCTCTCGTGGGCGCTCGCGCTGACCCGTCCGGTCGACGTGGGCGAAGTCTCGGCGTGTAACGCCCCGCCGGCGGCGACCGACCAGGATGCACCGAAGCTCGGCAACCGGATCTCCGGCTCGTCCCTGGTGGACGTTGCTCCGGCGAAGCTGGCCGACACCAAGATCCGGGTGCTCAATGCCAGCGGCCAGGGCGGCCAGGCCGGTGACGTGGCCGGGACCCTTCGCGAACTGGGCTTCGCCACGCCGACCGCCGCCAACGACCCCATTTACGCCGGAACCCGGCTGAACTGTCAGGGACAGATCCGCTTCGGACAGGATGGTCGCTCCGGGGCCGCAGCCGCGTGGCTGGTGGCCCCCTGTGTCGAGCTTTACCAGGACGACCGCGAGGACGACTCGGTGGACCTGGTGATCGGCACCGACTTCACCTCGCTGGCCAACAGCGACGACATCGCCGCCGTGTTGTCGGGGCTGCGTCCCGGCGCGGTCGAACCGGCCGATTCGGCACTGATCGCCAAAATCCACAGCGAGACCTGCTGAGCAGGCACCCACCTCCGCCACTACAGCGGGTCCAGCCCGGAATTCCGGTCCAGCGCCTCGATCAGCTGGGCTGCCACCCCGGGCGCGGACGCCACCAGCAGTCCTCCCCCGCCGCCGGAGGCGTCCGGCGCGGGCAGCACGACCGACGCGCCGGCCTCGGCGGCAATCAGCGCACCGGCCGCCCAATCCCATACGTGCAGCCCGTGCTCGTAGTAGGCGTCCAGGGCGCCGGCCGCAACCAGACACAGGTCCAACGCCGCCGAGCCGATCCGCCGGACGTCCCGGACCTGCGGCAGGATCCGCGCCAGCAACGCCGCTTGCGCGGCACGCCGGCCGGGCTGATAGCCGAACCCGGTACCCAGCAGCGCCATCGACAGATCGGCCACCCGGTTACATGCCAGCGGCCGCCGTCGGCCGTCGGCACTAACGTGCGCGCCGCACCCTGAAGCGGCCGAGAACACCCGGTTCCCGGCTACGTCGGCAACCGCACCGGCGATCGACACGCCGTCGATCTGCGCGGCGATCGACACCGCGTAGGCGGGAAGGCCGTAAAGGAAATTGACCGTGCCGTCGATCGGGTCGACCACCCACCGGACGGCGCCGTCGCCGCGGGTCGCGCCGCCCTCCTCCCCGAGGATGGACTCGCCGGGCCGCAACCGGGCGAGCCGATCCCGCACCAACTGCTCGGTCGCGGTATCGACCGGGGTCACCGGGTCGGTCGGACTGCTCTTCGCCCGCACCCCGACGACACCGTCGACCCCGGCGTGCATGATCTCGACCCGGCGGCGGCGCACGAAATCGGCCGCTTCCGAGACCAACTGCTCGGCCACCGCACGAAGCCGAACCGGCCCGTTGTCACTCATGGCTGCTATCGCAACACAACAGGCCCGACGATCCGCACTTCCGGGGTCCTGCAACCCACTAATGTTTGTTGCCGACCGCCCCGCCACCCCCCATGACAGGGAGAACTGCCATGACCTCGACCGAGCCTCCCTCCCCGCGCCAGAGCTTCGGCATCGACGTCGGCGGCAGCGGCGTCAAGGGCGCCATCGTCGATCTCGATACCGGTCGGCTCGTCGGCGAGCGGTTCCGGCTGGACACCCCGCAACCCGCCACTCCCGAGGCGGTGAGCAGGACCGTCGCCGAGGTGGTCCGGCACTTCGGCTGGACCGGGCCACTGGGGGTCACCTATCCCGGAGTGGTGGTCAACGGAGTGGTCCAGACCGCCGCCAACGTCGACTCCTCCTGGATCGGCGCCCACGCCGCGGAGTTGATGACGGCGGCACTGGACGGCCAGCCGGTCACGGTGCTCAATGACGCCGACGCGGCGGGACTGGCAGAACAGCGCTACGGCGCCGGGCGCAACCAGAGCGGTGTCGTGGTGCTCCTGACCTTCGGCACCGGCATCGGCTCAGCTGTCATCCACAACGGAATGCTGCTGCCCAACACCGAATTCGGACACATCGAGGTCGGCGGCAAGGAGGCCGAACACCGGGCCGCCGCATCGGTCATGGAGCGCAACGGCTGGAGTTACCGGAAGTGGACCAAACAGGTCACCAGAGTTCTCGTCGCCGTCGAGAATGCCATCTGGCCCGATCTGTTCATCGCGGGCGGCGGCATCAGCAGGAAGTCCGACAAATGGATCCCGCTGCTGAAGAACCGGACTCCCGTGGTTGCCGCCGAGTTGCTCAATACCGCGGGCATCGTCGGGGCTGCGATGGCGGCCGCCGAAGAACGCTCCAACCACTGACTCAGGCGCGCTGGCCTGCGGACACCGCACGTATCGTTACAATGATCGGAGGCGGCCGCCAACCGAGGAGCGGCGCAGGTCCCACAGATCACGCCGATAATCTCCATAACCGACACTCGCTGACGCATGTCCGCGCGTGCCGGATCCCGCAGGACCGAAGGGGTGTACGTGCCAGCGACCAAGGCAAGCCAGGCAAGCGCGAAGCCGGCCAAGCGCACCGCCACCGCAGCGGCCGCCAAGAAGGCGGCCCCGGCTTCAGGTAACGGCACAGCACCGGCCAAGCGGGCCGCCAAGGCCAGCCCGGCCAAGGCGACCACCAAGGCTGCGGCCAAGACCACGCCCGCCAAGGCTGCCAAGACCATGCTCGCGAAAGTGGCGGCGAAGGTAGCCCCCGCCAAATCCCAGCCCGCCGA
>ERZ888423.1560-NODE-1560-length-19435-cov-7.512436_pt1 | contig 19435 bp, 18 predicted proteins | sample MGYA00520523_ERZ888423 | MGnify/ENA primary metagenome ERZ888423 (study PRJEB32303, sample SAMEA104408611) | aquatic metagenome | biome: Brackish water; feature: Pelagic; material: water | place: Baltic Sea | collected 2014-06-08T10:24:00 | depth 30,27 m ...
GCCGGAATGACCAACTCCGGAACGGCAACCTCCGGAATGGCAACCTCCGGAATGGAGACCCCGACCCACCACAGGGTTAGCTTCAGGGGTTGGCGGGTATCCGCCGTTCGACTGCGGTCAACAAGTGGTCACCCGGCCTGTTTCAGTGAATTCCTCTGTTCAGCAGTTGAATTCAACTGGCAGGATGTTCGATTCAGCGGTCGCCGACATTGCCGCCACCACCCAGGCGCTAGCCATCAATTCAGCCCCGACCGCGTAGCGAGTTATGAGCGCAGCGGGTTAATCCAGCGAAGACCAGGAAACCGCATGAAATCGGTATCAGCAGAGACTATTTCGACTCCGTGTTCGATCGCGAGAGCAGCCAGTTGTGCGTCAGGAACGAGATTTCCGGAGATCTCAACCTGGTCACATAGCCTCGCGTACACCCGTGCCGTGAGCTCAGTTGCGGGGGGAATCCAGGCGACCGGGATCGCAAGCCAATCCTCTACGTATCGCCAGGCTTCGGAGGCTGACAACGGACTCTCGGTGAATCGCGGATGCGTCGCGATTCTGAGGAAAGCGCCGATGGTTTGCCAGGGCAGTCCGACTCGGCTGTCGCCGTCGAGCACTTCTTGTAGCCAGGATCCGGCGACCGCGTTATGAGCGCTATTCTCGTCCACCGCATACAGGAGCAGGTTCGCGTCAACGATCATCATCGAGCAGATCTAGTACGTCGGCAATGTTGGTGACGTCCGCCTTGAGGCCGATCCGCGAGGTTCGATGCTGATACTTGACCGTCTCGAGGGAGGCCTGCTTGGTCATTCCTCGCCGCGCGAGAAGGTTAAGGGCCTTACTGAGGCCCATCCCTTCGCGGCGAAGACGCTCTATCTCGCCCGCTACGTCGTCATCAATCACTACCGTCGTCCGCATCACATCATCGTACAGATTTACGCATCATGATGCGCAGATGTGAGCATCCCCATGCCGTCGCCGAGCCACCCTGCAAGTTCGCTAGCTCCCCGCTGCGGCAGGCGTCCGCCGGTCAGCCGCAGTCTTCGGAGTGGCCACCGCGTCTGCTTCAGTGAATTCCTTGGTCCAGCAGGCGAATTCGAGAGTTATTCCATCCGGGTCAAGGAAGTAGAACGACCTCACATACACGCCGGGATGCAGGGTGGCCGACACCTGGGCCGGGCTCTCGTCGTGGTTGAGAATCGGTCCGACCCGCACACCCTTGCCCTTGAGGCGCTGCCGATACTCGTCGAACTTCTCCGCGGGCACGTGAAGCGCCAGATGGTTCATCGTGCTCACCGCGCTGACGATGTCCCCGATTCCTGGGATCGCCTCCGGCGAAGAAATGCCGGGGACCCGGTCCGGCGCATCCGCGAACCAGAAAAACGCCACACAATCGCCGTTGCCTGCATCGAAGAAGAAATGCTGCCCCATGCCACCTGGCAGATCGAGCGATTTCACCAGCGGCATACCCAACACATTGGTGTAGAAGTCGACAGTCTTTTCCATGTCCGAGCAGACCAATGCGACGTGGTTGATGCCACCGAACTCGAACTCGGTGTTCGTCTTGCCGCCAACGTTGCGGGGCTTAATCATGATTACGCCTCCAGGATCACGTGCACGTCCAAAAATGTGACCGGAAAAGCTCTGGTCACCGGCAGAAACTGAATCTAACATCAGGTTCAGTTTCGAATCAACGACTTGCGGTTTCGGCGCAGTTGGTCACGGTGAACGCGTCGAAGTACGCCGAAATCCCGCAGAGGGGGGAATCCGGTGAGCGTCAATCCCCGCGAACAGTTGCCGACGCTGCGCGGGCGCCAGACTCAGGCCGCCATCGACGCGGCGGCCCGCGCGGTCGTCGCGCGCAAGGGGATACTGGCGACGACGATCGCCGACATCACCGGCCAAGCGGGCAAGTCCACGGCGTCTTTCTACAACTACTACGACTCCAAAGAGGCGATGGTTCGGGAGTGGGCGGTGCGCTTCCGCGACGAGGCCCGCGCGCGTTCGATGTCGGCGGCCCAGCCGGGGCTCAGCCATCGGGAACGCTCATATCGGGCCGCTGCAGCACACTGGAATACCTACCGCAACAGGCTGGCCGAGATCATCAGCGTGTCTCAGATGGCGATGATAAACGATGATTTCGCCGAGTACTGGGACGAAATCTGTTCTTTTCCCATTGGATTGATCACCTCCCTGGTGAAACAGGCCCAGCAGCAGGGCTTCTGCGAAGGTAGCGATCCCCGACTCACCGCGGTCGCGCTGGTGTCGATGCTCAACCAGTTCTGCTACACCCAATTATCGGGACAGGCAGGCCATTCCAGCGCCGGCGTTGACGACACCGCCTGCATCAACACGCTCGCCGACATCTTCTATCGGACCATCTATCACCGGGAGGCACCACATCCATGAGTAGCTCAGCGTCTCCTCGGACACCCGAAATCAGCAGGGAGTTCGTCGGCCTGGACTCGACCACCGCCAAGCGGGCCGGATCCGGAGGCCACCCATGTCAGGGGATTTACCACCGCGACGCGGGTCGCAGCCCGAAGGTGGCGATGATCGCGACGCACTATCAGATCGACTTCTCCGAGCATTACCTCGCCGACTACCTGGCCGCTCGGGGCATCGGCTTCCTCGGCTGGAACACGCGATTCCGCGGGTTTGAGAGCAGCTTCCTTCTCGACCACGCGCTCGTCGACATCGGCGTCGGAGTCCGCTGGCTTCGCGAAGTTCAGGGTATCGAAACGGTTATTTTGCTCGGCAATTCGGGCGGTGGATCGCTGATGGCCGCCTACCAGGCCAACGCGAGGGACCGCCATGTCACCCCGCTGGAAGGAATGCGGCCGGCCGCCGGACTCGACGACCTTCCGGCGGCGGACGGCTACGTGGCCAGCGCCGCGCACCCAGGACGCCCTGAGGTACTCACCGCATGGATGGACGCCGCGGTGGTGGACGAAGGTGACGCCATCGCAACCGATCCCGATCTGGATCTGTTCAACGAACGCAACGGACCGCCCTACGATGCGCAGTTCGTCCAGCGCTACCGGGCCGCCCAGGTCGCCAGGAACGAAGCGATCACCGACTGGGCAGAGGCCGAGCTCATCCGGGTGCGCGCCGCGGGGTTCTCCGACCGACCGTTCACCGTAATGCGTACCTGGGCAGATCCGCGGATGGTTGATCCCACCCTCGAACCGACGAAGCGACCGGCCAACATGTGCTACGCGGGCGTACCGGCGAAGGCCAACAGGTCCACCTACGGCATCGCCGCGGCTTGCACGCTGCGCAACTGGATCGGCATGTGGAGCCTGCGGTACGCGCAGACCAGAGCTGAGCCGCACCTGGCCCGAATCGACTGCCCGGCCCTGGTCATCAACGCCGAGCAGGACACCGGTGTGTACCCCTCCGATGCTCAGCGCATTTACGACGCGCTCGGCGGCAGTGACAACACCGACACTGACAAGACAGGCGGCACCGACAAGACGCGCGGCACCGACAAGACGCGATGCGCGATCGACACCGATCACTACTTCACCACCCCGGGTGCCCGTGCCGAGAAAGCCGATACCATCGCTGAGTGGATCGCGCACCGCTGGGAAGAAGTTCGGTGAACAGCAGGTGAAGGTTCTAGCTCACTTCGTGCCCGGCGATCGGGTGATGGATTTTCTTGCCCCGCAGACGGATTGGCTCGATATTCGATACTGCGCCGAGGACGATGACGACACGTTCTATCGGGAGCTAACCGACGCCGAAGTAATCTGGCACGTGCTGCGGCCCATCTCCGGCGCAGATCTCGCCAAGGCGCCGCGTTTGCGGCTGCTGCACAAACTGGGCGCCGGGGTGAACACCATCGATGTCGACTCTGCGACGGCGCGTGGCATCGCGGTCGCCAACATGCCGGGTGCGAACGCGGCGTCGGTCGCCGAGGGCACAGTGCTGCTGATCCTGGCCGCGCTGCGCCGGCTACCGGAGCTGGATCAGGCCACCCGGGCAGGCGCCGGCTGGCCCACAGATCCCACGCTCGGTGAAACGGTGCGCGACGTGGGCGGCTGCACGGTCGGTCTGATCGGCTACGGCAACATCGCCAAACGTGTCGAGCGCATCGTCGTAGCGATGGGCACCCCACCCTCTGATGTCGTTCACACCAGCACCCGAGATGACGGGCACCCGGGTTGGCGGAACCTGCACGACCTGCTGGCCATCAGCGACATCGTCTCGCTTCATCTGCCACTGACCGAGCGCACCGCCGGGATGCTCGACCGTGACGCGCTCAGCCGAATGAAGCCCGGGGCCGTCCTCGTCAATACCTCGCGCGGTCCGATCGTCGATGAGGGCGCACTTGTTGACGCGCTGCGTTCCGGGCAGCTTGCCGCCGCCGGCCTGGACGTCTTCGCCGAGGAGCCGGTGCGCGATGGCAATCCACTACTCGGGCTGCACAACGTCGTGCTGACCCCCCACGTGACCTGGTACACCGCCGACACCATGCGCCGCTACCTTGAGCTCGCGGTGGACAACTGCGCACGGCTGCGTGACGGCCGAGACCTCGCCAACCTGGTGAACCAGGTCCACGGGTAGTCTCGGTCCCTACCAACCGGTTAGCCAGCCCCTAAGGGAGGCGACGATGCCCATCGCGATCAATGACGAGCACAACGACCTGGCCGATTCGGTGCGGTCGCTGGTGGCTCGGGTTGCTCCGTCCGAGGTTCTGCACGAAGCGCTTGAGACCCCGATGCCGAACCCCCCGCCGTTCTGGAAAGCCGCCGCTGAACAGGGGCTTCCGGGTGTTCATCTCGCCGAGTCGGTCGGCGGACAAGGCTTCGGCATCCTCGAGTTGGCGATCGTCGTCGCCGAGTTCGGCTACGGCGCCGTTCCCGGCCCGTTCGTACCGTCAGCCATCGCCAGCGCGCTGATCTCCGCGCACGATCCCGACGCAGCCGCCCTCGGCAGCCTGGCGTCCGGCGACGTCATTGCCGCCTATGCGATCGACTCGGGGTTGACCGCGACCCGCCACGGCGACGGAGTGGTCATCCGCGGTGAGGTGCGCGCGGTACCTGCGGCGGCGCAGGCGTCAGTGCTGGTGCTGCCGGTGGCCGGTCTGGGTGAAGGGGCATCGGGTGACACCTGGATCGTGCTCGACGCCGACCAACTGGAGATCGAATCCGTGCCCAGCGTCGACCCACTGCGGCCGATCGCGCATGTTCGCGCCAATGCAGTTGAGGTGTCCGACGACCGGGTGCTGTCCAATCTGAGCCGCGACCATGCGCGCGCACTGATCTCGACGCTGTTATCCGCCGAGGCGATCGGTGTCGCGCGCTGGGCCACCGACACCGCCGCGGCCTACGCCAAGATCCGCGAACAGTTCGGCAGGCCGATCGGGCAGTTCCAGGCCATCAAGCACAAGTGCGCAGGGATGATCGCCGAGACTGAGCGAGCCACCGCCGCTGTGTGGGACGCGGCACGCGCCATCGACGAGGCGGGCGAAACATCCGAAAACACTTCCAGCGAAAACACTTTCCAGTTCGCCGCGGCAGTCGCGGCAACGCTGGCACCGGCCGCCGCGCAGCACTGCACACAGGACTGTATCCAGGTGCACGGCGGAATCGGATTCACCTGGGAGCACGACACCAATATCTACTACCGGCGCGCTTTGGTGCTGGCAGCCAGCTTCGGTCGCGCCGCCGAGTACCCGCAGCGGGTCGTCGACCTCGCGACCACGACCGGTATGCGCGCGCTGAACATCGACCTCGATCCCGAAACCGAGAAGCTGCGCGCCGAGATCCGCTCAGAAGTAGATGCTCTCAAGGCGATTCCGCGTGAGCAACGCAAGGCCGCGATCGCCGAGGCCGGCTGGGTGCAGCCCCATCTGCCGGTGCCGTGGGGACGCGCCTCCAACCCGGTTGAGCAGATCATCATCGCCCAGGAGTTCACCGCCGGGCAGGTGCGGCGTCCGGCGATGGGCATCGCCGCCTGGATCATCCCGTCGATCGTCGCGTACGGCACCGATGTGCAGAAGGACAGGTTCCTGCCGTCGACGTTCCGCGGTGAGGTGATCTGGTGCCAACTGTTCTCCGAACCGGGCGCGGGCTCCGACCTGGCCAGCTTGTCCACGAAGGCCACCAAGGTCGACGGCGGCTGGCGCATCACCGGCCAGAAGATCTGGACCACTGGTGCTCAGTACTCCGCGTGGGGTGCGCTGCTGGCGAGAACCGATCCCAGCGCCCCCAAACACAGTGGCATCACCTACTTCCTGCTCGACATGGAGAGCGAAGGGGTTGAGGTCAAGCCGCTGCGCGAACTCACCGGCAACGCGATGTTCAACACCGTCTACATCGACGATGTGTTCGTGCCCGACGACATGGTGCTCGGCGACGTCGACCGCGGATGGGAGGTCAGCCGCAACACCCTGACCGCCGAACGGGTTTCAATCGGTAGCAGCGAGCCGCCGTTCCTGCCCAGCCTGGACAGGTTCGTCGAGTTCGTCGGAGAGGGGCAGTTCGACCAGATCGCGCAGAACCATGCCGGAGTGCTGATCGCCGAGGGCCATGCCGCCAAGATCCTCAACATGAGGTCCACGCTGCTGACTCTCGCCGGGGGCGATCCGATGCCCGCCGCGGCGATCTCAAAGCTGCTGTCCATGCGTACCGGCCAGGGGTACGCCGAGTTCGCGGTGTCCTCGTTCGGCACCGACGCGGTCGTCGGCGATCGAGAACAACTGACCGGACGCTGGGCGGAGTACCTCTTGGCCAGCCGTGCGACGACAATCTACGGCGGAACGTCGGAAGTACAGCTCAACATCATCGCCGAACGGCTGCTCGGGCTACCGCGCGATCCCTAAACGCGCCTAGTGTGGAGTCAGATCGCGAAATCGGCCTGCCGGACGACCTGAACGCACACTAGAGACGGCGTCTGCTCTAGTCCGAGTCCATCTCGCGGAGTTGGCGCTTGAGGATCTTGCCGGTGGGGTTGCGCGGCAGTTCTTCGAGGAAGATCACTTCGCGTGGCACCTTGTAACGGGCCAGGTTGTCCTTTACGTAGGCCTTGATGGCATCTTCGTCGATCTCCGAACCCTCGACCTTGACCACGAAGCACCTCAGCCGGGCACCCCAGTCCTTGTCCTCGACGCCGAGTGCGGTCGCCTCGATGACGTCGGGATGGCCGCTGACGAAATCCTCGATCTCGGCGGGGAAGACGTTCTCGCCGCCGGAGACGATCATCTCGTCGTCGCGGCCACTGACGTACAGCAGGTCATTGTCGTCGAAGTAGCCGACATCGCCCGATGACATCAGGCCGTCGATGATCTGCTTGCCTCCGCCACCGGTGTAGCCCTCGAACGGGAAGAAGCTCCCGACGAAGATCCGGCCGATCTCACCCTGCGGTAGCTCATTGCCGTTGTCATCGAGAATCTTGACCTTCATGCCGTTGACTACCGGCCCGACCGTGGCCGGATTAATCGAAAGATGCTGCGGCCCAGCGATACTCGCAAAGGATACCTCCGTGGAACCGTAGAGGTTGTAGATCACGGGCCCCAGGTCCTTCAGCGCCCTGGTCGCCAGCTCCGCGCCGAGTTGGGAACCGGACACGAACACGATACGCAGCGAGGACAGGTCCGGCTTGGGCGAAGTCTTCTCGAGCTCGTCGAGCAACCGGGACAGCATCACCGGCACGACGACCATCGCCGTGGCCTTGTTCTTCTCGATGTCGGCGAGCGCGACGGCGGGCTTGAATCGCCGGCGCAGCACCAGCGTCGAACCCAGCATCATCGCGATGGTGGCGTGCAGGAAGCCCAACGCGTGGAACATCGGCGCCGGCAGCGAAGTCACCTCGCCGCCCTTGAACGGCACCGAGGACAGAACCCCCCCGATCGGCGCCAGCGACGGCGGTGCACTGCGGTTGGCACCCTTGGGCGTGCCGGTGGTGCCACTGGTCAGGATGATGATCGATGCGTGTTTGGTTGCCTTGGGTGCGGGGCGCCCGTCCGTTCGAGCGACCAGCTGAGCCAATGTCTCGTCGTTGCTGCCCGACGACTCATCGGAATCGGGGTTCACCCCGAGCGCGCGCAGCTTGCCCAGTTCGGGGTCGGCGTGGCCGACGGCCGCGGCGTACTCGTCGTCGTAGATGACCAGCTTGGCCCCCTCGCGCTCGGAGACCTCCTTGATCTGCGGGCCGGAGAACTCACTGTTGAGCATGATGATGCGGGCCCCGACCCGGGCTGCGGCGAACACCGAGACCAGGAACCACCGGTGGTTGCGGGCCAGGATGGCCACCCCGTCACCACCTCTGACTCCCTTGGCGAGCAGCGCGTTGGCAACGGCGTTGGATGCGTCATTGAGTTCCCGGAAAGTCAGCTCGCCGTCGTCGTCGACCACCGCCACGCGATTCGGGCACCGGCGGGCGTTGATTGCGGGGATCATTCCGATCTCACCCCAGCGGCGCATGTCGCTGACGAAGGCGGCGAGATCCTGCGGCGGCTCCAGCTTGAAGGCACCCGCCTCGAACATCTTGCGGGCGTAATGCAGCTCCGCTGAACCACGCTCGAGGTATTTACCCGCGGTCTTACCGACCAACTCCTGGGCCTTGGCGACAGCCTGCAACGGAAGATCGCTGAAATTGGACATCCGTCAACAATATGTGACGACCCTCGCATTCGACCATCGCACGCCAGGGCCAACGAACCTACGATGAAAGAGTGCCGGCTCCCGAGTACCTGGCGATCGGCGGGCAGCAGGTGCCCATCACCCATCCCGACAAGGTGGTATTCGCCGATATCGGGGTCACCAAGCTGGATCTGATGCACTATTACGCCGCGGTGGCCGACGGCGCCCTGCGCGGTGTCCGGGACCGCCCGATGATCCTCAAACGCTTCGTCAAAGGCATCGGACAGGAAGCGGTGTTCCAGAAGCGCGCTCCCGAGAAACGCCCGGACTTCATCGACGTCGCCGAGCTCAGGTACGCATCGGGGACGTCGGCGAAGGAAGCCGTCCTGCGCGACACGGCAGGGCTGGTCTGGGCGGTGAACCTAGGCTGCGTCGACCTCAACCCTCATCCTGTGCGGGCCGACGATCTCGACCATCCCGACGAACTGCGGGTCGACCTGGACCCGATGCCCGGCGTGGGATGGCGTCAGATCATCGACGTCGCATTCGTCGCCCGCGAAGTGCTGGAGGACCACGGTTTGGTGGCCTGGCCAAAGACATCGGGCTCACGCGGGTTCCACATCTACGCGCGCATCCACCGGCGCTGGCCGTTCAAGCTCGTGCGACTGGCCGCCGAGGCGGTGGCCCGCGAGGTCGAACGCCGTGCGCCGGAGTCGGCCACCGCGCGATGGTGGAAAGAGGAACGCCACGGCGTCTTCGTTGACTTCAACCAGAACGCCAAGGACCGCACCGTGGCGTCGGCGTACTCGGTGCGCGCCACCCCGGACGCCCGGGTGTCGACGCCGCTGTTCTGGGACGAGGTCGCCGACTGCCGACCCGAGGCGTTCACCGTGGCCACCGTGCCGCAGCGCTTCGAACGGATCGGCGACCCATGGGAGGGCATGGACGACGCCGCGGGCGGGCTGCAGCCGCTGCTCGACCTCGCCGACCGACTGGGGCCGGCCGAGAAGTCCCCCAGGGGTACCCGCCGAACAACCGACGGGCCACGGGTCGGGCCGGGCGGGCGACGGACCGAACAGCGCCACCATTCTAAGATGCCGCTGATCGAGATTGCCCGGGCCAAGACGCAGGACGAGGCGATGGCCGCCCTACAACGATGGCGGGACAGGTATCCGGCGGCGGCTGAACAGTTGGAGCCCGCAGACGTACTCGTCGACGGAATGCGGGGCCCGAGTTCGATCTGGTACCGGATCAGGATCAACCTTCAGCACGTTCCCGACAGCGAACGTCCGCCGCAGGAGGCTTTGTTGGCCGATTACAACCCGTGGGCGACCTACCGCGGTTCTCAACGGCAGCGCAGGGGGTAGCGCCAAGTTACTGGCGAGTTTGCTGATTGGGCTGTTTCCAGTTCTTATCGAAGTATTAGGCGTTACTCCCCACGGCCTTAACTTGGCTCACTACCTTCACAGTTGTAAGGCCCACTGGTGGCCACGGAAGCACACGAACAGGTGCGCACACGAACAGGTGCGCACACGATCTAGGGAGGCTGTGATGTCTGCGATGTACGGCAATCCGACGTTCGACTGTGCTGGCGCTGAAATTCGAGCGCACTGCCGCCAGTTGGCCACCGTTGTGACGATCAAAGGCACTATCGACGACGGCAACGTCGAACGTGTCAGCCGGTACGCCCGACGCTTCATCCTCTCCGAGAAGCCGTTCGTGCTGGACGTCAGCGACGTCGCTTCCTTTACTCGGGAAGCCGTTTCGCTGCTGTTTACCGTTGATGACGCCTGCACCGCCGCCGGCGTGGACTGGTCACTGGTCTCCAGCCGCCCCGTCGAGCAGGCGCTCCTGGAGGGCGGCGTCGAGTTCACCGCGGCCGGATCCGTCCCCCAAGCACTCAACCACTTCGCCGACGCCATGATCGCCCGGCGCCAACTTCTTCCACTCCTCACCAAGACCGCGTAAAGGATCACTGTGTTAATTGATGTTCGGTGGCTCCGCTACATACTCCATAGTCGCCATAAGTCAGAAGCAGATCACCTCGCGCTCACCGCGAGCTGATCGTTCGCCCCAGACTGCAAGGTTGATCCTCTAGCTGACCGCAGGGTCGTGTGTCGCCTCGCCACGCTCTACTGTGACCCCATGAGCGCTGGTACAGATTCCGATCGAGTCACCCAGGCCGCCCACCGGGTGGTCGCTGAACACGATCCGCGCTCGGTGCCCATTCCTGAGTTTCTCGGGGCGTGCTTCGACGCGGGGCTGTCCTGGGTGCACTTCCCCGAAGGACTGGGCGGACTCGGCGTGTCCCGCGGGCTGCAGGCGGTCGCCGACCGCATCTTGCAGGATGCCGGCGGACCCGTGCCGTTGGCACTCAACCCGATGGGGTACGGCATGGCCGCCCCGACGGTGCGCGAGCATGCACAGAGCGACGATGTCCGCAAGACACTGTTGCGCCCCCTGGCGACCACCGAAGACATCTGGTGTCAACTGTTCTCCGAACCGGGCGCGGGTTCGGACCTGGCCGGCTTGGCGACCTCAGCGGTCGCGGACGGCGAGAACTGGGTCGTCAACGGGCAGAAGGTCTGGACGAGCCTGGCGCATCGCGCCCGGTGGGGTCTGCTGCTAGCCCGTACCGACCCCAATGTGCCCAAGCATCGGGGCCTGACCTACTTCGTCCTCGACATGCATGCCGATGGCGTCCAGACTCGGCCGTTGCGGCAGCTGACCGGACACGCCGAGTTCAACGAGGTCTACATCACCGATGCCCGCATCCCCGACAGCTACCGCTTGGGTGCGGTCGGCGACGGCTGGCGGGTCGCGATGACCACGTTGATGAACGAACGCAGCGCACTCGGCGGCAGCGCCAGCAGGCGCGGGGCAGGGGCCATCGGCGATGCGGTCGCGCTATGGGCATCGCGGCCAGATCTGCACACCCCGGTCCTGCGGGACCGCCTCACCATCCTGTGGCTGCGCGCCGAGTCGCAACGGCTGACCTCCGAGCGGTCCAGAGCCAGCGCGACTGTCGGTGGGCCCGGCCCCGAAGGGTCGATCGGCAAACTCGTCGGCGCAGAACTCAACCAACACATCTACGGGTTCTGCATGGACCTCCTCGGGCCGGAGGGACTTCTGTACGACGGCTACGCGATGCGCGACGGAGCGGCTTCCGGTGAGGACTGGCGGGGCTCGGTCCAACAGCGGTTCCTACGTAGTCGTGCCAACACCATCGAGGGCGGCACATCGGAAGTGATGCGCAACATCCTCGCCGAACGAGTGCTCGGGTTGCCCGGCGACCTGCGCGCCGACGCCGGAATGCCGTGGAAGGAGATCCCCCGTGGCTGAGAAGCTTGCGGATCAGCCCGAGGGCGCCGCTGAGAAGCTTGCGGATCAGCCCGAGTTCACCTTCACCGACGAGCAGAAACAGTTGCGGGCCGCACTGCGCGCCTTCTGTGCCGAGTACGCCGATGAAAGCTCGGTGCGCGCCTCAATGGAGTCAGACCCTCCCTTCGACGCGAAAGTGTGGTCCCGGCTGGGATCCGAATTGGGCGTGTTGGGGTTGGCGGTGCCGGAAGCCCAGGGCGGTGCGGGCGGCACCCTGATCGACCAGGCTGTGGCGGTCGAAGAGTTGGGCGCCGCTCTGGCCTGCGGGCCGCTGTTCGGGACGGTGTACCTCGTGATTCCCGCACTGGTCGCGGCCTTGGGGAGCGGGGACGCCTCGGAGAGCGGCGACATCTCGAAGATCGGCGAAGAGTTGGCTGCGCTGGCCGACGGCACCCGTACCGCGGCGTTCGCCGTCGGTGACGTGGCCGGCGAATTCGACGCCGCGGCGGTCACCGTGGATGCCGCACCGACGCACCAGGGCTGGGCGCTGACCGGCACCGTCCCACGGGTTGTCGATGCGGGCGCCGCCGACAGCCTGCTGGTCGCCGCCAAAGGCCCCGATGGCCCTGGAATCTACGCCGTGGATGCCAAGGGTCCTGGGGTGCAACGTATTTCGTTGAACACGCTGGACCTGACCCGGCCACAGGCCACCGTCGAACTCTCCGATGCACCGGCGCGGCTCGTCGCGGGCGCCGATTATGCAGCCCGGGTGATCACCCGGGCATTGCAGGTCGGTTCGGCGTTACTGGCGGTTGAACAGGTCGGCGCGGCACAGCATCTGCTCGACCTGTCCGTCGAGTATGCGAAGGCCCGGCTTCAGTTCGGCAGGCCGATCGGATCGTTCCAAGCGGTCAAGCACCGGCTCGCCGATGACCTCGTCGCGCTGGAGCACGCGAGATCGACCGCTTACCACGCGATCTGGGCGCTATCCGACGGCACGGGGGACGCGCTCGATCCGGAGCTGGCGGTCAGCATCGCCCAGGCAACATGTTCGGCGGCCTTCACCCAGGTCGCGACCGACACGATCCAGGTCCACGGCGGGATCGGATTCACCTGGGAGCACCAGGCGCACCTGTACTACAAACGGGCGTACACCGATGCCGCGCTGCTGGGCACCGCCGAGCAGCACCGGGCCCGGGTAGCCGAGTTGGTGCTCGGCGTCCCCGGCAAGGACGCGCCGCGCGTCGCGACAGGGACCGCGACCGGGACCGGGGCGCCGAGCTGAGTCAGCACATGAAGGTGGTGGATCGCTTCTTCGACATCTCGAACCGCCACTCGACAGTGCCGTTCAGCTACTCGATCGCCAACGGGATCGGGGTCGGCTTCATCGCCTGGGTGGTGCTGCGCTCCGCAGCGGGCAAGGTACGCGAGATCAGCCCGCTGCTGTGGGTGGTGGCGGCCGGCTTTGCGGTGTACTTCGCCCGCACGCCGCTCGAGTCGCTGATCGGCGGCTGACCGCTGCCCTAGACTGCGGCCCAATGGACGACGAGGTATCCCCTGCCCCGCCTCGTGCCGTGCACTTCGTCGGCGCCGGCCCCGGCGCCGCGGATCTGCTGACGGTGCGTGCCGCCAGGATGCTCGCCGAGGCCGAGGTGGTCCTCTACCCCGGCAGTTACCTCGACGCAGACGTCCTTGCGAACTGCTCACCGGCCGCCGAACTGGTCGACACCGAAGATCTGGACCTGGACGCCATCGTCGAGCACCTGATCGGCGGCTACCGGGCCGGTCGGCAGATCGTGCGGCTGGTCTCCGGGGATCCGTCGGTGTATTCGGCGGTGTCCGAGCAGATCCGCCGCCTCGATGCGGCCGGTGTTCCCTGCGCCGTCACCCCGGGTGTGCCGGCCTACGCCGCCGCCGCAGCGCGCGTCGGCCGTGAATTGACCGTTCCGCTGGTCGCGCAGTCGGTGGTACTGACCCGCACCCAGCAGCGCTCCACTGCCATGCCGGAGACGGAGTCACTGAAGGCCTTCGCCGCGACCCATTCGACGCTGGTGGTGCATCTAGCCATCACCCGGACCCGCGAGCTGATGGCGGAACTGGAGCCGGAATACGGTCCGGACTGCCCGGTGGTCGTGGTGTATCGGGTTTCCCAACCACAGGAGCAGGTACTGCGCGGCAGAGTGTCCGACATCGCTGATGCGGTGGACGCCGCCGGTTTGCGCCAGGCAGCAGTGATCCTCGTCGGTAGGGCACTAGCCGGCCGGCCGGACCCCGAAGCCGGGCAAAGCCACCTCTACGACCCGGCGCGCGACCGTTGCGCCAAGCGCACCGAGGGCTTGCGGTGACTTCGTTCTACGACGCCGTCAACCGCCGTCGCGACACCCGGGCTGAGTTCACCGGCGAGCCGATTCCCCCGGAGGTGCTCGAGCGGGTGTTGCTGGCCGCTCACGCCGCACCTTCGGTCGGCATGTCCCAGCCGTGGGACTTCATCTTGGTGCGGTCACCGGAAACATTGCGGGCGTTCGGTGACCATGTGGCACACGAACGAGAAGTGTTCGTCGCGGCGCTGACCGCTGAGCGTGCCGACACCTTCTCGCGGATCAAGATCGAGGGTATCTGCGAATCCGGACTGGGCATCGTGGTCGGTTATGACCCGACCCGTGGCGGCCCGCAGGTCCTCGGCCGGCACGCGATCCCCGATGCCGGGCTGTATTCGGTGGTCTGCGCCATCCAAAACCTTTGGCTGGCAGCAACTGTCGAGGGTCTCGGAGTGGGCTGGGTGTCGTTCTATAGGGAGGAATTCCTCCGCGACCTGGTAGGTATGCCGCCGTATGTCCGCCCGGTCGCGTGGCTCTGCGTCGGGCCCGTCGCTGACCTTCCCGACATCCCCGACCTCGAGCGTCATGGCTGGCGCGGGCGCTCCTCACTGTCCAGCGTGCTGCACGAGGAGCGCTACCGTCCGCGCTGATCCTCAGATCTTCAGGACCCGGCCCGCGATCACCAGGTGCACTTCGTCGCACACTGCTGCGACCCGCTGGTTGAGCATGCCGAGCAGGTCGCGAAAGAGCATCCCGGACCGGTGCGAAGGCACCACACCCAGACCGACCTCGTTGGTCACCACGACCGCATCGGGTGCCGCGGCGAGAACGTCGCACAGTGAGTCGATCCGCACGGTCACCGCATCGTGCACATCCAGGTAGGGCGAGTCCCACAGCTGCCCGTCGTCCATCAGGGCCACCAGCCAGGTTCCGAGGCAGTCCACAAACACTGACCCGCGCGCTCGGGCCACAGCCTGGGCGACGTCGACGGTTTCCACCGTCGTCCAGTGCGCGGGCCGATCGCCACGATGTTGGGCCACCCGCGCATCCCAGTCCGGGTCGCTGCCGTCGGCGGGCCGACCGGGCGCAACGTAGGTCACCGCGTCCGCGCCGCACAGCAGCCCTTCGCCGTGCCGGGACTTGCCAGACCGCACGCCTCCGGTGACCAGGATCCTCACCTGGACATCGTAGTGAGGGCCCTCACCGAGACATCGTAGTGAGGGCCCGCACCCAGTCCATTGCTTCGACCACGTGGTGAACGGTCGGCACGTCGGGTGACCGAGTTGGACGTCGCACCACGACGATCGGCACCCCCAGCTGTTCGGCGGCGACCATTTTCGGCCAGGTGTGCTCGCCGCCGGAATCCTTGGTGATCAGGACGTCGGCGCGATGCTCGCCCATCAACGTCAACTCGCCGGGCAGCGCATAGGGACCGCGGCTGCTCAGCAGGCGCCAGGAGACCGGCACCGACACCTCGGGGAGCTCGACTACCCGAGCCAAGACGGCCCGGTCCGTCAGGGCCGGAATGAACCGAGCGAGTTCCTGACGACCGACCGTCAGGAAGGGGCGTCGGCCCAGGCGCGCCGCAGCCGCGGCAGCATCCTCGTGGGAGTCGACCCAGTGCCACGATGCGCGTGACCTGTCAGCCCACCCCGACCTTTCCAGCCGCAGCAGCGGCCGGCGGGAGTCACCGGTTGTGCACGCGGCGACGGCGTTGACCGAAATATTCTTGGCGAACGGATGTGTCGCATCGATGACGGCGTCGTAATCAGCCAGGGCCGACCGTAATCCGTCCACGCCGCCGAATCCGCCGATGCGCACTGCCCCGACAGGCAGGCGCGGATGGGCCACCCGGCCGGCCAGCGACGTCGTCACGTCGACGTCGATGTCGGCCAGGAGTTCGGCGAGCACGCGGGCTTCCGACGTTCCGCCGAGCAGCAGGATTCTCACGGGGCGCCCGGTGGCAGGAAGGGCAGGCCGTCGGGCGGGCCGTCGTGGATTAGGTCCAGGACTGCGTCGATGTCGAGGTGTTCTTCGACGAGATCGGCCAACAGGTCAAGCCGGGCATCTCGGGCAACGGGGAACGAGATACCGGAGGGGTCGAGCCCGAGGGTCTCGCGCAGGAATTCCGCCCGCAGCGCGTCACCTTCGAGTGCGCCGTGCCACATGGTGCCGAAGACCTGGCCGGCACGGGCCCCACCGAGGAACTCCTGCACACCGGGGCCACGGGTAACCCGCCCATGGTGGATCTCGTATCCGGAGGCCGATGCGCCGAGCCACTGCCCTTCGGGTAGCCGAAGTGTCTTGGCGACAGCGAAATTCGTTTCGGTATCGAGAATTCCCAGACCGTCGACCGTGGCGGGGGTTCCTTCGATGCCCACCGAATCTCTGACCTTGCGGCCCAGCATCTGGAAGCCGCCGCAGATGCCGAGCACCGGCTTTCCGGCGGCCGCGTGAGTTACCACGGCGCGGTCCAGCCCGCGTGACCGCAGCCAGGCCAGGTCGGCGATCGTCGAACGGGTGCCCGGCAGCACCACCAGGTCTGCGTCGGCAAGATCACCCGGGCGGGAGGCGAACACCACGTCGAGGTCAGGTTCGAGGCTGAGCGCATCGACGTCGGTGAAGTTGCTGATGCGGGGCAGTCGCACGACCGCGACGCGACGGGCACCCGTGCGCCGTGAACGCCGCCCATGCAGATCAAGAGCGTCCTCGGAGTCCAGCCAGATGTCGGAGCGCCAAGGCAGCGTGCCATAGACCTGCCTGCCGGTCACCCGCTCCAGATCGCGCAGCCCCGGTGCCAGCAGGTCCGGGTCACCGCGGAACTTGTTCACCACAAACCCCGCGATCAGCGCCTGATCGGCCGGCGACAGCAGTGCGACGGTGCCCAGGAACGCCGCGAACACCCCGCCCCGGTCGATGTCGCCGACCACGATCGTCGGCAGACCGGCGTGACGCGCCAGCCCTAGGTTGACGTAATCGCCTGCACGCAAGTTGATCTCGGCCGGGCTTCCCGCGCCTTCGGCGATGACCACGTCATAGCGCGACGCGAGGTCGTCGTAGGCGTCGTGCGCGGCAATGGCCAGCGCGCGCCGCCCCTGGAGCCAATCCGACGACGACACTTCGCCCCACGGCTGACCCATCAACACGACATGGCTGCGCTGGTCGCAGCCCGGCTTCAGTAGCACCGGGTTCATCGCGGCCTCGGGGGTGGCGCGTGCAGCGAGCGCCTGCACCCACTGTGCACGGCCGATCTCGACGCCGGCACCATCCCCCGTCGCTGCGCTCGCCCCGGCACCATCCCCCGTCGCTGCGCTCGCCCCGGCACTTTCCCCCGTCGCTGCGCTCGCCCCGGCACCATCGGGTCCGGCGCAGACCATCGAGTTGTTCGACATGTTCTGCGCCTTGTACGGCGCGACCTTCACACCCCGCCGGGCCAGGGCCCGGCACAGGCCGGTGGTGACCACGCTCTTGCCGGCGTCACTGGTGGTGCCGGCGACAAGGAGTCCTGCCATCAGGTCTTCCGCACCAGAAATAGATCCATCACCCAACCGTCCTGCGCCTGCGCGGCGGCGCGGGCGGCGGCGACGGCAGGCACGACGTCGGCGAGTCGGCCGGTCATGAGCTGTTCCCCCGTGGTTCCGAGGTTGGCGCCCCACCACATCGTCCAGTCGTGTAGTCCGGAGAAGTCGAGTCGCTCCGGTGGCGGATTGAGCATCGCGACGATGTTGTCCGAGCCCGCAGCGACTGCCTCCTGCAGCCGACGTCCGGTGGTGATGTGCACTGGACGTCCGACCTCGTGCAGCACGATGCGATGTCGGGCGGCGAGCAATTGCGGCGCGCTGACTCCGGGAAGCACGTCGAAGTCAAGGTCGACTGATACGTCCTTCAAAAGGTCGCGAACCTTCTCGACGATTCGGATCGTCGAGTCGTACAGCGACGGGTCACCCCAAACCAGGAGCGCGGCGGTACCACCGCGCTCCCGCAGAACGGCGCAGTACTGCGCCGCGCGGGCCTGGTGCCAGTCAGTCACCGCAGCCTGGTAGCCGGGGTCGGTCAATTCTGTTGAACGGTCACGCTGGGGGTCTCGCACCGCGACCACGTCGATCGGCCCGTTCCGGCCCGGATGTGCGCGCACGATGTCGCGACGCAGCGCGAGCAGTGGGTCATCGTCGGCCTTCTCCGCGGCAACCACATAGTCGGCGGTGCGCAGTGCCTCGGCCACCTCAGGGGTGACGTGCTGCGGGCCCATCCCGACGCCGAGGATGCGGACCTTCACCGGCGCACCCATCTCAACGATCTTAGCTTCGGCGATTCACCGGCCACGGTGCAGATCGGCCGCGGCCACTCAGACCACCTCGCCGGCGTGTGTGACGCAGGACGTGTGTGACCGAGGAGCGGTCCAATTGCGACAGCAGCCTCGACGGCGAATCCCTTCACCAGGTAACACTTCACCAAGCCGCGGCTTGCCAGCGGCAAGGTAGCGGCATCGCGCACCTGCGCCGAGTCGTAAACCGCGCGTGGTTGTTTCGATGCTGGAAACTAAGACATGCCGTCACTGTGCATGGCGCGCGCACGTCGCACTCGTCGAGATCCTTGGATTGTCTTGGTGACCGCCGACCGCCGATTATCTCGAGCCCTCGGCGCGCACCGCGTGATCGACCCCGTCACCTAACGGCGCAGCAGGTTCGATCGGTTGCTGCTGGCTCAGCGGGACCCACGTGTGAATGCTGCGCTACCAGTTGTACCGGTGGGAACCGCGGTGGCGGACCCGACTCCGCACGTCGATCGCCTAGTCGCGGCCGACCCTCAAACACTGCACTGGTCAGCTCGGTTTTTCTTTGCGACACGAATTTTGCGATTGCCAGCGTTTCTCAGCTTTCTATCAGCTAATGTCACGGTGTCGACACCAAAATCTAACAATGGAGTTCCACATGGCCGTGTCCGTTCGCCCGTTTGCTACAGCTGGCGTGGCGCTTGCCGCCGCCAGCGTCCTGACAATCGTTCCTAGCGCACCACCGGCGCTTCTCGCCGCCGCGCCCCCTCCGGCATCGTCTACTCCGGTATCGCCCGCGTTCAAACTCACCTCAGCGGTCGACCCCTTTCTCGCCTGGGTTGAGTTGTTCAACACCACGCAGATCAACTACGCAGCAATTGTCAACGAGTGGAACGACGCACCGGTGCCGGTGCTCCAGCAACTACTGGTCAACTGGGCAGGTT
>ERZ888423.1561-NODE-1561-length-19431-cov-14.602859_pt1 | contig 19431 bp, 15 predicted proteins | sample MGYA00520523_ERZ888423 | MGnify/ENA primary metagenome ERZ888423 (study PRJEB32303, sample SAMEA104408611) | aquatic metagenome | biome: Brackish water; feature: Pelagic; material: water | place: Baltic Sea | collected 2014-06-08T10:24:00 | depth 30,27 m ...
ACAGAGACGGCAACAGAGACGACCACCACCTCAACAGGGCCGGCGCTGGCATCTGCGGGCACCGTCCGTGTCAATGGCGTCGAGTATTCGATTGAGCGATCCTGCTTCACGGTGCCACTCGCACCCAGCTACGCCGACCTGCAGGTGTTCAGCCACCTGATCAGCATCGATGGCACATCTGTGATCGTCGAGCAATGGTTCGACGAGGGCGGCATCACCGACGGCGCATTTTCGGTTCGCGGGTTCCCTGCCGATACTGGCAAGTTCCTCGAACTCGATCAGGGATACGCCTTCGAAGCACCTGCGGGTTCTGGCAACTTCAGCATCGTCGCGAATCCACCGAGCACGGGTTCAGACTGCGGCAGCGAACAGGGGATCCAGACGTTCGGGGCCAACGACAAGCCGCGGTACTTGCGAGCCCTCGTCGATGCGTGCTTCATCTCCAACGACGCGGGCGAGTCAACGGTGATCGGCTACGGGTCTGACCTCGGCCGTGTCGAAATCACGGGCGACGCCGCTGGCAAGTACTTCATGACGTACTCCGACCCTGGCGTCCAGCTTGACCGCGCAGCTGCGGAGATACTCGGTGACGGCGGTTCGGTCTCGTATCGGGCCCAGCTCGCCGAGGGCTCTGTGCTCGTCACCACCCAAAACAATCTCTTGCGCGACTGCACGAACGCCGACCTCAGATAGCTCGGGCCAAGCAAACAATTCACATGAAAGCCGGCGACGCGTCCACCGGCCCGGGCCCAAGTTCATCGGTCAGCCAGTCGATTCTCTCACGCATGACCTGCATCCCCGGGTTCGGTGGCACAGGGGCAACTGCGGACCGGGGCCGATCAAACACCATGTGCTGCGGGTCGCCCTGGTCATAAGCAGGCCAGGTGTCGCGACCGGGCGAATCCGGCACACCGGTTGCTGCGAAGGCAAACCAGCGGTCGCCCATCTCCCGAATCGTGAGGTGCGCGTCGTCCGCGACGGGCACGAGCGGGAACGACGTGTCAAAGACATAGAAGATCTCGGCAGCGTGAAACGCACCTGCGGTCTGCTTCGTCGACGGCGGCGTTGCAGTGAAGTAGTAGCGGTACACCGCATTGCCGCCAGCATCATGCTGGCGGGCTGCATGATCGACGTGCACACCGAATATATGGTCGCCACCATGATCAGCAATCGCTGACCGGACTCCGGTGGAAAGGCCCGGATAGGCGGCCATCACACGGTCGACGTGGGGTTGGCTCGGATACGACACCGCAAACATGTCCCGCATGTCTTTCAGGGATACGGGCTGCACATTCTTGACGTCGCTGCTGTCGCGATAGAACTCACCACCAGCCGGATGCATGAAGTCAGCGAAAAGCGTGGCTTCGTCGGAGTTGTAGCCGATCATCAGCGGGACCGATGCCTGCAGCTGTGCACTGAATGCCGACATCGGCGCCATCGGCAAGACCACGTCATCGATTACCGGGTAAAAGTGACGGCCGAGCAACGGGAGCTTCTGGTAGTACTCGGTGAGCTCCTCCGGTGCCATTGCACGCATCCGGTCGATCTGGCCCGGCTCGGAACCAACCACGGCTTTCGCGAACTCGACGCCAGCATCTTCGCCAGACATGAAGTCAAGCGCCGGGCGCCGCAGCTGCAACCATCGGCCGCTGTCGCTCGGGCTCTGCGCGATCGCACGATGAAACAGGCCGCGCGCTCGCGGGGTGGTCATCAGGTTGAGTACGGCTTGACCACCAGCTGACTCACCGAAAATCGTGACGCATTCTGGGTCGCCGCCGAAGCTGGCGATGTTGTCGCGCACCCATTCGAGTGCTGCAACCTGGTCGAGCAGGCCGTAGTTGCCAGACACCCGATCAGGTGATTCTTCGGCGAGTTCCGGGTGAGCCAGGAAGCCGAACATGCCGAGGCGGTAGTTGATCGTGACGAGGACACACCCTCGTTCGGGGAGCGCGTCGCTGTTGTAATGCGGCTCAGTGCCGCTGCCGTCGGTGTGATCGCCACCGTGGATCCACACCATGACCGGCAGCTTCTCGGCGTGCGAGGGTGCATGAATATTCAGTTGTAGGCAGTCTTCGCTTTGCGTCAGTTTGGCGACTTTGAGGCCTACAGCCAACGCCTTCTTGCGTGCCCGACTCAGCCCGAGCCCATCGATCAGGGTGTTAAAGAACAACTCGAAGCCTGCTGCACGTTGGTACGCATGCGGCCCAAACTTGGTGCAGGCCAACGTGCCACTCCATGGCTCAACTGGCTGCGGTCGCTGCCAGCGAAGCGGGCCGACCGGTGGCGCTGCGAAAGGAATGCCCCTGAAGTGCAGCATCCGGCCCTTGGACCCGACGGTTCCCTTGACCTTTCCGGCAAGAGTCGTTGCAGTGGTTGTCCGCGAAGCCATCAACCAGCTTTGCACGTCGCGGCGCGTCACACCTCCTCTCGCGTCGTGGTGAGGCCACTTCACATGACCATTGACACACCCCTCAATTATTCTGTATCGTGGAACCGTTCCACCATGCGGAATTTTGCAGCCCTGCGGAGTGCGCTCAGTCGGTGGTGGCCAGATCAATCGAAAGACCGCGCGGCCTTCGTTCCGAGCAGCAACTCGCATCCACCCAGGTCGGTGCAGAATGGACCCAACATGAGCTTCCCCTCTGACCTCGACATCGCCAGCAGGGCGACCCTCAAACCGCTTACCGAGGTCGCCGCCGAATCCGGCATCCCCCTCGAGCACCTCGAGCCCTACGGTTTCGGCGCCGCAAAAATCCAGCTTGAGGCCATCGCGAAGATGCAAGACCGACCGAAGGCGAAGTATGTCGTGGTCTCCGCGATCACTCCGACGCCCCTCGGTGAGGGCAAGACCACCACAACAGTTGGTCTGGGTATGGGGTTCAGCCACATCGGCAAACGCGGCGTCATCGCCATTCGCCAACCGTCGATGGGTCCAACATTCGGCATCAAAGGCGGCGCTGCTGGCGGCGGCTACAGCCAGGTCGTGCCAATGGAGCTGCTGAACCTCCACCTCACGGGTGACATGCACGCCGTCACGGCCGCACACAACATGTGCTCGGCGGCGCTCGACGCCCATCTCTTCCATGGCAACGACCTTGCGCTCGACATGCACAACATCACATGGCGCCGGGTGATCGACGTCAACGATCGTGCGCTGCGCAACGGTGTGATCGGGCTCGGAGGTCGCCTCGATGGCGTGCCGCGTGAAACTGGCTTCGATATCACCGCCGCCTCCGAAGTGATGGCCACTCTGGCACTTTGCACCTCGCTGCAAGACCTCCGCGAACGGCTCGGTCGGATCGTCGTCGGCTACACCAAGGCCGGCACGCCGGTCACTGCCGAAGAGTTGAAGGTCGCCGGCGCAATGGCAGTCATCTTGCGTGAAGCCATCAAGCCCAACTTGATGCAGACCCTCGAGAACACGCCTGCGCTCGTTCACACCGGCCCGTTCGGCAACATCGCCACGGGCAACAGCTCAATCGTCGCCGACCGCATCGGCATCCACATGGGCGACTACTTGATCACCGAAGCTGGTTTCGGCGCCGACATGGGTGCCGAGCGTTTCTTCAACATCAAATGCCGGGCCTCGGGCCTCGCACCAGATGCTGCAGTTCTCGTCGCCACGGTGCGCGGGCTCAAGGCACACTCGGGCAAGCACACGATCGTCGCCGGCAAGCCACTACCCGAGGACCTCCTCAGAGAGAACCCGGACGAGGTGCACCAGGGCGGTGACAACCTCCGTAAGCAGCTCGAGAACATGCGGATCCACGGCTGCACCCCGGTTGTCGCGATCAACATGTTCCCCGGCGACCACAGCGCAGACATCAACGCGATCAAGGAAATCGCCGAGGAATTTAACGCTCGCTCGGCAGTCTCGACGCACTTCACCGATGGCGGCGCCGGCGCAACCGAACTGGCCCACGCCGTGGCCGAAGCCGCCGAAGAAGAGTCCAACTTCCAGGTGCTTTACCCCGACGAGATGAGCCTGCGCGACAAGATCACCACCGTTGCCCAGAAGGTCTACGGCGCTGACGGCGCCGAGTTCTCGGCCGCCGCCAACAAGCAGATCGACAACTACGAAGCAAACGGCTTCGGCAACCTGCCGGTGTGTATTGCCAAGTCTCACCTGTCGCTCTCTCACGATCCCAACCTCAAGGGCGCACCGACGGGCTGGACCCTGCCGGTACGCGAAGTCCGCGCGTCGGTCGGTGCCGGTTTCGTTTACCCAATCTGCGGCGACATGCGCACCATGCCAGGACTCGGTAAAACGCCAGCCCTACAAACCATCGACATTGACGCCGACGGCAACATCGTTGGACTCAGCTAGCCGCACAGTTTCACCTGGGGTCTGACCCCGAGTGCAACTGATCAACGAATAAGGAGGCGACAACGATGTCCGCCGAAGCAAAAGCCCTTCCCGCCATGACCACCAGCCGGCTACGCCGCGGGCTTCGACGCCCCTTACTGCTGCCCGGCCCTTCGCCGCTCCGATCGGTGATCGAAAACGCGAAGGTCGAGCTCATCCCGATGAAGAGCCTCGAGCGTGCAATCTCGGAACTCAAACCGGCCTCGCATATCTCGATGACGTGTTCTCCCGCGAAAACCATCGAAGCGACCCTCGACGAAACTGCGGCACTCGTCGCAGCCGGCCACTCGGTCACGCCCCATATCTCGGCGCGCATGGTGCAAACCCACGATCATCTCGCGCAGATCCTGAACCGACTCGCCGAAATCGGCACGCGCGAGATTTTCGTCGTCGGCGGCGACGCCGACCCGCCCGGCTGCTTCTTCGACGCGATCGAGTTCATCGAGGCACTCATCGCACTCGACGACTCGAACGAGTGCCGCGTCGTCGACCACATTGGCTACACGTCGTATCCAGACACACATCCATTCATCACCGACGTGCAGCTCCACGATGCGCTGCACGTCAAGCAGAAAATGATTCTCGAGTCCGGCCGGACCGCACACGTGTCGACGCAAATGTGTTTCTCGTCCGACCAGATCCGCGACTGGCTGCGGCTGGAGCGAGCAGCCGGGCTGACCATTCCGGTCCACCTTGGCATTCCGGGTGTGATCGACAAGGCAAAGCTGATGACGATGGGCGTCCGCCTGGGCGTCGGCACATCACTCCGTTATTTGTCGAAGAACAAAAAGGCACTCGGCAAGATGATGACACAGCGCGCATTTGAACCCGATCAACTGCTCAAGCCGCTCGCGCCGCACCTCGAAGAACTCGGCATCGGTGGTATCCACCTCTACACGTTCAACCAGGTCGCGACCACCGAAGCCTGGCGTCAAAAGACCCTCGCCTGATCAGTTCGGTTCGTGTTATTTGTGGCGGCGCGACACCGCTGCTCGGCTGACGACCTTGGTGGCCTTGACCGGAAGTACGACGAGACGGATCGCAACATTCGAGGCTCGCGCCGGGAACGGTACGAACTTGGTTTGACGTTCGCTCGGTAGCGCATCCTTGAAGGCGATCCGGTAGCCGACGAAGACGAGGATCACCGAGAACCACGCGCTCATCGTGAAGAAGAACGCGTCGTCGCCGAACCATGACATCAGTGGGGCTGCGACGAGTGGACCGACCAGGGCACCCGACCCGTTGATTCGCACCAATGTGCCAGCTGCACCGACCGTCTTTTCGACCGGTGTCCAGTCGAGTGTGTACGAAACCACGAGTGAGTACAGCGGGAACATCGTGCCGCCAATCCCGAACATGACGAGCAGCATGAGCGCGCTGTCTGGCCGCACTGTCGACGCAGCCACCGACAGGGCCCCTGCTGCGATCACGACGCCAAAGATCACCGCACGCCGCGACACCCGGTCGGACAGGCGGCCAATCGGCCACTGCAGAGCAATCGCGCCGATCGTCGGGGCGATAAGAAACGCGGCTGTCCGGTCGACAGACAGGCCGCTCCGTGTTGCATAGACCGCTGCCAGGCTCAGCAATACACCGGCCGAAGCACCACTCATGAACGAACCAACCACGCCCGTCGGAACGTAGCCGATCAGTTCTCGGATAGAGACCTTTTCGACCGGGCGACTCGGTGGCACCCTTGCAGCAGCAGCAAGCGTCACGGGTACCAGCGCCAGCGAGACCAGCACCGACGAAACGATGAACAGGTGAAAGCCATTCGGGTCAGCAACGGCAATGAGGTACTGACCGATGCCAAGACCGGCCATCGATATGATCATGTAGAGGGCAAGTGTGCGTCCGCGATTCTTTGGAGTCGAGAGCTCGGCCAGCCATGACTCGATCACGATGTACAGACCGGCGAAGCAGAAGCCGAACACGAAACGCATTGCAGTCCACGTGACCGGCACAACCGACAGGGCATGAATCAGGACCGCACTCGACGCCAACGACGCCAGGCCGGCGAACACACGGATGTGACCGACGGACGCGATCATTTTCACGACAAGACTTGGCGCAATCAGGAACCCCGCAAAGTAGCCCGCCATGATCACGCCGGTGACCACAACGCTGAAGCCCTCGTTACCCGAGCGGACGCCGATCACTGCACCGTTGAGCCCGTTGCCAATCATCAGCAGGCCGAGGCCAAGAAACAGCGCCCAGAGACCCGCAGCAGAATCGCCTTCCGGCTCAGCTGCGAGATCCGTTGGCCCGCCCGTTTGATGTCCAGCCTCTGTCGGCGCGTCGTCGTGAGGCGCGTTGATTCCGACGTTCACCGCTGGGATCTTTCGGTCCCCGGCACTACTGGGCTGTTCCATGGTAGGCAGGCTGACGAAATCTACCCCTTCTTCGCCCTTTCGAATTTGAAGTCGACAAATTTCTGAGATAGCCGCCCAGTTCAACGGCGACGACCGCGGAGCTTGTCGAGTTGTCGTCTGTCACGCTTGGTTGGTCGCCCCGCGCCACGATCTCGTTCGAAGATCGGCGGGGACAGCGGATCGCGCTCAGGCGGGGGCGGACTGTGATCGACGAAGCACGTGGCCGCGACCGGTGCGCCGACGCGCTTCGCAAGGACCGTGACCACATCGGCTATTCGTTCCCGCTGGTTGAGGCGCGCCTCGATTCGATCGCCCACCTTGACCGAAGACGACGGCTTCGCGGGCGCGCCGTTGATCTTCACATGACCCCCTCGACACGCATCGGCTGCGTCGGCCCGTGTTTTGGTCAGTCGAACCGACCACAGCCACTGGTCAACTCGAGCGCTCTCCACGCCTCCATCTTGCACCAGAAATTCGCTGTTTGTCGCGCCCGGCTCGCATGACTACCTACTGGTCGGTAGGCTACATGTTGTGAACGAGCAGGAAATCCTCCACGCGATCACTCCCGACGTCGAGCAGCTACTCGAACGGCATCTGGCGACCACCAAAGAGTGGTTCCCGCATGAGTATGTGCCGTACAGCCGCGGTCGGGACCACATGGAGGGACATCAGTGGTCCCCCGACGATGCCGATCTGGCTGGTGCAAAACTTTCTGAAGAGGTTCGTAGCGCACTGCTGGTCAACCTGCTCACCGAAGACAATCTGCCGTATTACTTCCGATCGGTCGAGCGGATGTTCGGTAAAGACGGCGCCTGGGGCGAATGGGCTCGCCGTTGGACCGCCGAAGAAGGTCGTCACTCGATGGCGATCTATGGCTACATCACCGTCACCAGAGCGATCGATCCAATCGAGCTGGAGCGGAGCCGAATGGTGCAGGTCAGCAAAGGCGAAACGCCTGACCCCGAGACCACCCACGACGGATTCATCTACCTCGCTTTGCAGGAACTCGCCACGCGAATCTCGCATCGCAACACCGGTGCCCAACTCGGTGACGACGTCGGCTTCAACCTGCTCAAGCGAGTGTGCGGCGACGAAAATCTTCACCAGCTTTTCTACCGCGATCTCGCAGCAGCAGCGATCAAGGCCGACCCAAACACGATGATGATCGCGATGGAAAAGCAGGTCCGTTCGTTCGCGATGCCGGGTACCGGCATTCCTGACTTCGAGCGGCATGCCAAGGCCATTGCCCGCGCCGGCATCTACGACCTACAGATCCACCACGAACAGATTCTGGCCCCCGTGGTCCTGCGCCAGTGGGACGCCGCGAACATCACGGGCCTCTCTGGCGAGGGTGCTGCAGCGCAGGAACGCTTAATGAAGCGGATGGCAACCAGCGCACGTGTCGCACAGCGGTACGCCGAAAAGCGCGATGCCCAAATGCAACCGGCCTAAGCCACCCCTAGGCGAACGCCGTTCCGGCGACCATGGCGACGATGAGCACCATCAGCCCGAACAACACGAGGCGGCGCTTCATGTCTGAATGCTGTGATTGCATGAGACAATTCTCGCCCGTTTCGACGAGAAGCGTCCAGACACCCTGGCGGACCCGAGCGAAATTTGGGTTGGGAACACCCCACCGCCTACAACACTGCTCATGATGAGTCGACTGTTTCTTGCCGTCTGGCCAACGGCCAACGTCGTCGAAATGCTCACCGAGTTGCCCCGTAAAGACCAGCAGGGAGTGCGCTTCGTCGCACCAGAGAACTGGCATGCCACGCTCCGCTTCCTCGGCGAGGCCGACATTGACGACGTGTGCGAAGCAATGAATCGCGCTGAACTGCCAGCGGCAGTCGCCCGAGTTGGCCCGGCCATCGACATGCTCGGAACGCATTCGGCAATGGCACCGGTCAACGGGATCGATCCACTTTCTGCAGCCGTGGTGGAGGCAACAGCCGGTCTCGGCAGCCTCGCTCCGCGGCCGACGTTCACCGGCCACATCACCATCGCTCGGGTTAAGCGTGGTGCCATCGTGCGCAAGATCGTTGGCATGCTGTGCCAGGCAGAGTTCGACGTTGATGAGGTTGCCCTCGTCGAGAGCCGCCTGCACCCAGACGGCGCTCGCTATACAACGGTTGCTACTTGGCCCACCCGCTGACTCTTCACTGATCCGCCCGCTGACCCGACTTGCGATCTCGACCTCCAAGCCAGCACTACTGTCGGGACATGATCGATGGCGCTGACGACCGGCTTCCGACGCGTGTCCAGACACCCCGACTACTCCTGCGGTGTTGGCAGCACGACGAAGCCTCGATACTCGGCGACCTCGTCGAGGGCAACGTTGAGCATCTCCGACCGTGGATGCCCTGGATCAAATTTGAACCCCAAACGGTCGCCGAACGCGTCGCATTAATCGAAACGTGGACTCGCGAGTGCGAAGAAGGCGGCGACGTCGTGTTCGCCACGTTCTTCGACGGCATCGCAATCGGGAGCTGTGGGCTCCACCGTCGCGTTGGCGCCGGCGCAGTCGACATCGGCTACTGGATCGTTGCCGACCACACGCGGCGCGGATTCGCTACAGAGATCACCTCGGCGTTGACAACCACGGCGTTTGGCGTCGCTGGCATCGAACGCGTCGAGGTCCACACCGATGAGGCCAACGAGGCGAGCGCTGGCGTTCCTGCCAAGCTCGGCTTCCAACGCGACCGAGTCATTGAAAAAGAGCCAACAGCAGTTGCGGAGTCTGGACGGTTGGTCATCTGGACGATGGCCAAAGCCGACTGGCGCTAACTGTCCACTACGACCAGGCGTTCCCGAACGTGTTGCGGAAGGCGAGCTGGCTCGGGGGCTGCCGGGTAATCGGGCCGTGGCCCTTGCCGACCGGATACCCGATCGGGACGAGTGCTGCGGTGGCCCAACCCTCGGGAATCTTGAGGAGGTCCATCACTTCAGCCTCGCGGAGGCAGTGGAGCGTTGTCAGTGTGCAGCCCAGCCCTTCGGCAACGCAGGCAAGCATCGCGTTCTGTACCGCCGGATAAATTGACCCGCCCCCGACCACGCTGACGCGGTCGAGCTTGGCATCAGTAATTGCCATCATCTTGGGATTGGCACAGAACACGAGAATGGCCGGTGCCTCATGCAGGTGTTCGGCAAGGTGGTCGCCGGCGGCCGCGATGCGTTCCCAGGGGGCGAGTTGTTCGGGCGGCAGGCCTTCCATCATCTTCATGAAGCCGGCGACGTACTTTGCCCACTCGGGCGCGTAGATGTCTGCGAGTCCCTGTTTCACCACGGGGTCCGTCGCGACCACGACGCGCCACGGCTGGGTGTTGCCACCGGTCGGTGCCCAACACGCGGCTTGGAGCACGCGCTCGAGCACGTGATCAGGAATCGGGTCAGGGCGTAGTTTTCTGACGGCACGCAGCGTGCTCATCGTCTCGTAGAGGCCGGGCTGTACAGGTTCGTCGCTCACCCGACCAGCCTGACACAGCACGACACCACAAAAGCCTTCGGGAGTGCAGTGCCTAGAGCGACGGGCGGAGTTCAGTGATGGTCTTGATAACGCTCTTGCCGCGGACCGCCACTGCGCTCTCCTGCTGAGCGGGCGAGCTGGATCTGTGCGCGTCCGCCTCAACGATGAGCTGCTCGGCGGAGAAATCGCTGACGATCTCGAAACCAGCGTCGATGATCATCTGATACGTGCGGTTGGCGGTCTCACCTTTGGCGTTGAGGTAGCCATCGAGGAACAGTGAGTTCGCTGCGTACAGGCCCAGGACTTCCATCGATCGCAAGTGGAACTCGCGGCCAGCTGCGATGCGGACCTCGGCGGTCGGGTTGGTGAGGCGGAACATCGAGAGCACTCGCAGGCAGTACTGCGGTGAGAGACCCTGAGGCGTCACGAGTTCGTTGCCCTCGAAGGGCAGGAGGAAGTTGACGGGGATCGACTCGGCTTCCAACTCGCGGAGCGTCTTGGCAATCTCGACGAGGTCCGATGCCGGCTCGCCCATCCCAGCAATTAACCCGGAGCACATCTCGATGCCGTTGCGTTTCGCTGCTCGAAGTGTGTTGATGCGGTCTTGATACGTGTGAGTCGTACAGATCTCGGCGTAGTGCTCTTCAGATGTGTTGAGGTTGTGGTTCAGTCGGTCCAGGCCGGCGGCGGCCAGCACGGCGGCCTTGTCGTCATCGAGCAGACCGGCCGACACACATACCTCGAGTGGATACAGCGCCTTGACGTCCCGGACCAGCGACGCCAGTTCGGCCGTACGCGCCGTGGACGGCCCCCGACCGGAGAACACCATGCAATACCGGAAGGCTCCATTCTCATACGCAAGCTTGGCTTCGGCAAGGATCTCATCCCGACTTTTCATCGGGTACTCCTCGATATTGACATCACTGTTCTTGGCCTGGGTGCAGTACGAACAGTCTTCTGGACACTTCCCGTTTGCCGCATTGTTCAGGATGTGGACGTGAACCTGGTTGCCCCAGTTTGCTTTGCGAACGGTGTAGGCCTCGTTGAGTAGCGGCAACAGATCGACCTGGGGGTCCAGCAGGAGCTGTTCGCAGACGTCGTCGGAGAGCTCTTCACCGTCGAGAACTCGGGCGGCCAGGAGGGAGACGTTAAGTGCATCCATATTCGGCGCATGGTACGCACCGCCCCCGAAGAGTCTTTCCCAGAGGGCAGGGCAATCGTCACATCAGCCTGACCGGCCCCTCACGGCGTGTCTGCGATCCCGACCCCACTGGCTGAGGCGATCGCTGCTCCAACATGCCCGGCATCCGACGCGGAAATTGCTCAGGTGCTCAGGATCATCGAAGCGACATCGGCGAGCGTGGTGGCGACGTGATTGATGCGTGGCGCGTCCGGAATCGGTCGACGCCCAGGGTTGAACCAACAGGTGGCGCAACCAGCAGCAGCTCCGCCGGCCACGTCGGAACTGAGGCTGTCGCCGACGACCAGGACACTTGCGGGGTCGGGGTTGCCGTGAGCGGCAAGAGCCACGTCAAAGAAGGCCGAGCTTGGTTTCGCGTGCCCAATCTCGCTCGACACAGTTACCGAAGCGAAATAGTGCGTCAGGCCGAATCGTTCGAGCCGGGGGCGCTGTACCTCGGAGTAGCCGTTGGTGATCAAGCCCATCGGGACCGCTCCGTGGAGCAGGTCGAGTAGTTCGATGGCACCGGGCCACAGCGTCCCGGAGCGACTCAGCCAGCTCAGGTACTGCGATGCCAGCAATGCCGGATCCAGGTCGAGATCGGTGTGCTCGATCAGTAGCCGAAATCGCTCGTCGTTGAGCGTGTCGAGCGTGAGCTCGCCAGCTTCGAGTTGGGTCCACAGCGGTGCGGCAACCTGCTGAAAGCTCGACAGATAGTCGGCACCGCAAGCGACGCCATGGTCCTCAAGCAGCGCCGGCAGGGCCGCGCTCTGCGCTGACGTGAAGTCGGACAGCGTGTTGTCGAGATCGAACAACACGACCTCGTAACGAGACAAGGACTTCGGGGCGTTTGCTGTGCTCACCCTTGCACGCTATCGAGGTGTTACAGGTCGATCTCAAGACCGATGCCCTGCCCGTTCGCGGCAGTATCTGACCCAGATCAGCCAGAGCGAGTTGGCCCATCAACCGGTCAGCGGGCGATGACGGAGACGGTCTCGGCCGCGTCGATCAGCCAACCAGGGAAGACACCGACGAACAGCGTGAAGGCTGCGGCACCAAAGATCGCCACACCAGCCGAGAACGGCATGATCACCGCTTCTGCTTCGTCGCCACCCTCAGGCTCGGCAAGCCACATGTTGACCATGATCCGCAGGTACAGGAACGCTGCCACGACGGCAGCGACCATGGCAATGACCGCAATGACGTAGCTCTCTTCTTCAACAGCGGCCTGGATAACACCGAACTTCGCAATGAAGCCCGATGTCAGCGGCACGCCGGCCTGGGCAAGCAGGAAGACGGTGAACGCCAAAGCCAGGGTCGGGCGGCGCTTGGCGAGGCCCTTGAACGAGTCGAGCGACGAGTCGCCGTCTTCGTCGCCTGATGCCTTCGACACGATGGTGACAACACCGAACGAACCAATGACGAGCACTGAATACAGCATCAGGTACAGCGCTACTGCGGCGATGCCATCGCCCGGCAGAGCTTCGCCGGCCGTGTTACGAGCAGCCTCCACACCCACCAGTAAGAAGCCAGCGTGGCTCACCGACGAGTAGGCGAGCATGCGCTTGACGTTGGTCTGCACGACGGCCAGGAATGAACCAACGACCAGCGAAAAGACCGCAAGCGCCCAGATAACCGGGCCCCAGTCATCACGGAAGAACGGGAGGGCGGTCACGAGCACACGGATCATCGCGGCGAAGGCGGCGGCTTTGCCGACTGATGCCATGAATGCGGTGACCGGCGACGGTGCCCCCTGGTAGACGTCGGGCGTCCACACGTGGAACGGAGCTGCCGCAACCTTGAAACCAAGCCCGACGACCAACATCGCGATGCCGGCGAGCGCCAACGGGTCGGAGTTGTCGAGGTCGACACCATTGCGGAAGGCGATGACCATCTCAGTGATGTTGGTGGTGCCCGATGCCCCATACAGGAGCGCAATGCCGTAGAGGAAGAACGCCGAAGAAAAGCCACCGAGCACGAAATACTTGATGCCGGACTCTGCCGACTTAAGCGAACGACGATTCGAGGCGGCAAGTACGTAGAGCGCAAGCGACAGTGTCTCGAGGCCGAGGAACAGCACGATGAGGTCGTTGGCCGACGCCATGACGATGCCACCGATAGCAGCAACCATGTACAGCGCGTAGATCTCGGGGCCTTCGTTCGGCGTCCCACGCAGAAACGAGTCGGTCAAGAGCGATACGAGCAGCAAGCTCATACAGATCGTGATCGTCAAGAACATAGCGAACGTGTCGAAGGCGATGGCACCGCCAACGAGCGTCTGCACGCCATTGTCGGTGATGTCGTCCCACTGGACCATTGCCAACGCACCGGCGGTACCGGCAGTGAATGCGGACACGAAGGCGTACAGGCCCTTGGGCCACTGCGGCGTCAGTGCGCCCACGACCATGATGGCGAGGGCACCGCCAAGCAGCGCCAGCATCGGCGACAGTGCAAACCAGTTGACCTCAGGGCCCTGGAATGTCTGCGCCGGAAGCTGCCCCGGGAAGCTGCCAGCGAACGAAGAAGCGAGCTCAGAGATCATTTGCCGGGCTCCTCTCCCTCGTTGCCTTGACTCTCAGAATCGTCATGGGACTCAACGTCACCACTGTCATGGGACTCATCGTCTCCGCTCTCACAACCGTTGCTCTCGTCACCGTGCGCTTCAGCGCTCGCGTCTGCTTCGACACCCGCTTCGGCGTGTTCGACTTCGAACGTTCCGCACTGCTGGCCAGGATCAGGAATATTGAAGGCGCTGTTGTCGGCCACATGGGTGACGAGTACCTCGACGCTCGGCTCGATGCGATCGAGGAGCGGCTTCGGGTACACCCCGGTGAAGACGATGGCGACAATGAACGGCAGGAGCACCATGGCTTCCTTGGCACGCAGTTCGGGGAACGCAGCGTTGGCTTCGTCAGGCTCGCCGTGGAAGACACGTTGGTATGCCCACAGGAGATACAGCGCGGCGAGGATGACACCAGCCGTTGCAACGACGGTCCACCATCGCGCAGTCTGGAACGATCCGAGCAGAATCAGGTACTCACCGATGAAACCGTTCAAACCTGGCACGCCGATCGACGACAGCATCACGATCATGAAACCGGCTGCAAAGAGCGGGGCGACTTTCTGGATGCCGCCGAGTTCGGCAATCTGACGGGTCTTGCGACGCTCATAGATCATGCCGACGAGAAGGAAGAGCGCGCCGGTCGACACACCGTGGTTGACCATCTGCAGCACCGAGCCAGAGATCGCCTGCGTCGTGAAGGCGAACGTGCCGAGGATGATGAAGCCGAGGTGCGCAACCGATGAGTAGGCAACGAGTCGCTTGAGGTCTTTTTGCATCGTGGCCGCAATGGCGCCGTAGATGATCCCGATGACAGCAAGCGTGAGCCACAGTGATCGGCTCCATACCGCTGCCTCAGGGAAAAGGTAGAGGCCGAAGCGCAGGAAGCCGTACGTACCGAGCTTCAGCATGACGCCAGCCAGAACGACCGAGCCAGCGGTCGGGGCCTGCGTGTGAGCGTCAGGCAACCAAGTGTGCAACGGGAAGATCGGAACCTTGACGGCAAACGCGATTGCAATCGAGAAGAACAGCCAGCGGCCAACGTTCGCGCTGAAGTTAGCGTTCTCGGCGATTTCGACGAGGTCAAATGTGAGGTAGCCGACGTCTTCGCGAGCGAGCATCGCTGTGGCGATAACTCCGACCAGCATGAAGGCCGAACCAAACATCGTGTAGAGGAAGAACTTCGTCGCCGCGTACACCCGGTTTTCGTAACCCCAGCCACCGATGAGGAAGTACATCGGCACGAGCACGATCTCGAAGAAGATGAAGAACAGGAAGAGATCAAGCGAGAGGAACGAACCCATGACGCCGGCCTGCAGCATCAGCAGCCAGGCGAGATATGGCTTCTCGTCATGGTGGGCGTCGATGCCCACGATGGCCAACGGAAACAGCACGCCGGTCAACACGATGAGGAACAGCGAGATACCGTCAACACCAAGGTGCCAGCCAATACCCCACTGCTCAATCCAAGCGTGCTTCGATGAGAACTGGAAGCCGGCCTCGCCCTGCTCGAACGCAAACAGCAGCCAGATCGACAAAGCCCCCGTACCGACGGACGCCATCAGGGCAATCAGTTTGGTGATCTCGGGACGCGACTTGTTCGTCAAGGCGACTGCAACCGCGCCGACGAACGGCACGAGGATCAACATAGTGAGGATCGGGAACGACACCGGAGCACCGTTCGATTCCTGCGCCGCGAGCAGGCCGCCTGCGGGAAGAAAAGCGAATAAACCAGACATTAAAGAATTCCTCGAATCACCACGAACCAACCGAGGAGCAAGACGACACCAATGCCGATCACCCCGGCATATTGACGCACATAACCGGTCTGGGCCTTGCGAACCTGGTTCGACGTTTCACGCACCAACGTAGCAACGCCATTGACTGCACCATCGACCACCTTGGTGTCGAAGTCGGCGACACCATCGAAACCCTTGCGGCCAGGGTTGCCCATGAACCAGCTGATCATGTTGTCGTAGTTCCAGCCGTCGGCAAACAGCTTCGGCTCGATCGGCTTGGCCATCTTCTTCTGGTACACGGCAAACGCTCCGGCGATACCAATCAGCGCACAGGCAACAGCGATGGCAATCAAGATCATCTTGTTGTCGTATGCCCACGTGCCCTTGATGATCGCTTCACCAATGCCGCGCTCTTCGGGGCCTTCGCCGAACTCGACGATTGGGTGGAGCCAGTCGAGCAGCTTGTGCTGGGCGCCCTTCGGAATGATGCCGATCGACGGCAGCTGGATGATGCCACCAACCATCGAGAGCCCAGCGAGGACCACCAGCGGGATGAGCATGGTCGGGGGCGACTCGTGCGGCTTGAACTCGCCGTGCGCGCCATGCGTTTCGACAGGTGCGGGCTGGTCAGCGACGGCCGCTGCGTCATTGCCGTCAGCGTCAGCGTCAGCAGCTCCAACGTCAGCAGCAGACTCAAGGTGCGCTGCTTCTTCTGCGTTTGCGAGCGAGCCCCACTTCTGCTCACCGAAGAAGGTCATGACGACCTGGCGAGTCATGTAGAACGCTGTGAGGATCGCTGTGACGATGCCGATTACGTAGAGGATCGGGCTCTCAGCGAGAGCGAACAGCAAGATCTCGTCTTTCGACCAGAACCCAGCGAACGGCGGCACACCGGCAATGGCAAGCCAGCCAATGATGAACGTCGATGCGGTGATCGGCATGAGCTTGAACAGCTTGCCCATCTTGCGCATGTCTTGCTCGTCGTGCATGCCATGGATGACCGAGCCCGAACCGAGGAAGAGCAGCGCCTTGAAGAAGGCGTGCGTGACCATATGGAAGATGGCTGCCACATAGGCGCCAGTGCCGACGGCGAGGAACATGTAGCCAAGCTGCGACACCGTCGAGTAGGCCAACACCTTCTTGATGTCGTTCTGCGCAAGGGCAATCGTGGCCGCGAACAGTGCGGTGATCGCTCCGGTGTAGGCAATGAGTGTCGGGACCCAGTCGGCAGCTGCGCCCAGGACCGGATTGATGCGGACCATCAAGAACACGCCGGCCGTGACCATCGTTGCTGCGTGGATAAGCGCCGACACGGGGGTCGGGCCGGCCATGGCGTCAGGTAGCCACACATAGAGCGGGAGCTGAGCTGATTTACCCACCGCCCCGAGGAACAGCAGCGCGGCGATGCCGGTTGCGGTTGCCTGGGTCAGCGTGCCAGCAAGCGCGCTCTCGTTGATCACGGCGTAGTCGATCGAGCCGACGGCGCCGAATGCGAGGAACATCGCGAGCATCACGCCGAAGTCACCAATGCGGTTGGTGACGAAGGCCTTCTTGCCTGCCGAAGCGTTCGCATCCTTGGTGTGCCAGAAGGAGATGAGGAAGTACGAGCACGTACCGACGCCTTCCCAACCAAGGAAGGTGACCAGCAGGTTCGAACCGAGCACCAGCAACGTCATCGAGAGAACAAAGAGGTTGAGGTACAGGAAGAACTTGGAGAACTTCGGGTCGCCGTGCATGTAGCCGACCGAATACAGGTGAATGAGCGAGCCAATACCTGTGACGAAGAGCAGCATCGTGCTGCTCAGCGGGTCGACAAGGAAGGCCATGTCGATTTTCAGATCGCCGACCGGCACCCAGGAGAAGAGGGTCACGATTTCGGAGCGATCAGCAGCTTCTCGCGACAGCAGGTCGAAGAAGATGCCAACGGCAGCAGCGAACGACAGCAGCACCATCGTCGTGGCGAAGTGGCCGGCTTTCGGCTCACCGAGCTTGCGGCCTCCGATGAGGATCGTCAGGAAGCCGACGAGCGGGAAGAATGGCACCAGCCAAACAAGATCAATCATGACTAGCCCTTCAATTCCGCGAGGTCGTCAGCGGTGGCGCCAGGCTTGCGGCGCAAAATCGACACGATAATACTGAGGCCAACCACGACTTCGGCGGCGGCAACGACCATCACGAAGAACACGGCGGTCTGGCCGTTGATGTCGCCCAGCTTGATGGCGAGCGCAACGAAGGTGAGGTTGGCGGCATTGAGCATCAGCTCGATGCACATGAACATCACCAACGGGTTGCGGCGGATCAAGAGGCCGACCGCGCCGATGCTGAAGAGCATCGCCGCAAGAATGAGGTACCAGGACGGTTCGATGGCAGCAATCACTTGGACGTTCCCGACGTGTTCGCGGATTCGGCATCGGCCATTTCCTGGTTGCGCGGCCACTTGCGGGTCAGCACGACAGTGCCGGCAACGGCGACGATCAGCAAGACCGACGTGAGTTCAAACGCAAAAATGTGGTCCCCGTAGAGGTTCTCGGCCAACTGCTTAATGTTGCTGTCGCTATCACCAGTGACCGTGGCAATGTCGAGGCCGTCACCGACGGCATTGGGCAGCACCGTGGCACTGTCGGCCTTGATGATGGCGGCCGTGAGGAGCGAAACGAGCCCGAGGCCCATGATCGCCGCGAGCGGACGCTGCACCCTGATTGGTTCAATCGAGAGGTCCATTGCATTATCGACACCGAGCAGCATGATGACGAAGAGGAACAGCACGACGATCGCGCCCGCATAGACGATGATCTGGACGGCTGCGAGGAAGTGCGCTTCTTGGGCAACGAACTGCACCGCAATACCAAAGAGCGTGAGCACCAAGCCGAGTGCAGCGTGAACAGGGTTCTTCAGCGTGATGACGCCAATGGCGCCGCCAAGCACCATCGCGGCAGCCGCGAAAAAGACGAGATATTCAAGAAAGGTCGTATTCATATGTTCAGCGCTTTACTGTTCGGATTCCAGACAACGTCGCGGGATACTCAGAAGTATCACGCTCCGCCTGCTTGGGTTCAGGAGCACGCAGACCGTAGCCGAGTTCGTTACTCCAACCCACCTCCCCTTCGAAGGTGGCGTCGCCTGACGGTGACGTGGCGCGCATCCATCCAGACGTGTTGTCGTCTTCACCCTCGCGCCAGTCTTCCCATGGAAGGCGCTGCGCCTTACCATCGTCGTCAACAACGAGTTCAGTCTTGGTATAAATCGCGTCCTGCCGATTGGTGAACGAGAACTCAAACATCTTCGACTCGGTGATGGCCTCGGTCGGGCATGCCTCGACGCAGAGATCACAGTGGATGCAACGCAAGTAGTTGATCTCATAGATCCAGCCGAAACGCTCGCCGGGAGAGGTGGGGTTGTCCGCGTCGTTGTCAGCACCGCGCACGTGAATGCAATCGGCAGGACAGACACCGGCGCACAGCTCGCAACCAATGCACTTTTCCATTCCGTCTTCGTAACGGTTCAGGACGTGACGACCATGCATCCGCTCAGGCTTCGGGATCTTCTCGTCGCCTTGTGACGTCGAGGTGAAGTCGCCCTTCTTCTTCGCGCGACGACCACCGGAGTACTGCGTGGTCACCCGCTTACCGCCAAAGAGGCGGTGCTGGCGAAGGGGAATGAGAAATCCTTCGAAGTAACCCATCAGTTCGAGCCCTTTCCGGAGCCGGCTGTCGTTGACCCGGTTGTCGTTGATTGAGCTGCCGTTGAT
>ERZ888423.1562-NODE-1562-length-19429-cov-12.861774_pt1 | contig 19429 bp, 20 predicted proteins | sample MGYA00520523_ERZ888423 | MGnify/ENA primary metagenome ERZ888423 (study PRJEB32303, sample SAMEA104408611) | aquatic metagenome | biome: Brackish water; feature: Pelagic; material: water | place: Baltic Sea | collected 2014-06-08T10:24:00 | depth 30,27 m ...
GATGGCACCGCCTTCATGATCGTGGAGGCGATCGACGGTGAAACGATCGCTCGTAAGATCCAACGCGATGACCAGTTCGCGGGTGCCCGAGCACGGTTCGCCGCCGACTGCGCAGGAGCGCTCGCGAGGGTTCACCAGCTTGATCCGTCGAGGGTCGACGGCCTTGTCGACACCGATCAAGTCGCGTTCTATACCGAGGCACTCGACGGCCTCGGCCAGCCGCACCCCACCTTCGAACTGGTTCGTAACTGGCTGATTGCGAACCGTCCCGATCGGCCCCGTATGACAATCGTGCACGGCGACTTCCGCCTCGGCAACCTCATTGTCGACGGCGGCGGGTTGCGTGCGGTGATCGACTGGGAGCTCGCACATCTGGGCGACCCGAACGAAGACCTCGGTTGGCTCTGTGTTAAAGCTTGGCGCTTCGGTGGCGCACCAGCGGTCGCGGGTATTGGCACGCAATCGGACCTGTTTGCGGCTTACGAAGCCGCAGGCGGCGGCTCTGTCGACCCGGACGCCGTGTTTTGGTGGGAAGTCCTCGGCACCTGGAAGTGGGGGATCATGTGCATCCTGCAAGCCAACGCACACCTGTCTGGCGCAGCCAGAAGCCATGAGCTTGCTGCGATCGGACGGCGAGTGTGCGAGAACGAGTTTGACTTACTTACGATGTTGGAGGGCCGCTGGTGAGTGCCACACCGCATGACGCACCGAGTGCGGCCGAACTGGTCGAGGCGGTTCGAGAATGGCTGGAGCGCGACGTCCTGACGTCGACCGACGGGCGTCTGAAGTTCCACACCCGCGTGGCGGTCAACGTTTTGGCAATGGTCGAACGCGAACTCATCCTGGGTGACCAGCAGGTTGCTGATCACACGGCTCGGCTCACATCGCTCGGCGTCGAGTCTGATGCCGAACTGGCGGCAGCGATCAGGTCCGAATCGGTTGCCGTGGAGCCGGACGTGCTGCGCGCAGCCCTCCTTGACTCGGTGGTTGACAAGCTTCGGGTAGCGAACCCGAAGTACCTCGAGAGCTAAGTCGCTCAGGGCTTTACGGTGATACGGACCGGCTTGTCGACAACGGGCTGGCCTGCTGCCAACTGACCGCAGGCAGCATCAATGTCGGTGCCGCGGTTTTGCCGAACCGTTGCGTTGGCACCGAAATCTTCGAGTGCATCGCGAAAGGCGTAGACCTTTTTGAGCGGAGTCCCCTTCGTCGGGTAGCCCGGCGTCGGGTTCAACGGGATGAGATTCACGTGGGCGTGAGGCTGCATCCTGCGGCACAGCGCGGCCAGCTCGCGAGCATCGCTCGTCCGGTCATTGACCCCGTCGATCATCGCCCACTCGAAGCTCACACGACGGTTCTTTACCTGCAGGTAGTCGTTGCAGGCGCTGATCAAATCGTTGATCGGATAGCGCTTGTTGATCGGGACCATCTCGGTTCGCAGTTCGTCGTTCGCGGCATGCAGCGAGACGGCGAGGTTGACGGGGAGCGGGAGGTCTTTGAGCGCTCGGATGCCCGGGATCAAGCCGACAGTTGAGATCGTGATGTGGCGTGCCGAAAGGCCAATGTCGCCGTGGATGCGCTCGACGGACTTCCAGACAGGTCCGAGGTTGGCCATCGGCTCGCCCATGCCCATAAACACGATATTGCTGACGCGCCGGTCGACCGCTTTGGCGCGCTGGGCGGCTCGCACAACCTGCTCGACGATCTCGCCAACGGTGAGATGCCGGGTGAACCCGGCCTGACCGGTGGCACAGAATCCGCACGCCATTGCGCACCCGGCCTGGCTGCTGACGCAGACGGTGGCCCGGTCGGCATACAACATCAGCACGGTCTCGACGCGACTGCCGCCGTCGAGTTCCCAGAGGAACTTCACGGTGTCGCCGGTTTCATCAACCGATTCGGTGACCAGCGTCAGCGCAGTGGGGAGCTCTTGATCGAGACGCTCGCGGAGCCTCTTGGGCAGGTTCGTGATGTCAACCGGGTCAGCCAGCTGGGTGTACAGCCCTTCCCACAGTTGGTCGAGGCGGTACCGAGGCTCGCCGTCGAGGCGCTCGCCTAGTTCGTCTCGGGTGACGTCGTATCGTGTCGGCGCAGCCACCGCATCACGCTACCCGCGCCTCGCTACCCACACCGAGCTACTCATACCGAACATCGACAATGAATCCCGACAATGAATCAAGACAGAGTCAATTGAGAGTCAGCTGATGTGTGGCGCGGCGAGCCGTTCGTAGTCTGCAATTCGGGTGCGAACGACGTCGAGACTGGCGGTCCAGAAGGCCTCGTCGGTGACGTCTAGGCCGAATGCCTGGCCGAGTTCCTCAGCGGTGTCCATGCCGGCACGCGACAGCAATGTGTCGTACCCGGCGCGGAATCGCTCGGGATCCTCTTGATACCGAGCGAAGAGCCCAAGGCCAAAGAGGAGGCCGTACGTGTAGGGCCAGTTGTAGAAATGAGAGCCGTAGTAGTGCGGCTTGAGTAGCCACATATACGGGTGCGCCGTCGACTGATCGATGCCATTTCCGTAGGCGGCAAGCTGTGCTTGCTTCATCATCTCAGAGAGCTCGCCGGGGCTCAGCGTGCGTCGCTGGCGACGAGCAAAAACCTCGGTTTCGAAGAGGAAGCGCGAATGAATGTCGACCACGATCTGGTTGGTGCCTTGCAGGTCGATGTCGAGCAGCGCGAGTCGTTCGTCTCCGTCGAGACGCGCGAGCCCGGCTTCGACAACGAGCGTTTCGCAGAAGATGCTCGCCGTCTCAGCAAGCGCCATCGGGAGGCGGCGCTGTAACGCCGTTCGCCCGGCCAGCGTCGTGTTGTGATAGGCGTGCCCGAGTTCGTGGGCCGTGGTCTGGGCGGATTCGGCGGACCCCGACCAGTTCAACATCACGAGTGAGCGATCGCCACCGAATGGCATACAGAACGCGCCTCCCTGTTTGCCATCGCGTGGCTCAGCGTCGATCCATTGCTCGTTGACGGCCCGGTCGACAAGACCACCGAGGCCGGGGCTGAATTCGCCGAAGGCGTTGCGAACAATGGCGAGGCCTTGATCCCAGGAAACGTCGCCTGCGGCCATCGGTAGCGGTGCGACGAGATCCCACCAGGGCAGTCCGCGTTCGGGGGCGTGGCCGTGCAGTTGCGCCTTGACCTGCATCCACCGACGGAAGTCAGGGAGCGAGGTTGTCACTGCCGACTGCATGGCTCCGAATGTTGCTGTGCTGACGTTGTTCCCGAAGAGCGACGCATCGAGCGGTGACGTCCAATCTCGACGGCGGTTGATGACGTTTGCCTCGCCCTTGATCGCGTTCATTGCTGCAGCGACCGGGACTTCGACCGTCGGCCATGCAGCAAGCTCGGCGTCATAGCCAGCACGACGCACCGCTGAATCAGCATTGGTCGCAAGGCCGCGCACGGCAGGCATCGGCAACGTTGCGGGGCCATTCGGCAGATCGACCTCGGTGGTCAACTGGGATGTGACGTCGCTCTGCAGACGCCCCCACGCTCCGGACCCGGTTGTCGACAGCTCGGCGTAGAGATGCTCTTCGGACTCAGACATCTGATGGGCGGCGCGTGCGGCGAAGCGACTGAGCGGGCCGATGTGGTCGCGTGCCTCGGTGGACACGGCAGCGAGTTCGTTGGCGCCAAGCGACTTGACCCACTCGGCCAGCCGAGCAAGCAGCGGACGCATTGACGCACCGACCATGTCGATCTCGCTCATCAGCGACTGCGCCTGTGCATTGCGCGAGTCGGTCGAAACGGTCGCGTGGACGTAGGCGTCGAGCAGGTCGAGGTCATCACTGACGCGGTTGAATTCGATGATCGCCCGATCTGCAGCAGTTCCGTCAGCATCCGTGAGCGTGCGCTGGTCGGTGGCGCGGATGTTGAGTTCGTCGAAGAGGGCGATCAGCCGCTCGACATCAGCGGTCGATCGTTCCTTCGCATCGCTGAACGAGCGGGAGTCGAACGATTCGTGGACATCCGCGACACTCCAACGGGGGAGCGAATCGGCTGGTTCGGTGATCGTCATGGTTGCTCTCGAGAATCCCTCGGGGCGAGCCCCGCATCGTGTGAAGGAGCGAGCCTTTAGCAGGCGCCGCGTGTGTCAGGAACGGGTGTCGACGACGGGGCTATGTCGGTGACGAAGGCAGCGTTGGTTGCAGAAACGGTGAAGCCGAGACGTTGGTACATCGCGACAGCTGCAGCGTTGTCGGCATCGACGTAGAGCAGGGCAATGGTGATGCCTTGACCGGCAAGATGCTCGAGTCCGGCGAGCGTCAGTTGCTTGCCGAGGCCGAGTCCGCGGAAGTCTGGGTCGACCGCAATGACATAGATTTCGCCGACTCGCTCGCCACCAGGATCGACAGGCTCGTGGACCTTGGTCCAGCAGAACGCGGCCATCCGACCATCGCGTTCATGAACACGGAACCCGGTTGGATCGAACCAATCTTCACCCCGACGCTGGCAGAACGTGTCGAGGGTCCAGCCGCCTTGCTCGCCGTGATCTGCAAAGGCTCGGTTGTTGACCGACAACCAGCTCTCGTCGTCGATCCCCGGACGGAAGTCGCGTGTTTCAACGTTGACATCGAAGCTGGTTGGAAGCGAACGGCGCATCTGGAAGAGGGTCCGATCGGCGTGCATCCCAGCATCGGTGGCGAGGGTTCGATGTGCCGTGGTCGGCTCGAAAACCCACCAGTTGACGTGCCCTCCGCCGTCGTACGCGACGACGTCGATAGCTGATTCGATCAGCTCGGGGCCGATCGTGGCCATCTCGTAGCGGTGATGCGGATGAATCACCAACTCGAAGGCGTAGGAGTCGTTGCCGCGAGATACCTGGGCATATGCGACGGGATGGTCGTGGCCTGGTTCCCATGCAACGAGGCCGGCGAAGCCGTTGTGCCCGCCATTCACGAGGTCGAGATACAGGTGGTCGGAAAGCGGCCGCCGTCCATCAGCACGTGTTGCCGCATCGAGAAGCTCGTTGACCGCAGCGATGTCGTCGCTTTCCATCTGTCGCTTGATCTCGAGACGCCGCATGAAGTGACGCTATCCCCGCAAGTTCTGGCTGGTCGGGCTGGTCGGGCTGGTCGGGCGAGTTGGAGCGAGCTGGTTGGACGTATCTTGCATCGAACCAGAAAGGTCAACTATTCTGTAATGGCAAACGAGGTTCCGCCACCTGTTTGCTGCGAGCGTCAGGACCCGCCTCCTGACCTCGCCGTGCGACGGCCCCTTCCGAGGGGTCGTCGCCGCTTTTTCGGGTCAGTCACTCAAGATCGATAGTTCTCAACGAACGGCGCGTAGTGCTCGACTGAGGCTGCGTTCAGCGCTTCGCAGCTGACGCTCGGCTTCGTGGATCGCCACAACCACGTCGTCTCGATCGCCTCCGCGGAACGGCTCTGCCAGTCCGCCGACGCGCTCTCGCGAGCGGGCGACGCTGTCGGCGATCGAAGAAAGTTCGGCAGCAGTGCGTTCGAGGGATTCGGCCACCCAGACAGGCTACCGAGCGGTCACACTGTGCCAGGCACAGTGTGACCGCTCCGGTAGCTGGCCAAAACGATGCCGAGAGCTCGGCCGTCTCGTCGATACGATTCATATGCGTGATCAGCGTTCGTGACGACCTGCGTGCCCTCGAGGGGTACCACTCTGCCCAGGTCGATGTTCGCATCCGGCTGAACACGAACGAATCGCCGGAGCCGCCACCCGCTGCATTCCGTGATGCGATGGCCGCTGAGGTGTCCAAGATTGAGTGGAATCGATATCCCGACCGTGCCGCCGTGGCGTTGCGTGAGGCCATTGCTGAGAGCCATGGCGTCGATGTTGCACAAGTGTTCGTTGCGAACGGCTCCAATGAGGTGTTGCAGACCGTGCTGCTGGCCTACGCCGGGCCGGGCCGCACCGTTGCAACCTTCGAGCCCACGTACCAGATGCATGCACAGATCGCCCGCGTTACTGGTGCCACGGTGGTCGAAGGCCAGCGCGCTGACGACTTCACCCTCGATCCCGTCGAAGTCGAACGAGTAATCACCGGATCGCAGCCGCACGTCGTTTTTCTCACCTCACCGAACAACCCGACCGGGCTCGTCGAGCCAATGGAGCGTGTTCGCCAGATGCTCGACCTCGCGCCCGGCCTCGTCGTGGTCGATGAGGCGTATGCCCAGTTCTCCGACTGGAGCGCCCTCGAGTTGATCGACGAAGACACGCCGATGGTGGTCACACGCACCTTTTCCAAGACCTGGTCGATGGCCGGCGCTCGCCTCGGTTATCTGATCGGCCCGTCGTGGCTGGTTGCTGAACTGGACAAAGTCGTCCTGCCGTATCACCTCGATGCCGTCAAGCAGATCGCTGGCCGGCTCGCACTTCGCTTCGTGAGCGACATGGATGACCGAATCAGCCAGACCGTTGCCGAACGCACGCGCATCTCGGCGACGCTCGCCGATCTCGGCACCACCGTGTTTCCGAGCGGCGCAAACTTTGTCCTCTTCCGGCCAGACGGCCATGAAGGGCGTGCCGTCTGGCAAGGCCTAGTCGATCGGAGTGTCTTGATCCGTGACTGCTCGGGTTGGCCTCGCCTTGGGAACTGTTTGCGGGTCACCGTTGGCGCCCCTGACGAAAACACCGCATTCCTCGACGCGCTCGGCGAGGTCCTTGCCGACCAATCCACCAGACTCCCGCCCAGCCTCGAAACCAGTCAGAACGGAGCCGACCAATGAGTCGCACTGCCACCCGCACTCGCACCACCAAAGAGACGTCGATCGAGATTTCGATCGACCTCGATGGCACTGGTGTCACCGACATCTCGACGGGGATCCCGTTCTATGACCACATGCTCGATCAGATCGGCCGCCATGGTGCCTTCGACCTGACGATCAAGGCCACGGGTGATCTTGAGATCGACACGCACCACACCGTCGAAGACGTCGCCATCACCCTCGGCGAGTGCTTCGCCGAAGCGCTCGGTGACAAAGCAGGCGTCCGTCGCTTTGCCAGCGGCAAGTATCCGCTCGATGAAGCACTGATCGATGTCGCCCTTGACCTGTCGGGTCGACCGCACGTCGAGTGGCACGTCGAGATGCCCGAGAGCCTCGCGCTGGGTCACCCCGCATTTGACCCGCAGTTGGCCGAGCACGTCGTGTCGTCCTTCGCGACGGCGGCGGGCATCACGCTGCACGTCGAAATGGTGCGCGGCCGCAACACGCACCACGTGATCGAAGCCACGTTCAAAGGTCTTGCTCGGGCTCTACGAGACGCAGTCCGGATCGAAGGTCCAGGGGGCGTGCCTTCGACGAAGGGTGTTCTGTGACCAAACCCGTGGTGGCCGTCATCGACTACGGCATCGGCAACTCGCACTCGGCGCAGAAGGCGTTGGAAGTCTGCGGGGCTGACGCTCGACTCACCGCTGACCCCGAACTGATTGCCTTGGCTGACGGCGTTGTCCTGCCTGGCGTCGGGGCGTTTGGCGCGTGCATGGCTGCGCTGCGCAACGGCGGCCTCGAGCAGCCCGCCCTCGACGCAGTCGCCTCGGGGCGTCCGTTCCTCGGGATCTGTGTCGGCATGCAGATGCTGTTTACTCGGTCCGAGGAGAACCCAGAAGCAAGCGGGCTCGGGATCATCCCCGGCACCGTCCGTTGGATTCCGACTGAGCCTGGCGTCGGGCCCAAGATCCCGCAGATGCAGTGGAATCGTCTCGATTTCGTACTGCCTGGCGATCCGATGCTCGCAGGTCTGGGGGCCGATCCTTGGGTGTATTTTGTGCACTCGCTACACGGCGTTCCCGACGACCCGACTGTGGTTGCTGCGACTGTCGAATACGGCACCACGTTGAACGCTGCGTTTCGGCTCGACAACGTGTTCGCCGCCCAGTTCCACCCTGAAAAGTCGAGTGCACCAGGATTGGCGTTGCTGTCGAACTTCGTCGGAGTCTGCGCTCGGGCCGAACCTGCTGCAGCTCTGCCGCACCTCTCTGAAGCCGAACGATGATTGAGCTGTATCCCGCGATCGACCTGTTGGGTGGCCGCGTTGTGCGGCTCCGCCAAGGTGACTACGCCGACGAAACCGTCTACGGCAATGATCCGATCGCCATGGCTCGCAGCTTCGCCGAGGCTGGTTCGCCATGGGTGCACGTCGTTGATCTCGACGCTGCCAAGTCGGGCGATCCGATCAACCGGCCGGTCGTTGCAGCGATTGTGCAGGCAGTCTCAGGGATGAGCAAGGTCCAAACTGGCGGAGGTGTCCGCAGCGTGGCTGACGCGCAAGAGCTGGCGAACGCCGGCGTAGCTCGCGTCGTGATGGGATCGGCCGCCGTCCGCGAACCGTCGCTCGTGGCCAAGGCGTCCGAAGTGGTGCCGGTTGCGGTTGGTCTTGATCACCGCAGCGGCGAGATATCGATTCACGGGTGGACGCAGGGAAGTGGACTGATGCTTGACGACGCGTACGAACTGTTTCCGACTGCAGCCGTCTTCGTGATCACCGACATCGGTCGTGACGGCATGCTCGAAGGGCCCGACATCGAGGGGCTGACACGATCCGCTGCATCTGCCGGCGCACCGGTCATCGCCTCGGGTGGTGTATCGAGCATCGCGGACATCGAAGCATTGGCCAAGATTGCGGGCCTCGGCGGTGTGATTACCGGCAAGGCCGTCTACGAGGGTCGGTTCACGGTCTCTCAAGGTCTGGCCGCATTGGCGGCAGCACAAGCGAGGCAGTCATGAAGGTCGCTCGCGTTATTCCTTGTCTCGACGTGGCCGAGGGGCGTGTGGTCAAAGGCACCAACTTCGTCGATCTCCGCGATGCCGGTGACCCGATCGAATTGGCCGCCCGGTACGACCTCGAAGGTGCTGATGAGCTGGTATTTCTCGACATCACCGCGTCGAGCGACAACCGTGACACCACGATCGACATGGTCCACCGCATCGCCGAGCAGGTCTACATTCCTTTCACCGTCGGTGGTGGCATCCGGACACTCGAAGACGCGCGTCGAATGCTGCGTGCCGGCGCCGACAAGGTCAGCGTGAATACTGCTGCAGTTCAACGACCGGAGTTGATCTCCGAGATCGCTGCCGAGTTCGGCGCGCAGTGTGTGGTGTGCGCGATCGATGCTCGGCGCCGCCAGCCTGACGGCGGGTGGGAGGTCTACCTCCATGGCGGCCGCACCCCGACTGGTATTGACGCCATCGAGTGGGCGATAGAAGCAGTCCGCCTCGGGGCTGGCGAACTCCTGCTCACCTCGATGGATCGTGATGGCACCCGGGAGGGGTTCGACGTCGAATTGACCCGTGCGATCTCTGATGTTGTCAACGTGCCGATCATTGCCAGTGGGGGTGTTGGCACGCTCGAACATCTCTCCGACGGTGTCATCCAGGGCGGCGCCGATGCAGTCCTTGCAGCGTCGATCTTTCACTTCCGCGAACACACCGTTGCCGAAGCCAAGGCAGCAATGACTGCCGCAGGCATCACCGTCCGCCCGGCAACTTCTGGTTGAGCGGACCTTTTTGCGCGATGAAACTGGTGCTCATCAGCACCAAAATCGTCTTGTCAATGAGGAGTTGCGTAAGTTTCGCCGTATGAGCGATTCTTTGGTCACGACGGAACGGCGCGATGGCGTCCTGATCTGCCATCTCGACGACGGTAAGGCCAACGCGCTATCGCAGGCGATGATCACAGCAATCACCGGTGCGCTCAGTGAGGCAGAGTCTGATGACAGCGTGCATGCCGTTGTTTTGCATGGTCGAGAGGGCAAGTTCTCTGCTGGCTTCGACTTGAAGGTGATGCTTGGCAACGACGTCGCAGCAATGGTCGACTTGGTTGCCAACGGAGGCGAGCTTGTTCGCACGATCTATGCCGCACAGGTGCCTGTGGTTGCTGCGTGTACGGGACATGCGCTTGCGGCGGGCGCCCTCATACTCCTCGGCTGCGACGTGCGTATCGGGTCTGATCGGCCGTGCAAGATCGGGCTGAACGAGGTGGCCATCGGCATGACACTGCCCGATTGGGCCCTAACGATCGCGGCGGATCGGCTGAGCAATCGTCATTTGCAGCGGGCGATTCCGACCGCACGAATCACCGATGGTGCGGGCGCAGTTGATGCTGGCTACCTCGACGAGATCGTTTCCGATGATGCAGTCCTCGAGGTCGCTGTTGCCCAAGCAATGGAGTTTGCAGCGCTCAGCCCAAAGGCGTATGCGGTCACGATTGGCAAAATGCGTGGAAAGACCGTGGCGACGATGGCTGAACAGATCGCGGCTGACCGCTCGGGTGGTGTCGGCGCACCACTCTGACAGCGAGTCTGATCACGAGCCTGACCGCGAGTCTGAATCTTTGCGGTGCGAGCCTGTTGAGCGGGTAACGGTTCGATACTGTCTGGGGCATGGCAACCCCCAAAGTCAATCCCAACATGGAATACCGCCGCCTCGGCAACACTGGCCTGCAGGTGAGCATTCTGTCGCTCGGCAGTTGGGTCACGTTTAACACCCAGCTCGATAACCAGCTTGCCGCCGAATGCATCGAGGCAGCTGGCGAAGCGGGCTGCAACTTCTTCGACAACGCCGAGGCCTACGACGGCGGCAAGGCCGAAACGATCATGGGCAAGGCATTTCGCGACCTCGGCTGGGAACGCTGGTCGTACGTGCTCACCACCAAGATCTACTGGGGCATCAACGGCGAAGTCCCGAACATGAAGAACACGCTGAACCGCAAGTACCTGATGCAGGCGATCGACGGCTCGCTCGAGCGCCTCGAACACGACTTCGTCGACGTGCTCTACTGCCACCGTTCTGACCCGAACACGCCGCTCGAAGAGACCGTTTTCGCAATGAGCGACATCGTGTCGTCAGGCAAGGCCACCTACTGGGGGACGAGCGAGTGGAACGCCGAGGAGATCCGCGGCGCGATTGAAATCGCCGAGAAGCATCACCTCCATAAGCCGGTCACCGAGCAGAGCCAATACAACTTGTTCGAACGCAAGAAGGTCGAGCACGAGTACAGCCGCCTGTGGGCCGACTACCGCTACGGCAACACCATCTGGAGCCCGCTTGCATCGGGTCTGCTGACCGGCAAGTACAAAGACGGCATCCCGGACGATTCGCGTGGTGCGCTCAAGGGCTACGAGTGGTTGCAGGACCGCTTCACCAACCAGGCCGAGGTCGCCAAGGTCGAGAACCTGCGTCCGATCGCCGACCGCTTCGGTTGCACGCTCGCCCAGCTCGCACTCGCTTGGGCGACGAAGCACCCGATGGTGTCGAGCGTCATCACCGGCGCATCACGCGTCAGCCAGGTCGTTCAGAACTTCGAAGCTCTCGATGTGATCCCGCTGATCACCGACGAGGTCGACGAAGAGATGCGCGCCATCGTCAAGCGCTGAGGCCTTACGTACACGGTGTTCGAGTGATGAAGGCCACTGCCCGTTCGGCGACGAGTGCGGTGCGGCCGTTGAGAAAGTGATCTGTTGAGGCGATCGTCTCGTGAGTGGTCTGTGGCCAGTCCGAGATGATCGCCTCAGTCGCGTCCGGAGCGCTGAACTGGTCGTGGGCGGGCGTCAGGACGAGCGTGGGCACGTCCATCCCGCGCACCCTTGGCCCGCGATCTGTTGGCCCGCGATCTGTTGGCATCGATGCGAGCGGGGGAGCGACCAGCACCTTCGTCGTGATGCGTACATCGTCAAGCGCACTGACTATTGCAGCTCCAAAGGAGTAACCGGTGGCGATGAGCGCCAGACCGGGCAGCCGAACTTCGAGCGCATTGAGCGCCGCCATCGCATCAAGTTGTTCGCCGCGTCCATCGTCGAAGTCTGCTCGGAAGTCGAAGCGAAGTGCAGCGACACCGGCGGTGGGGAGCGCGTCGAAGAGCGCTTGCACGACGTTGTTGTGGCGGTTGCCGCCGTACTGCGGATGCGGGTGGCAGATGATCGCGGCGGCATGGGCAGCAGCGGGCACGGCCAGGTCGGCTTGCAGTGCGACACCGTCGACAGTCATCAATTGCAGGTGTTCGACAGCGGTCTCGGTCATGAGCCTCGACGGTACCCTCAGCACTCATGACTGGGTCTGACGAGAAGCTGCCTATCAGGATGCTGAACGACCGCGTGCTGGTCAGCGTCTCTGACCGAGGCTCCGACCGTAAGTCGTCTGGCGGCATCGTCATCCCTGCCACCGCTCAAGTCCAGAAGCGACTGGTTTGGGCCACCGTTGTTGCCCAGGGGCAGAACGTTCGGAGCTGTGAGATTGGTGACAAGGTGCTGTTCAGCCCGGATGATCGCTACGAGGTCGAAGTACAGGGCGAGGATTACGTCATGCTCCGCGAACGCGAACTCCACGCGGTCGCCGCCGAACGCATCGAAGCGTCGACCGGCCTGTATCTCTGATCGGCCTCGTTTGTGGCTGAGCGGTCTGGCCTAATATTGGAACTCCGAGATAACTAAGGAGATCCCGATGATCAAAGTCAGCGTCCTGTACCCGAGCGGCGATAATGCCACGTTCGACATGGAGTATTACAAGACAACCCATATGGAGATTGTCGATCGGACGATGAAGCCCAGCAGGTGGGAGATCGAGTCCGGCGTGGACGGGCCGTACATTGCGATTGGCAATCTCTACTTCGAGTCGATGGAGGCCATGCAAGCTGGCATGGGAGGTGCCGGCGAGGCGCTCGCTGACATCCCGAACTTCACGAACACCGAGTCAGCTGTTCAGGTCTCCCAAATCGTCGAGGCCTGAAACCGAGGAATCGCTCCGGCTGCCTGGTCCGTAGAATGTTGTGATGCCTGAGGGAATCACGATCGATGCAACGGACCAGCAGCTGGCCAGCCTGAAGTACAACAGCGACGGGTTGATTACAGCAATCGCCCAAGACGTCGAGAACGGCGACATCTTGATGCTCGCATGGATGAACGAAGAGTCGCTCAAGATGACGTTCGCCGAGGGCCGGATGGTGTACTGGTCGCGCAGCCGCCAGGAACTGTGGCGCAAGGGCGACACCAGCGGTGACCGGCAGTTCGTCAAAGAGGCCTATTACGACTGCGACGCCGACGCACTGCTTTTCAAGGTCGAGCAAGAGGGCGCAGGCGCCTGCCACACCGGTGCGCGCAGCTGCTTCTTCCGCAGCTTCGGCGCTGACGCCTGACAATGCAGTTCCAACCGTCCCGCGAGGCCTTCCACGCGCACGCCGCGGATCACACCATCGTGCCGGTCTGGACCGAGCTGCTTGCCGACCTTGAAACACCGGTCGCGGCGTACACAAAACTCGTCGGTGACAGGCCGGGCTTCCTGCTCGAGTCGGTCGAGGGTGCCGAGCGCTGGGCGAGGTTCTCGTTTGTCGGTCGCAATCCGTCGGCCACACTGATCCTGCGCAACGGGCAGGTCGAAATCGATGGCCCAGTGCCCGACGGAATCCCGACCGGCGATGGCATTTTGGCGGCACTCGAAGCGATGCTCGCCGAATATTCCAGCCCGTCGTTCCCCGACCTGCCACCGTTGCACGGCGGCATCATGGGGTTTCTCGGTTACGACGTGATTCGCGAGGTCGAGCACCTTCCCAACACGCCGACTGACGACCGCAACTATCCCGACGCAGTGATGTCGGTCATTGGCTCGCTCGCAGCCTTCGACCATTGGCGTCAGCGGGTGTACCTCATCGAGAGCGTCGCGACGCTCGGCTTGAACACCGACGAACTCGATGCGGCATACGACGCAGCAGTCGAACGCGTCGTCCAAGCTGTCAGCGACCTGGCCCAGCCGCTCCCGTACACGCCGGTTGCGCCTCCAACACTCGACGACGATCTACCGACTCTCGCATCGACCATGCCGGATGGCATGTATCAGCGTGCGGTCGAAGTGGCCAAGGAGTACATCGTGGCCGGCGACATCTTCCAGGTCGTGTTGGCTCAGCGTTATGACATCGAACTCGAAGCGGACCCGTTCGATTTCTATCGTGTGCTGCGCCAAGTCAACCCGTCGCCGTACATGTACTACGTCAAGCACGACGAGCTGACGATCGTCGGTTCGTCACCCGAGCCAATGGTGCAGTTACTCGACCGCAAGGTCGTCTCGCGCCCGATCGCCGGGACGCGCCGTCGTGGCAAGAACGACGAGCACGATCGCCTGATGGCTGCCGAACTGATCGAACATCCGAAGGAGCGCGCCGAGCACGTCATGCTCGTTGACCTCGCCCGTAACGATGTCGGCCGTGTCTCCAAATACGGCACAGTGCAGGTGGACGAACTGATGACGCTCGAGCGTTACAGCCACGTCATGCACATGACCTCGCAGGTGTCAGGTGAACTTCGTGACGATCTTGGTCCAATCGACGTTCTGCGTGCCACGTTGCCCGCCGGCACGCTCTCGGGAGCGCCGAAGGTGCGGGCAATGGAAATTATTGACGAACTCGAACCGGTCAAGCGCGGCCCGTATGGGGGAGTGGTCGGCTACATCGACTGGTCGGGCAACCTCGACACAGCGATCGCTATTCGCACCATGTTCATCACGGGCGATGGCAAGACCGCCAGCCTGCAAGCCGGTGCTGGTGTCGTTGCCGACTCGGTGCCTGAAGATGAAGACCTCGAATGCCGCAACAAGGCAGCAGCACTGCTCGCAGCGATCCCCGGGGCACGCCGCATGACCAAGGCGCGCACCGCAGCCGGCACCCAGGCCTGACCAGTCACACTGTGGCTGGCACAGTGTGCCAGATCAGCCGGGGACTCCCGTCGGATCACGGCAGACTGGAGACATGGACAACCCTGCTGACCTGCCGTTCATCGATGACACTGCCCGAGACCGCATCACGGTGATTGGCGACGACGCCCTCACCTACCTCCAGTCGCAGATCGCCCAAGAGATCCGAGACATTGCGGTCGGCGAAACCCGCTGGACATTCGTGCTCGCACCAACCGGCAAGGTCGACGCCTTGGCTCGCATTACGCGCACCGCCGAGACGGCGTTCGTCCTCGACACCGACGCTGGCTTTGGGGAACACTTACTGACGCGCATCAACCGCTTCAAGATCCGCGTCAAGGCCGAGACCGAGCTGGCATTTGCCGAGTGCGACGTGCCATCAGCAACTCATGAGAGCGCCCGGATTGCGGCCGGCTGGCCGCGCATGGGCGCCGAGATCGTCCCTGGCGAAACCATTCCGGCGACCACCGGCGTCGTGCTGCTCGCTGTGAACTTCACCAAGGGCTGCTACCCGGGCCAGGAATTGGTCGAACGGATGGACAGCCGCGGAGCGGATGCGCCGAAGACGCTGCGCATCCTTGAGGTGGCTGCAGGCACGTCGGTTGGTGATGTGATCGACGATGTCGCCGAGGTCACCAGCATCGACGGGACTACTGCACTGGCGTACGTGAAGCGCAGTAGCGACCTCGGTCGTATCCCCGCCCACTCGGTCTGAGGCCCGCCCGGGTTGAGATTGAGATTGAGATTGAGGTTAGGTAGCGGCGAGTGATCGTCGAATCGCCTGCACGTCAGGGTGCTGGCGGAGCCCGATCAGCTCGGGTGAACCGTCGATCACGGAAGCCAACCCGATGGGCGAGGTACCGGCCTCGGCAGCAGCGCGCAGCCAGCCGATTGCGGTGCCCTGGTCGCCAAGCGCACCAGACGCACGAGCAACAGCTGAAGCGCTTAACGTGTTTGGGTTCCGTTCGAAGCTGCCAGAGGCGTAGTGGGCTGCATCTTCGAACCTGCCGAGTGAGATCAGCACGTTGGCGAGCAGATACTCGTTCGTCGGATCGCCGAAGGGCGTGGGGGCGGGAAGCAGATCAACGAGTGATGCAAGGTTGTCGGCAGGAATCGAGAGGAGCGCTGGCGCCGCGTCGGGCCGGGAGTGGCTCAGGGCCGCGATCAGCAAGCGTCGCGCCTTCGTTGGCTTGCCAGCTTCGAGGGCGTGATGAGCAGCGGTCCACGGAGAGATCGGCTCTTTCGACGACCCGAGCATTTGCAGCTGCGTGACCATCAAGAATCCGATGAAGATGGCGAAGCCTCGGAACTGGTCGGAGAAGAACATCAACGCGGCGGCACTGCCGGTCAGGGTGATCGAAAAGAGCAGCATGAACCGCTGTGCCCGGCCGGGCAGCAGGCGATCGAGGCCCTGCAACATGATGTTTCCGCCGTCGAGCGGCAAGATCGGGATGAGGTTGAGCATGCCGATCGCCGGGCCGGCCCACCAGATGGCGAATGTCGGTGCCGAGTCGTTGAAAGAGCTCTGATTGAGCGGGTTTGCCCCGAGTACCAACAGTACGGCGACGCTTGTGGCGATGTGGATAGCCGGTCCAGCGAAGGAAATGGTCGCGTGGCCGGAGCGTGAGATTGGCCGGGTGGGAACATACGAGGCGTAGCCGGCGAGGAAGCCGAGCGAGATTTCTGCATGTGCACCGTGGCGCCTGGCCGAGACAGCGTGGCCGAGTTCGTGGATCAGCGTGAAGACAGCGATTGCCCCGGCCAGCCACAGCCCGAACTCGCTGCCGTAGATCACGATGATCAGCAGCATGAACATCACGAAACCTGGCTGAACATGCACCTTGAAGCCCAGCAGGTTGAACATTGAGTGCAGCCTACGGTGACGACGAGTTGGCCGAGCGACAGGTCGCAACACCGCTGGCCGGTGAGACCACGGTCACACCAAAATGGCAAAGTGGGGAGTGATGAGTGGCACCCAGACGAACGGCGCAGTGCAAGACGACGGAGCATTGCAACAGGCGGTGTCGGTGGCGGTCGCTGCCGGCGGCACGCCAGAGAGCCGTGCCGACGCCGTGCGTTCGATCACTGCTGCTGACCTCGAAGCGGTGATCCATGCCCAGTTCGACGCTGTCGGCTTGGTTCTCACATCAGGCATTGGGGCGTCACCGGGGGCTGCGGTCGGCAAGGTCTACTTTTCCTCCGACGACGCCGCAGATGCAGCCGATCGCGGTGAGTCAGTGATCTTGGTTCGCAACGAGACGACGCCCGCTGATGTGCACGGAATGATGGTCTCGGCTGGCCTCTTGACGACCAAGGGTGGGCTCATCAGCCACGCCGCTGTTGTTGCTCGCGGCTGGGGCACGCCTGCAGTTGTCGGCGCCGAAGCAATCAAGATTGCCAACGGTTCGTTCTCGGTCGGCGACGTCACGGTTGCCGAGGGCGACATCATCTCGATCGACGGCGCCAGCGGTGATGTGGTCGTCGGTGAAAGGTCGACGGCAGTAGCTGCACCACCCGAAGAATTCTTCACGATCCTGAGCTGGGCTGACGCAATCCGTTCCGGCCACATGGCGGTTCGGGCGAACGCCGACAACGGGCCCGATGCCGCGAAGGCTCGAGAGTTGGGCGCTGAAGGCATCGGGCTCTGCCGGACCGAGCACATGTTTTTGGCAGCTGATCGACTGCCGGTCGTGAGGCGCATGATCCTGGCGCGCGACGCCGATGATGAGAGCGAAGCGCTCGAAGAACTGGGTCGCGTTCAGCAGGTCGATTTCGAGGAGATTCTCCGGGTGATGGACGGCATGCCGGTCACGGTGCGACTTCTCGACCCGCCGCTCCACGAGTTCCTGCCGTCGGTCGCTCAGCTGACATTGAAGGAGGCAACCGAAGGGCTGAGCGAGTCCGAGCAACGTGAACTACGAGCCGCCGAGTCGTGGGCTGAACACAATCCGATGATCGGGACTCGCGGGGTTCGCCTCGGGGTGCTGAAGCCCGGCCTGTATGCAATGCAGGTGAGGGCGCTCCTCGCTGCGGTCAAGGTGATTCGGGGCGAGGGGCTGCATCCGATCGTCGAGGTGATGGTTCCGCTCACGGTCAGCCGTGCCGAACTGGCGCTCGCTCGGCGGTGGATCGAAGCCGAGATCAACGCAACGGCGTCGGATCACAGTGACATCACGATCGGCACGATGGTTGAGACACCGCGAGCAGCAATTTGCGCCGGCGAGATGGCCAAAGCTGCGGACTTCTTCTCGTTCGGTACAAACGACCTCACGCAGTTGACATTCGGTTTCAGCCGTGACGACGTCGAGGGCCGGATGATGCCGGCATATCTTGACCACGGCCTCCTGGCAGCAAATCCGTTTGAGACAATCGACCAGTTCGGTGTCGGCGAACTGGTGCGGAGCGCTGTCGAGCACGGTAGAGCAACGGTGCCCGGGATGAAGATGGGCGTGTGCGGCGAACATGGGGGCGACCCCGAGTCGATCCGGTTCTTTCATCAGGTGGGGCTCGATTACGTGTCGTGCTCGCCATACCGCGTGCCAATTGCACGGCTGGCAGCGGCTCACGCTGTGCTCGACGCCCAGCAATCCTGACAGAGCGCGGCGAGATCCCTGACCGTCGCGGCACACTGATTTCGTGCTGGTGCAATCGCTCTTCAATCAGTCGTTTGTCGCTGCTGAGGCAAGCGGTCGCGACAAGCTCGTCGACATCGATGTCGCGGCCTGGCAGTGGGGTGTGCTGCTGGCGATCATCACCACCATGCTGCTCATTGATTTGCTCGTGGTGCACAAGGAAGCGCATGAGGTCGAAACGAAGGAAGCAGCGATCGAATCGGTTGTCTGGATTAGCTGCGGGCTGGCGTTCACCGGGGTTGTCTGGTGGTGGTTTGGCGGTGCTGCGAGCGGCGAGTACATCTCCGGCTTCCTGATCGAGAAGTCACTCAGTATCGACAACGTCTTCGTCTGGGCCCTGATTTTGGGCTACTTCAAGGTGCCGATGAAATATCAGCACCGAGTTCTGTTCTGGGGAATTTTCGGTGCGCTTGCGCTTCGAGCCATCTTCATCTTCGCCGGTGTGGCGCTGATCGAACGGTTCGACTGGATTCTGTACCTGTTCGGAGCGTTCCTGCTGTACACGGCTGCCAAGCTGATCTTCACCGACAATGATCATGTCGATCCTGGCGAGTCGAAGTTCCTCAAGTTGATCGATCGGTTTGTGCCATCGACGGACGAATTCGACGGTCAGAAACTCTTCACCAAGGCGAACGGCAAGTGGCTCGCGACGCCGCTTTTCGCTGTGCTGATGCTGATCGAGCTGACTGACGTGATCTTTGCGGTGGACTCAGTCCCGGCCGTGCTGGCCGTGTCGAACGAGCAGTTCATCGTGTTCGCATCGAATGCGTTCGCCATCCTCGGCCTCCGTGCCCTGTACTTCTTGCTGGCTGACATGCACAACCGGTTCGCATTCCTCCAACAAGGCCTGGCAATCATCCTCGCCTTCGTTGGCGTCAAGATGATCATTGCCGATTGGTACCACATTCCTACGGCGCTTTCGCTCTCGGTTATTGCCATCGTGTTGACTGCATCGATCGGCTTCTCGCTGAAGCTCACCCGAACTGACGCTGATGCCGCGCTGGTCGAAGATGCCTTCGAAGATGCCTTCGAAGATCACTCCGATCGCGAGTCGCCAGGTATCTAATTCAGAGTGCGCCTCTCGACGACGTCGCCGAGGACGCCGCGGATCGCGCTGGGCCGTAGTCTGAGCGGATGGGGATTGAGGAC
>ERZ888423.1564-NODE-1564-length-19410-cov-29.875381_pt1 | contig 19410 bp, 23 predicted proteins | sample MGYA00520523_ERZ888423 | MGnify/ENA primary metagenome ERZ888423 (study PRJEB32303, sample SAMEA104408611) | aquatic metagenome | biome: Brackish water; feature: Pelagic; material: water | place: Baltic Sea | collected 2014-06-08T10:24:00 | depth 30,27 m ...
CTGGGTCCCGGCTTTCGCCGGGATGAGCGGAAAATGAAAACATGCGCGAGGGAGCCTAAATCGCTGGCTGTATAGGCCCATCGGCCCGTCCGTGTACGAACTGGTCCACATAGGCGTTGCCGCTGTTCATCACGTCCGCCGCCTTGCCGCGCCAGATGATCCGGCCTTCGAACAGCATGGCGATCTCGTCGGCGATCTTGCGGGCGCTGGCCATGTCATGGGTGATTGATACCGCCGCTGCGCCGAGGCCGCGCACCATTTCGACAATCAGGTCATTGATCGCGTCCGCCGTGATCGGGTCGAGGCCTGTGGTCGGCTCGTCAAAGAAGATCAGGTCCGGCTCCGAGATGATCGAGCGGGCGAGCGAGACGCGCTTTTGCATGCCTCCGGAAATCTCTGCCGGATAAAGTCCCGCCACGTCCGAGCCCAGGCGAACCTTCTTGAGCGTCTCGATGGCGCGTTCCTTTGCGTCCTTGCGCCGGGTGCCTTCGGAATTGATCAGCCGGAACGCCACGTTTTCCCAGACGGTCAGCGAGTCGAACAGCGCGCCGGACTGGAACAGCATGCCGATCCGCGCGCGCATTGTCTCGCGCGCCTTGCCGGTTGCGTTCGTCACGTCTTCGCCGCCGAACAAGATCCTGCCCTTGTCGGGCGTCATCAGGCCGAGCGCGTTCTTCAGCATCACGGACTTGCCCGAACCCGAGCCCCCGATCACCACGAGGCTCTGCCCGCGTGCAACTTCCAGATCTACCCCGCGAAGCACCTGCTTGGCGCCGAACCCCTTCTCCACGCCTTCCAGTTTCAGCAGCGGCCCGCTCATAGCCCGATCTCCACGAAAAGGGTGGACAGGACATAGTTGAACGCCAGTACCAGCACCGCCGCCCCGACCATCGACAGCGTTGCCGCGCGGCCGACGCCGGTAGCGCCCGCCTGGCTGCGATCGCCCTGGTAGCATCCCATGACCGCAATGATGCCGCCGAACAATACTGCCTTGATCAGGCCGACGAGGATGTCGTCGCGGGTGATGAAATCGACCGTGTTACGCAGGTAGACGGTGGAGTCGAAGCCGAGGCCGTAGACGCTGACCAGCCAGCCGCCCATCACGCCGATGATGTTCGCCGCCATCACCAGCAGCGGCAGGGTCGCGAGGGCCGCGATGAAGCGCGGGGCATAGAGATACCGGTAGCGCGAGGCCGATAGCGTCTCGAGCGCGTCGATCTGTTCGGTCACCCGCATCGCGCCGATCTCGGCGGCGATGCCGGCGGAGACCCGGCCGGCCAGCATCAGGCCGGTGATCACAGCGCCGAGCTCGCGCGAGATGCCCAGCACCACGATATTGGGCACGAACTGCTCGGCGCCGTAGCGGCTGCCGCCTTCGTAGATGTTGAGCGCCAGCGCCGCGCCGATGAACACGGCGGCGAGGCCGACAACGGGCAGGGAATAGAAACCGATCCGCACCATCTGGCGCAGGATTTCCCCGCCATACCAGCGCGGAGTGATCGCCGCGATCTTCACGCGGCCCGCAAACACGGCCAGCCGTCCGATTTCCGCTAAAAGGCCCAGTGTGATGCGGCCGACAAGTTGCAAGGGGTTCGCCATGATCGGCCTCAGCGATAGTTGCGTTGCACGCGGGGCCCAAGCCCTGTCAGCAGCTCATAGCCGAGGGTGCCGCAGGCCGCTGCCTGCGCTTCAAGTTTGGCGTGCTCTCCGAGGAATTCAACACGTGCGCCGGGCTTTATCGCTTTAGGGCCGTCCGTGATGTCAAGGGTCACCAGATCCATCGAGATACGCCCGGCAACCGGGCAGGCAACGCCGTCCACCCAGCCTTTCAGCCTGCCGGAGCCGCTTCGCATAAGGCCGTCGGCATAGCCGATCGCGCAGGTCGCCAGCAGGCGGTCCTCGGTCAGCGGACAGGTCGCGCCATAGCCGACCGTGGTGTCCCTGGCGCCCTTGAAAACATTGATGATGGTCGCTTCCAGGATGACGCCTGTTTTCAGCTGGACGTTCGCGGGCGGCGTGGTGCCGCCGTAGAGCGCGAGGCCCGGACGGGTCAGGTCGAAGCCGTAACTCTTGCCGAGAAAGCAGCCGGACGAGTTCGCAAGACTTGCCGGAGTGTCCGGAAAGGCGTCCGCGACATCCTGGAAGGCCCGTCGCTGTTCCAGGTTCATCGGGTTTTGCGGCTCGTCGGCGCAGGCAAGATGGCTCATCACGAGAACCGGGGCGAGGCGGCGGATCGCGGTCGCCTCGGTGTCGATCAGCGCGGGGCTCATGCCCAGCCGGTTCATACCGGTATCGACATGGATGGCGCAGGTGGCGCGCGGCGCGGTCGACCACAGCTTCACGTGCAGCTCGCTGGAGAGGACGGCGGTGAGTTCGCCGTCCCGGTAGGCCGCGAGTTCCCCGCGCACCGGGCCGTTCAGCACGAAGATGCGCGGGCCTCTGCCGACCGCCTTGCGCAAGGCCATGCCCTCATCGAGGTAGGCGACGAAAAAGGTCTGGCAGCCGGCGGTCTTCAGCGCCTTGCCAATCCTGGCGGCGCCGAGCCCGTAGGCATCCGCCTTCACGACGGCCGCGGTCGTCGCCCCCGGATGCAGGGCATCAAGGGTGCGCCAGTTGTCCACGATGTTGGACGTCAGCACGGTTGCGCGGGGCAGAAAGCTCATGGGATCAAGCGCTAGGCGAGATTGCAGGGATTGTCATCCCGGCTGTTTCCGGCCCTCGTGATGAGCCACCCAGGCTGTGCCTTTCATGTTCCAGACCGGTGTAAAAAACACCATCCAGACGATCAGCAGGATCATCCCGCCGGCCGGCACGACAGCAATCTTCTGCGGCCCGAACCAGTCCACCAGCGCGCCCATCAGTGCGGCGCCGAACGGGGCGCCTGCCATGAATCCGAGCTGGTAGATCGACAGCACGCGTGCCAGTTTTTCCTTTGGCGCCGAGTCCTGCACGATCGAGCGGCTCATCGCGATCGAGATGCCGGCGGCCAGGCCCCAGACGAACACGATGGCGAGGAACATCCAGTGCGGCACGGTGCCCATCATCATCAGGATACTTGCCGAGGCGACGAACTGGGCAACCAGCAGCAGGCGGCCCTGCCGCTTGATCCGCTTGAACACCGCCAGCACGGCGGAGGAGACAAAGGCGCCCATCCAGAAGGTCACGAACATGTCCCGGATGCCGGACGAGCCGAATTGGTAGACGTCCCGGTTGATGATTGGCAGCACCACCAGGAAGGAGCCGATGACGAACACGCCAACCCCGAACATCAGAGTTGTCATGGCCCACAGCTTGGGGTCGGCCTGCACGGCGCGAAGACCGTCGAGAATGGCGCTCAGGGTCGAGCCGACGCCCTTGCCGCTGGATTTGACCGGGCGGCCGCGCGCCAGCATCAGGGCAAAGCCCGCCCCGCTCGCCAGGGCCGCGCCCTGCGCAATGAGCAGTGTTTCGGCGGAAATCGGCCCGATGCTGAACCCGCCCAGCCAGGCGGGCATCTTTGTGGCCTTGTCGGCATAGCCTGCCAGGATGAGGCCCGCAATCTGTGCGAGGAACTGCGCCATCGTGGCCAGCGTGACCCCGAGCTGAAGGGTCACGCCGGATCCAACCCGGCTGCGGCGCGAGACAACTTCGTTCACGATGGAATCACGCGCCGGCATCATGAACGCGCCGATGGTGCCAATGGCGAGGGCGTAAAGGATCATCGCCGGATAGGTGAGCTGGCCGCGCGCGATCGCGAAGGCGAGGAACATGGCGGGTACGCCCGCCAGAAGGTGAAGGAGGATCAGAAGGCGCCGTCCATCGGCGCGTTCCGCCACCACACCGCCAATCAGCAGGAAGATCACCGAGGGCAGGGACAGCGCCATATTGGCCAGGCCCAGCGCCAGGCCGTCAAGGTGGAGGTGATCGCGTCCCGTGATCAGGTAGGGAAACAGCACCAGTTGCAGGCCGAAAGCCATGAACCAGCTGCACTGGACGGCAAGATAGGCCGGCAGTTCGATCTTCACGCCGCGGCGCAGGCGCCTGGCCCGCCAGTGCGTTGCGCTGACGATGAAGCTCGCGCCGGCGCCGAGCGCTTCGCTCAGGCCGCTGACGGGTGAGGTCACGCTTTCTGAGGCCCGTTCGGCCATTTCGTCGACAATCTTGTCGATGTCGCCGTTCATCAAGGTACGCTCCCGCCAGTGCGCCGGGACAATAGGTACGCCGGCCCGTCAAGGAAAGGGGCCAGCCCCCGTTGGGGAATCAGTGCTGAACAGTCCTTGTGGTTGCGCTGGAACTGGCCTGCCGCTAGGCTCTCTTACCGGTACGGGCGTCCGAGGAGGCTCCTCGCATGAGCGCATTTCGACTTGTTGCCAGCTGGCTGCTGGCCATTGGCCTTGCCGTTTTTTTCTTGCACATCACGCTCCACCCCTGGCCGGACCCCGTGCCGGGTTACGTGAAACTGTTCGATCCGCCGGGCGAAAACCTTCTGTTTGCGGCCCTCGCCGAAGGCTCCGGCGTCACCATTTTCGAGCCGGCAGGCCGGTTTGTGTCGGCCATCATCGAGCTGTTTGTGGCGTTGTTGCTGCTGATTCCTCTGAGCCGCCGGTTCGGGGCGGCCTTGTCCGTCATCACCCTCGGCGCCGGCGTGGCGCTCCACCTGTCGCCCTGGATGGACCGGGAGATCGCCCTGCCGGAGGGCGGCACTGACGGGGGAACCCATTTTCTTATCTACGTGACCTTCCTCGCCCTCGCCTTGCTCCTTCTGGTGGTGCATCCCGGAAACCGGAACCGGTTCTGACCGACAGAGAAACACCCGAAAATTAAGGCAGGTCCACGTCTCGTTAACTGTTGGCTGCGAGATTCCGTGGGTTACGGCGGGCCTGTCCACATGAGCGAAACGTCTCAGTCATCTGCTCCCAGGCCGCAAAGCGCGGCTCAGGATGCCCTGGTGAAGCGTCTGATCGACGTCGTTGCCATGCCGGGGTCCCGCATCCCGTCGCAGGACCGTGCGATGGCGGGGGATATCCTCCTCGACATGCTGCTGCACGTCACGGACCGCGAACGCTATCTCTGCGCCTCGCGCCTCGCTGTCTGCCGCGACGCGCCGCGCCGTGTCCTGCGCTATCTCGCCCAGTGCGCCTTTTCAGTGGCCCGGCCATTGCTGGAGGAAAGCGACGCGTTCGATGCCTGCGACCTCGTCGAGATCATCCAGAACAGCACCGCCGAGCACCGCTGCGTCATCGCGCGCCGCCGCGACCTCTGTGTCACCGTCACTGCGAGCCTCGTCCAGGTTGGCGAACCGCATATCGTGCGCGAGCTGCTGGCGAACCGGAACGCCCCGCTGGCCGAAACGACGTTCGATCGGCTGATCGCACTGTCGCGTGCCGAACCGTCCCTGTGCCCGCTGCTCGCCGAACGGATTGAACTGCGCGCTTCGCATGCCATGGCGATTTTCTGGTGGGCCGACAGTGCGACCCGCCGGAAAATATTGACCCGTCACGCTTCGGAACGGTCCGAAATGATTGCGATCTGCCGGGATGTCTTTGAAATGGCGGCCGCCGAGGGCTGGTCCGACCCGGTCAGCCGCAAGGCCTTGCAACTGATCGAGCGTCGCCAACGCAACCGCGCCGCCATCGAGCGCAGCCCGTATGACAGCCTTGAAAGCGCCGTCGCGGCGGCCGCCGCCAACGGAATCGATGGGGAACTGGCGCAGGAAATCGGCTACCTCTCCGGCATCAAGCCCGTCACCGCCGCCAAGATACTCTCCGATCCGGGCGGTGAGGGCCTCGCGGTGCTCTGCAAATCAACCGGGCTGAAGCGCGAACATGTAAGGATGATGTGGACCGCGCTGCGCCGCCCCGTCGAAGACGCGCCCGGGCAGCTCAATCCGGTGTTCGCCAACGTCGCCGAAACCTATGAAGTGCTGTCTGTCGCCAAGGCCCAGACGACGCTGCGATACTGGAACTGGTCGCTGTCGTCGGCCTTTTCATCGGGCGGCTTGCGCCAGGTCAGGGACTTGGGCACCCCGGCGAATGAAGAAATGGAGTACTCCACGTCGCGGCGCACAGCCAGGCTGGTTTTCGGAATTTAGGCTGCACTTCGGCGAAACTGGCTTTCCAATCGCGTCTCTGGCTATTAGGTCAGGCGTTCACAATTGGAATTGAACTGGGCAGAGGGGCGCGGTGGCGTACTTAGTTGTTACTTTCTTCGCGATTTTCGCATTCTGGATGGGCAACTCCGGACATTACAAGCCGCTTATGCTCGGCTTCGCGGCTCTTTCGTTTGCGATCACGCTCATCCTTTGCGCCAGGCTTAAGATAATTGACCGCGAGGGCGCACCCTATGTCCGGCTGTTCGGATGGCTTGCCTACTATCCATGGCTTGCCTGGGAAATCGTCAAATCGAACTGGGTCATTATCAAGGCCTGCCTGCGGGCCGAGCTCGACATCAGCCCATCCCTCGTGAAGCTGAAGACGATCTGCAAGAGCGACCTGGCGAAGGTCACCTTTGCAAATTCGATCACGATGACGCCTGGCACGGTCACGGTTGAGATCGAAGGCGACAAATTGCTCGTGCACGGGCTGTATGAGGCGAACACGCAGCCGGAAGCGTTCGAGGAAATGGACCGCCGCTGCGCGCGCGCTGCCGATCCTGCGGAGACGCCCGCATGACACTCGCCGCCCTGTTCGCCGTCCTGCTCGGGATGTGCCTTCTTCTCGTGCGCGCGCTTCTCGGGCCGACGCTGTATGACCGGGTCCTCGCGGTCAATTCGTTCGGCACAAAAACAGTCCTGGTGATCGGCCTGCTCGGGTATGTAATGGGCCGTACGGATTTCCTCGATATTGCCATCCTCTACACGCTGATCAATTTCGTAGCGACCATCGCGATCCTGAAGTTCTTCCGCTACCGCTCATTCCAGGTGCCGCTGGCGCGCCGGCCTGAGCAAGCTGCGCGCGGAGGTGACAGCAATGGCTGAGTTCTTCGCGCTCATCGGCAACACCTGGGAAATCGTGCGTTTCCCGCTCGGCGGCGCGGCCTGCCTGCTGGGCGCCATCCTCTGCATTGTCGGCACCATAGGTGTCCTGCGCTTCCCGGATTTCTACACCCGCATCCATGCTGCCAGTATCACCGATACGTCCGGTGCTGGTCTTGTGCTGATAGGTATGGCGCTTATGGCGCCGCACTGGATCATTGTCGTCAAGGTGTTCTGCATCATGGGTTTCCTGCTTCTGACCAGCGTCACAAGCTCGCATGCGCTGGTCAATGCAGCGCACACTGCCGGCCTTCAGCCGAAGATCGGACCGATGGGCCGCAGCGTCCATGAAGAAGACGAGGAGGACAGGCATTGACCGACGCCGTACTCGGCGGAACCGGAACCGCCCTCATCAACATCCTGTTGCTGGCCATCCTGTTCGTGGTGGCCATCGCGATCGCCCGCCTGCGTAGCCTGTTTGCCATCGTGATGCTGTCAGGCGTCTATTCGCTGGTCTCCGCGGCCTGGTACATCCTGGTCGATGCTGTCGATGTGGGCTTCACCGAGGCGGCTGTCGGCGCGGGCATGTCCACCGCCGTCCTGCTCGGCGCAATGCTGCTGACGGCCCGAACAGCCAAGCCGGAAAAGCCTTTCTCGCGCATCGGGCCGTTCATCGTCTGCGCGGCGGCCGGCATCATGCTGCTCTATGCAACGATCGATCTGCCCCCGCTTGGCGACCCGGCATCGCCCGCCAATTCCGGCGTCGGCCTGACCTACCTGCAGGTCAACTGGTACGATACCGGCGTACCGAACGTTGTCACCTCTGTGCTCGCGAGCTATCGCAGCTTCGACACCCTCGGCGAAACCGCCGTGGTGTTCACTGCGGGGCTCGCGGTGGTGCTGCTGCTTGGTTTCGGTGAGCGCTCGCTCGCGGACACATTGCGCCGTGCGCCTAAGTCTGAAACCCTTCCGGGCACTGTTCGCAAGGATGGAGACGGTACATGAAGGGTGATCATCACATGATCCTGCGCGTTATCGCGAAGTGCCTGATCCCGTTGATCGTGATCTATGCCTTTTACGTGCAGTTCCACGGGGAGGTCGGCGCCGGCGGCGCCTTCCAGGCGGGTGTTGTGCTGGCGGTGGCGCTTATCCTCAACGCACTCGTCTTTGGTCTCACCGCCACGATGCGCGCCGTGCCGCCCTGGTTCACCCGCTCGCTCTCGGCTGTTGGCGTCATGGTCTATGCCGGCGTCGGCGTCTGGGCGATGCTGAAGGGCGGTCACTATCTTGAATATCAGGCCCTCTTCGGCGAAGGCCCTGGCGGCCACGATGGCCAGCATGCTGGCATCATCATCATCGAAGTCGGCGTATTGTTTGCCGTGTCCGGCGCCCTTACGACGATCTTTTATGCATTGGCCGGGCGCGTTGCCGAAATCCGTGACGAGGACTGGTAGAGATGTGGGACTTCATTCTTGAGCGCGCAGGTTACTGGGCGATCATCGGCTTGATGATGATCGGACTCTTCATCGCGTTCTCCTCGGAGAACCTGATCAAGCGCCTCGTCGGGCTCTCCCTGTTCATGACGACGATCTGCCTGTTCTACGTCACGCTCAGCAAGGTCACCGGCGGCACCGCTCCTATCCTCCTGAAAGAAGACATGCCCTATGGCGGCGCCGGCTATACTGCCGCTGCGCCTGATGCCCAGCTTGTCGCTGCCGGCGGTGAGCGCTTTGCCGAACTCGTCCATACCTATTCCAATCCGCTGCCCCACGTCCTGATGCTGACGGCTATCGTCGTCGGCGTCGCCACGCTGTCGGTCGGCCTGGCGCTGATCGTGCGCATCCGTGAAGCCTATGGCTCGATCGAAGCGGACGAACTTCGCGCGATCGACATCGAGACTGCGATTGCGCAGGAAGCGGAAGCCGAAAAAGACCAGCACGAGGCGGCGGCATGATCCTCGAATCCCTGCTTGTCTCGGCCCCCGACTGGGCGATCGATCATGCGCCCGTATTGATTCCGGTCGTGCCGCTGATCATGGCGGCAATGCTGGCGCTCAGCCCCAGCGGCCGCCTGTCCTGGATCCTCTCGATGGTGGCCACCGCCGCCTCGTTCTACTTCGCCCTGCTGACGCTCGGCACCGTCCAGTCCACGCCCGGCGGCATCATCGAATACTGGATCGGTAACTGGGACGTGATCGGCATCGAATTCCGCGTCGATGCGCTGAACGCGATGATCCTGCTGCTGGTCACCGGCATGGGCTTCCTCGCGTCCATCTTCGCCTGGACGACCATCGCGGCGGAGGTGCAGAAACAGAAGATATCGCTTTTCCTCAGCGCTTTCCTCCTATGCTTTGCGGGCCTCTGCGGCGTCACCGCCACCGGCGACGCGTTCAACCTCTTCGTCTTTCTCGAGATCAGTTCGCTGTCGACTTATGCCCTTGTAGCGATGGGCGCCTCGCGCGACCGCCGTGCCCTGACTTCCGCGTTCGACTACCTGATCATGGGCACGCTCGGCGCCAGCTTCTACATCATCGGCGTCGGCTTCCTGTATGCGGCCACCGGCACCCTCAACATGAACGAACTCGCTACCCAGCTGCCTGCGCTTTCCGGCAACCGCTCGGTCCAGGTCGGCTTTGCGTTCATCATTGTCGGCCTTGGCCTGAAGGCCGCCATGTGGCCGCTGCACCAGTGGCTGCCGAATGCCTATGCCTATAGCCCCAGCTTCGTGACGATGTTCCTCGCCGCGACCGCGACCAAGGTGGCGCTCTATGCGATGATCCGCTGGCTCTTCACTATCTTCAACCCGGACTTCGCGTTCGAACAGGCGATCTTCACCTTCATCCTGGCGCCGCTCGGTATTGCGGCGATGGTGATCTGTTCTTTCCAGGCCGTGTTCCAGACCGATGTGCGCCGCATGCTCGCCTACTCGTCGGTGGCGCAGGTCGGCTACATTATTCTCGGCATCTCGATCGCCACCACTGCCGGTGTGGCGGCAGGCCTGCTTCACCTGTTCAACCACGCCCTGATGAAGGGCGCTCTGTTCATGGCGATCGCCGGCATCTGCATCAACTACAAAGGCACTACGATCCGCGACTTCGCGGGTCTCGGCCGCTCGGCGCCGTTCACCATGGCGGCTTTCGCCATTGCCGGCCTTTCGCTGATCGGCGTGCCGCTGACCGCGGGCTTCATCTCAAAGCTGCAGCTGGGCTATGCCCTGTTCGACCACGGTTGGTGGTGGGCGGTGCTACTGGTGGTGTTCTCCAGCTTCCTCGCCGTCCTCTATGTCGGCAGGATACTGCAATCGATCTTCTTCATGCCGCCCGCCAATCCCCGCAAGACCCGGAAGGAGGCGCCGCTGATGCTACTCGTGCCGCTCTGGATCCTTGCGCTCGCCAACATCTATTTCGGCATTGATGCCAACTTCCCCGCGGGTCTCGCCCGTGACGGCGCCATCGCTGCCCTCGGCCTGGAGGCGTTCCCATGACGCCGGAATTCCTGATCGCCGCCGCTCTGGTCCTGCCGCTCATCATCGCGGCCGGCATCGCCGCGCTCGGCAAGTTCCCGAACCTGCGCGAAGGCGTCACGATCGTCGGATCTTTCGCACTGCTGGCGGTGGTGGTGCAGCTGACGATGATGGTCTCGGCCGGCCAGCGCCCGGAACTCTTCATCGGTGAAGCGGTGCCGGGCCTCGCCTTCGCCTTCAGGCTGGAACCGCTCGGCGCGCTCTTTGCAGTCGTTGCCAGCGGTCTGTGGATCGTGAACTCGTTCTATTCCATCGGCTACATGCGCGGGAACCGCGAGCGCAACCAGACGCGCTTCTACATCTGCTTCGCCCTCGCCATCTGCGGCGCCATGGGTGTCGCGATGTCTGGCAACCTGTTCACGCTCTTCGTCTTTTACGAAGTCCTCACGCTGTCGACCTATCCGCTAGTCGCGCACAAGGGCGACGCGGCCGCCCAGCGCGGCGCGCGTATCTACCTGCTCACGCTGCTTGGCACGTCCATCGGATTCTTCCTTACCGCCGTGATGTGGACATGGGCGCTCGCCGGCCAGAACCTCGACTTCGTCGATGGCGGCCTGCTTGCCGGTGCTGCCATTTCGCCGGTCGTCGCCAGCGCGCTTCTGCTGCTCTTCGTTTTCGGTCTGGGCAAGGCGGCGCTGATGCCGTTCCACTTCTGGCTCCCTAACGCGATGGTTGCGCCGACCCCTGTCTCGGCGCTGCTGCACGCTGTGGCCGTCGTGAAGGCCGGCGTGTTCGCGGTGATGAAGATTTCCGTCTACATCTTCGGTGTGGACCTGATGAACGCCACGCCTTCGGCAGATTTCCTGATTATCGTTGCCTGCGTGACCATTGTCCTCGCCTCTCTGATTGCGATGACCAAGGACAATCTCAAAGCCCGGCTCGCTTATTCGACCATTGCCCAGCTGGCCTATGTTACGCTCGGCGCCCTGCTCGCCACCGAGGCCGGCCTGATGGGCGGCTCGCTGCAGATCGCTGCGCATGCCGCCGGCAAGATCACCCTCTTCATGTGCGCCGGCGCTATATATGTCGCGACGGGCCTGACCAACGTCTCGGACATGAAAGGCCTCGGCCGGAAGATGCCGATCGTTTTCATCGCCTTCTTTGTCGCCTCACTGTCGATCATCGGCATTCCGCCGCTGGCCGGCGCCTGGCCGAAATACGAACTGATGCAGGGCGCCGTAGATGGCAGCTTGGACTGGGTGCTCGCTGTGCTGGTCATCTCCTCGCTGCTCAACATTGCCTACCTGCTGCCCATACCGATCCTGGCGCTGATGCCGCTGCCGGGCACCAAGCCGCCGAAGGAATTCAAGCGGCCGGGCGGGGCGCCCGCCCTCACCGTCGCCGCGCCGGCCTTTACGGCGGCGCTGTGCGTTCTCCTGTTCTTCATGATCACCCCGATCAGCAACTTCCTCGCGCCTGCCTTTGAGGCGCCCGGCACACTTATCGAGGCGGACCTGCCATGACCGACGAAACGCCAACTGGCCGCGATACCTCGGGCCGCTTCGTCAAGCGCGCGGTAGAGACCGTGAACGCGATGAGCCGCACCAATGACGAGGGCATCCATCCGATGTCGAAAGTCCTTTTCGGCTGGACCGAGACGAAGAACATCGGCGCCATCCTGTTCTGGGTGCTGGCAGTCCTGTCGATCATCCTCGTGCTCGCCGATCTCGTGATCGACCGGCACGAATACTTCAACTTCGCCGAATCCGTCGGCTTCTTCGGCCTGTGGGGGTTCCTCTCCTTCTCCTTCGTCGTGCTTATGGGCTGGCCGCTCGGCCGACTGCTTCGCCGCGACGAGAACTATTACGGCGATGCCGGCGGCCCGCCGGACGACATCGACCCTGGCCTTGAGGGCAAGCCTCTCGGAGGCGGCCATGGCCCGCACGGAGGAGAGCACTGATGCCCGCTTTCCTTGCTGGCCTGAACCCCGGCTGGCTGCTGATTGCCGCCGGCCTCCTGGCCCTGTTCGTCCGTGGACGCGTCGTTCGCCAGGTGATCACCATTGCGGCGCCGATCCTCGGCATCCTTCTGGTGTCCGGCACCCCGCACGGCGTTGACCTGCTGACCCATGAAACGCTCAGCATCACGCTGTCCTTCTACCATGTAGACAGCCTCAGCTTCCTGTTCGGCCTTGCCTTTCTGATCGCCGCACTGCTCAACGCCATCTATGCTCTGCACACGGACAACCGTATCCAGGACGGTATGGCGCTCGCCTATGCCGGGGCCGCCGTATCGGCGGTCTTCTCCGGCGACCTGCTCACGCTGTTCGTGTTCTGGGAACTGACCGCCGTCACCTCGGTTTTCCTGATCCTGCAAGCCGGCACCCGCGCTGCCTACTTCGCCTCGATGCGCTATCTCGGCGTCCAGATCCTTTCGGGCGTCCTGCTGCTTGCGGGCATCGCCTATGTCTGGAACGCCACCGGCAGCCTCTCGATCACCGCCTTCACCAGCCTCGACCAGCCGGGCGCGCTGATCATCTTCATCGCCTTCGGCATCAAGGCGGCGTTCCCGTTCCTGCACAACTGGCTGCAGGATTCCTATCCGAAGGCATCGGTCGTGGGCGCGGTAGTCCTCTCTGCGTTCACTACCAAGCTGGCTGTCTATGCCTTCGCGCGCATGTTCCCCGGCCAGGACGAGCTGATCTGGATCGGCGCGATCATGACCGTCTTCCCGGTCTTTTTCGCCGTCATCGAAAATGACCTGCGCCGCGTGCTGGCCTATTCGACCAACAACCAGGTCGGCTTCATGATCTGCGCCATCGGCGTCGGAACGCCGCTCGCGCTCAACGGCGCGGTGGCTCACGCCTTTGCCGATATCCTCTTCAAGGGCCTGTTGTTCATGTCGATGGGCGCCGTCCTCTACCGGACCGGCACCACCAAGGCGAACGAACTCGGCGGCCTCTACCGCACGATGCCCTGGACCACGCTCTTCTGCCTCATCGGCGCCATCTCGATCTCTGCGATGCCGCTCTTCTCGGCCTTCGTCACCAAGTCGATGATCCTGTCTGCGGTCGCCTCAACCGGCATGATCGTCGTCTGGCTGATGCTGATGTTCGCCTCGGCCGGCGTGCTCGAACATTCGGGCATCAAGATCCCGTACTTCGCTTTCTTCGGCCACGACAGCGGCAAGCGTGTAAAGGAAGCGCCATTCAACATGCTCCTCGCAATGGGCATGGCGTCCTTCCTTTGCATCGCCATCGGCCTGCCGGCTTTCCTGCCGGGCTTCGGGTATGAATGGCTCTACAGCCTGCTGCCATACCCGATCGAAGCGGCCAACTATCAGCCCTTCACGCTAGGCCATATCCTGGCTCAGCTGCAGCTTCTGGCGCTCGCCGTCTTCGCCTTCATCCTGCTCCAGCGCCTCGGCCTCTACCCGCCTGAGAAGCCGGGTGTCATCCTCGATACCGACTGGACCTATCGCAAGGTCGGCTACGGCGCGGTCCGCTGGATCGACACGGTCTGGGCCAGGCTCGGTCCGGCCATGACGGCGATCTTCCGGGGTTTCTCCGGGCGCACCTATGACCGTCTGGTAGACGCGTTCAGCCCGCGCGGCGTCCTGTCCAGAAACCCCGTTTCACGCGGAATGGCGGTCTGGACCGCCGTGATTCTCGCGCTGGTCCTGCTCGTGAGCTACCTGCGAGGCTGAAATCCCTGCAGCGGCGGGGTGACTGAATTACGCCATATTACGCCCTGACACCCGGACGCTGGCCTGCCTCGGCCCGTCCGGCCTCCCTGGCGCGCGGGTGTCCGCAGCCGGCCCTGGCCGGGGAGGCAAGAGCCGATGTTTGAAGGTGAAACGAATGCCCTGGGCGGCGCCAATGCTGCGTATGCGACGGCAATCGTCTCGGCCTATGTTCGCAACGACACCCTGCAGACTGATGAGCTGCCGGACTTGATCCGCAGCGTCCATGCCGCGTTGATGGACCTGTCGCGGCCGCCGGGCGAGGTGCCCGAGCTGCCGAAGCCTGCCGTGCCGGTCAAGAAGTCGATCTGCAAGGACTACCTGATCTGCCTGGAAGACGGGCTGAAGTTCAAATCCCTGAAACGCCATCTCAGATCTGAATACGGATTGTCGCCGGAAGAGTACCGCGCCAGGTGGGGCCTGCCCGCAGATTACCCGATGGTGGCGCCCTGATACTCAGAGAAACGGTCAAAACTCGCAAAGAAGATGGGGCTTGGGCGCAACATTCAGGAAGAATAAACCAGTAAAAGCAGGTTTGTTCCGCATCCGGAATGAAATATTCCGTACACCAGTGTTAATAAATCCCTTCGAAGACTCTTGATCGGCGAGTCCACTCGCGCAATAGCTGAATCTACCGAATCACCACGGGGGTGGCGACAATATGCTTAACGAGCCGAATTTCTCGGGCGTGACCGAGGCCCAGCGCCTCCTGATCACCTATTGGTATGGGTGCCGGGCATCTGACGGCCTTGTCCCGCGCGACGCCATTGATCCGGGCATCGTGCGCAGCACGCTCGCCTGCCTGTCGGTCGTCGAAGTCAATGAAGTTGGCGAAGGCCGTTTCCGCATCGCCGGCTCCCGCCTGCGCGATATCTTCGGCATGGATGTGCGCGGCCGCCGCATCGCCGAAATCGCCGGCGCGCATGGTGAGTGCTACGCTCTCGGCCTGACTTCGGCGGTGCAGCGCGGCCTGCCGGTCGGCGGCGTCATCGAAACGGGCGGGCGCCTGCACGCCTGGCTGCGCCTCCCGGTCGCCGACGACTTGGGCGCCCTCACGATGGTCATTTGCCACGACGAACTGATCCCGAGCCGCCGCGCGCTGCTGCCCACCTCCGACGCAGCCGAAACCTCCCCGCGCTTTGCTGCCTGAACGAGAGCAGGGGTCAGGAGCGGCCGGGTCGGTCCCGGCAGATTTGCTGCGGCGCAGGCTGATCTAAACGCTGGCGCCAGCCTGTGCGTCGGTTCGGATGCGGGTCAGCATAGAGGCCAGGCCATTGGAGCGCTGCGCGGTGAGGGCGCCGGTCACGCCTATCTCGTCGAGCAGGGACTTCACGTCAAACTTCAGTATGTCGCCGACCGGCTCGCCGGAATAGAGGCGCGTCAACAGCGCGATCAGGCCGGACACGATGATCGCATCGGACTCGGCGCGCACGTCCAGCCGCCCATCTGCCACGTCCGTCACCATCCAGACCTGCGAGGCGCAGCCGCGCACCCGCGTCTCTTCGCAGCGCTCATCCGGCGCCAGCGGCGGGTTTGCCTTGCCGAGATCAATCAGGTGCGCGTACCGCGCCTCCCAATCCTCAAGCCAGGAGAATTCTTCCCGTATGTCTGCCGCTTTGGTCTCGATACTCATGGGTCTCCATATGAGTTACAAAGCCCCGGAAGAAAACCCCGGCGGGCCAGTGCCTGCCGGGGGCGCGTTGCAGAGTGAGTCTGGAGCGTGTGGACTATTTATAGACGTTGCCGAGACAGTCAGCGACTTCCGTAAGCGTGTGCTGGCTGATGCAGTGCGGCAGCTCGAATTCCTGGCCGACCCCGGCGACGCAGCCCTGCAGCTGCAGGTTCTGCATCTTGAGGCAGCTCTGAACCGCCGGTTCCATCATGACCTTGGCAAGGCGGACCTGGTCGACCGAGCCGGCGCCGATGACACGCATGGCGGCGAGCGAGGCGATCTGGTTGGCGACGGCTTCCTTGCCGAACGCGACGTTCTCGCGCTTGCCGGTGAAGCCGCTGGTGAGGAAGGCGGGCAAGCGCACGGCGCCGGCGACGTCTTGCGTAGTTGCGGCAGCGGTGATGATGCCGGCCCTGGTGTCGCCCGAGAGAGGCGCGGCGCTGGTGAGGGCGGTGACGATCATGCTGTCAGCCGGTTTGCCTCTGCCCTGCAGCACCTTCACGACCTCGGCGCGCTGGCCACCATTGCGAATGCGCGATTTCGCCCAGCCATAGCCTTGCAGCGAATAGCCCTGTTCCTTCACGATCGCCGCGGAGGAGTAGATTTTCGGCAGGTCCGAATCGGTGACCGCAATCGCGCCGCCAACGGCATTGTCACCGCCTGCGAGCGAGCGGGCGTAACTGTTGCCGGCGGCAAAGCTTCTCATCACCGGCTCACGGCCATAGTAGGCTTCGATGTTGCGCACGGTGGCGCTGAATTCGGGATCCTGCGACGCGACCAGCGCGGAATACGCCATCCAGCCGCGCGTCAGCTGATCGGCATTGTAGGCGCCCAGCGTGTTGAGGGCGGAATCGATATCCCCCGCATCCTTGAACGGTTTAGCCGCCACGTCTTCGGCGTCCGACTGGTACATCATGTAAACGGCAGCACTTTCCGAGATCGGATCGGCGTTCTGAGCCGACGCGCCAGATGAAAGTCCAAAGCCGCAAACCAGTGCAGCAACAACCGCGGAGGTCTTCATGGTAAACTCCCTCACCCGTGATGTGATCAGTGATGCCCGAACTTCCCGGTACGGGGAACCATGCCTTGTGTGATTTGCGCATTACAAATACAGCAGACCGGGCACCTGACCTGGCAAGAATGCCTAACAATTCTCTATGGGGTGTTAAGACTTGGCCCCCGGCGTGGCGCAGAAGCGGTTAAAATTCGTTCACCTGGCGTGGATCGCGCTGGGGCTGACGGCGGCCGTGTCCGGCGGCATCGGCGGCGCGCCTCCCGCAAGCCTCATCGCGGCAATGATTTTGACTCTCATTCCCGGCCTCACAGGCTTTGCCGTGGCCGGGGCGGGCGACACGCTGCGGCGCGGGCTCGTGGTAATCGCCTGGCTGGTCTGCGCGCTGATCGCGGTCGTGCTGACGGGCGGGGCCGCCTCGCCGTTGATTGTGCTGCTGGTGGCCGCGCCGCTGGCCGCCTTGCTGGCCGGCGCGCCGCGCATGGCGGCGGAGGCCGGCACTTTTGCCGCGCTCGCGCTGTTCGCGGTGTTCATCGCCACGCCCGCCGGCTGGATCCCGCCGCCGCCGCGCGGCGCGCCGGAACTGGCCGCGCCGTTTGCGTTTGCGGGGCTCGTGCTGGCGGCGCTGAAGATCTGGCACCTCGTGTCACGAAGCGACGCAGCGCCTGCTGCTGCGTCGCTGGCCGAGTTGCCGAAGGGCGAGCCGGATCTGCAACCGATGGCCATGAACGGCATCAGCTGGATCGATGTGACCCCCGAGGGCCGCCTGCGCCGGGTGCAGGGCGACACCTTCGGCCTTGTCACCATGCGGCCGGGCTCCGCGCTCGGCAGTCTGTTCACGGATCATGATTTCCCGCTGCCGCCGCCCGGCCGCACCGGGCGCAGGCTGGTGACGGTCGAACTCGTCTCCGGACAACGCGTGCGCGTGATCGCCGAGCGCCATGCCAGGGGCTGCTATCTGCTGATGGTGGACTCGCTGGACGAGACGCCCGCCTTGCCTTCCAGAGCGGTGGCGGACCTCGAAGCCAAGCTGCAATCGCGCACCGCCTTCTTCGCCTCGCTCGGCCATGACCTGAAGACGCCGCTGAATGCTATTCTCGGCTATGCCGAAGTCATGCAGGCTGAGCTGATGGGGCCGATGCCTAAACCGTATGCGGACTATCCGTCGATTATTCACGAAAGCGGCACGGATCTCCTGCTGCTGGTCGACGATATCCTTGATCTCGCGCGCTCCGAAGCTGGTCAGCCCCGCCTGGAACCTGAACCGGTGGACCTCACCGCTTCGGGGGAGTCGGTAATCCGCCAGCTGACCGGGCAGGCGGACCGGCTGGGCATCACCTTGAAACTGAAATCCGGCGAGGAAGTCTGGGCTGAAGCCGACGCCCGCGCGGTACGCCAGATCTGGCAGAACCTCGTTTCCAACGCGATCAAATACTCCGCCAGCGGAAAAACCGTGACGCTGGAGACACGCCTCGATGACGGCGCCGCCCTGCTCAGCGTCACCGACCGGGGCGCAGGCATCGCCGCCGCCGATCTCGGCCGTCTGACCGAGCCCTTCGCGCAGGGCACCGGCGCCAGGCCGGGCACCGGTCTCGGTCTCTCCGTCGTGCGCCGCTTTGCCGAGCTTCACGGCGGCAGCCTGCGCATCACTTCAAAGCCGGGCAAGGGCACCCGCGTCGAGGTAACGCTCCCCCGCGCCTCGGAAGCTGACATCGCCCCGATGGAGGAAGCGGCGGAGTAGGCGGCCCTTAAAAACCGACATTGTCGGTTTCCCGGCCCCCCGAACCGTGCCACCTTTCACGTCCAAACGAGAGGGGGTTCCCAATGAAACATATCATTCTGGCGGCTGTGGCCGCACTTGCACTTACGGGGTGCGGCGCCATTGGCGGCGGCCAGAAGGCCGCGATGGTCAAGGCCTGCACCGATAGCGGCGAGGCCGAGAAGGATTGCACCTGCATCGCCGATAATCTCGAGACCAGCCTCGATGCCGACACGTTCAAGGTCGTCGCAACCGCGATGGCAGCCGATGACGCCGCCGGCGAGAAGATGATGGAAGAGCTCTCCGCCGAAAAGCAGGGCGCTGTCATGGGCGCGCTGATGTCTGCCGGTATGACCTGCATGATGGGCGGAGCACCTGCCGGGGGCTGATCTTTATCGCGCTTGACGCAGCGCACATCTCGGGGGAGACACCGGGATGGACCGCTTACCTTCCAGGCTATGGATCGAGGCACTGGTCCGGCGGGCGCAGCTCTCCGGCGCCAGCGCCTTCATCGTTCAGCATGGGGACGATGACCGCGGTGATGTTCTGATCAAGGTCGCCCGGCTCGACGGCACCGCCGCCGCCTATCTTCCGTCCACGAACCTCGAAGGCGAGCGCGTCTTCCTGAACCTCGAGATCCAGGGTGTCGGCCCGGACGAGGCGGGCGTGGACGACTATGTCCGTCGCGCGAAATCCCGAGACAGCGACCTCTGGATCGTCGAGATCGAAGACAAGGAAGGCCGTGCTTTCCTGACGGAACCTGTCGAGGATTAACAGTCCTGCCTGCGCGCGGCGACAAAAGGTTTCCTCAG
>ERZ888423.1565-NODE-1565-length-19407-cov-6.235480_pt1 | contig 19407 bp, 16 predicted proteins | sample MGYA00520523_ERZ888423 | MGnify/ENA primary metagenome ERZ888423 (study PRJEB32303, sample SAMEA104408611) | aquatic metagenome | biome: Brackish water; feature: Pelagic; material: water | place: Baltic Sea | collected 2014-06-08T10:24:00 | depth 30,27 m ...
CGGGCTCAGGTGCCGGCGAACTCGCGGTCCAGGATGTCTTTCAGCTTGGCAGCCACGACCTCCGGCTTGTGGCGCGTGATCGAAACGTGGCCCAAGCCTGCGATCTCGTGGAACGTCCCGTTCGGGACCAGATCGGACACGACCTTGCACATGGACGGCGCCGTTTGCACATCCTCTGAGAATGCAATCACGTGAAACGGGACCGGGCAGGTCCTGAGCGCGTCGCGGCAGTCAAAATCGAGACAGGCCTGCCATTGGTCGATGGTATCCTTGGGGTCTCGGTCACGGAACCGCTCCGTATAGCTTTCCTTCACCTGCGCCCACAGAGCGGGGTCATGGAGCGCCTTGGCGGGGAACGCATAAACGGCGTAGTGCGGGGCCAGGAAGTAATCCGGCAAGGTGATGCCGTCCCGGCGTAAGTCGATTTCTGCCTGCATCCAATCGCGTGTAAATCCGTCGATATAGGCCGCCGTGCCCATCGGGATCGCCATGCGCACCTTGTCGGGATAGGCGATGGCCGTCGCTTGCGTCACCAGCCCGCCCAGTGAAAGGCCAGATACCACGGCCTGCCCGCCACAAAAGGCGTCGATGACCGCAGCGCAATCGCGGGCGTAATCCTCCATGCTCCAGGGCGGGGGAGGGGCCGAGGTCTCGCCCGCCCCGCGCGGATCGTAGGAGATGCAGCGATAGCTGTCCGAGAGCCGCTCGAACTGCTGCGAATAGGCGTCCGCCGTGCCGTCGCCGCCGGGGATGAAGATCAGGTCGGGGCCGGTCCCCTCGATCACGACACGCATCGTGACACCGTCGTCGGTTGTCAGGGAATGGGTTTCAGCGGTGGGTCCGAAGGCGGGATAGACAGTCATGATGGCAAGTTCCTTATGGCGTGAACGGCAAAGTCGGTTTCCAGACCTGCGCCGCGACCCGGCAACAATTCAGCCCGAGGATCTTGCGGAGGTCCTTGTCACGGAAACCCACCAGCGCAAGCGCTTCGGCGATGTCGGGCAGGTGGCGCACATCCAGGCAATCGAGGGTCGGACCGTATCCTTCGGCCTCTGGCCAGAAGCGCGCGGCATCCGGTGTCTCTTCGAGGAAGGCCACGGTGCCCGCACGGCGAAATTCAGGCGAGTCGTCAAGGCACAGACTGACATGATCGGAGGAGGTCAGATCCGCCACATAAGCCGCATGGCGCGCGACGTCGTCGGGGCGGGGCGTATCGACACCGAGAAAGAGGTTGATGCCGGTGATCCCGATCACGCCCCCGGTGGCGGCGCAGGCGCGGATCTGATCTTCGGTGATGTTGCGCCCATGGTCCGCCAACGCCTTTGGGTTGGAATGAGTGAAATTCACCGCCGCGGTAGAACGCTCCATCGCCTCCATCGTGGTGCGGTAGCCGGTGTGGGTGCAATCGACGACCATACCCACACGGTTCATCTCGTCGATCACGGCGCAACCGAACCGGGTCAGCCCCGTATCCTCATCATGGCAACCCGATCCCGCGAGCGAATTGATGTTGTAAGCGAAGTTCATGTGCCTAACGCCAAGGGTGTAAAGCACCTCCACCATTTCGACGCGCCCGCCGAGCACCCGCATCCCTTCGATGTCGAAGGTGACGGCCATCAGCCCCTCGGCAATCGTGGCGTCGATGTCTTCGACCTGGCTGACCAGCCGCGCATAGGGTGCGTCGTGCGGCAGCCGGTGTCGCAGCCAGGCAAGCGATTGCAGAACGGTTTCGGGCGTGTAGGCGTCGAACCCTGCACAGATCGACAGATAGTCGACGCCCGCCGCACGCCAGGGCGACAAGGCCGTATCCAACGGCAGATCTGGCAAGGTGGCGAAGCCGGAATGATCGTCCCACACCAGCGTCGTCTCGTAGATTGCGCGTGTATCCATGGTGTCAGACCAGATCCCGCGGGATGTCTTCGCACCAGGTGCGGTCAGCGACCACGCCGTCGCCGTCCCACGCCTTGAGCGCGGCGGTGATCCGCCAGACCCCTGCCAACGCCTCTACCCGGACCTGCGCTTCCATCTCTGCGTGCCAATCGCCTCGGGCAAAACTTTTGCGCCACACGCAATCTCCACTGGCGGTGTTGGGATCGTCGGGGGCAATGCGGAACGTTTCACGCGCGATGGCACGCAGGGTCATGCCGGTGTGGGTATGGGTTTCAAGACCCGTATCGCTGAACCGTTCCTGAATCTCGATGCCGCTCGCGTAGTCTAAACTGCGTGTCCGGTGGCCAGAGCCCGGCTCATGCAAAGTCGTCTCCAACGCTGCGGCGCTTTCAGGCCGTGCAAAGTCGGGCAGGGGGAGGGTCGTTTGCGCGGTAGGCCGCAGGGGAAGCTCAAGGCGCGCGGCGTCCAATGTCAGAACGGCCTTCTGGGCGGAGGGCCAGATGATCGGCCAATAGGCCTGGGCGAGCGCGAGACGCAGGCGATGGCCCGCAGGCACGCGCTGCCCGATGACGTTGAGCTGGACGGTTACGTCCATCGCCTCGCCGGGTACCAGAGGTGTGGGGTCGGCGTGGCTATCACGGTGAGTGAGGTTCAGGACGCCGTGGGTGACGAAGGTGGACGCTCCATCGGGGGCCACCAGCGACAAAACCGCGGCAAGGTTGGCCTGCGCCACGTCAGAGGCGATCCGCGCGTGAAGCCGGGGGAAGCCGAGGATGTCCATATCCTTCGCAAGCGGCTCGGTCTCGAATTGCGCCATGAAGCCGGTTTCGCCGTTCTGGTCGAGCGGGCCATCGCCGTCGCTGCCATACATGCACCAGACCTGGGCGGTGTGACCCGCCGTCTCGGGGCAGTCGAGCGTGATCGGAGCAGTTTCGGCAGGTGTCACTTCGACCAGTCCATCCTGCGTTACGTGCAGCGCGTGCACCTGCGCTTCGACGGCGGGCCAAGCGTCCTCGGACACCCACCGTCCGGCCCGGTAGGCGGGGGATGAATCAGGCGCCGCCGCATCTTGCATCCAGGCGCGGATCATCGGCTCGTCCATGATGCCTGTGTCGATCCCCTTGAGGTGGTGATCCCACCAGCGCAGACACTCCTGCAGGAACCCGATGCGCGGACCGGGCGTGGCGAAATGCGGATACTTGTGCGCCCATGGCCCGACAAGCGCCTTTCGCGGACCCGACAGGTTTTCCACCATGCGAAAGATCGGGTTGGTGTAGCCGTCGGCATAACCACCGACCGCATAGACCGGAACCTTTATTGCCGCGTAATCCTCGCAAATCGAGCCATGGCGGTAGAAATCGTCACGCCGCTGGTGGCGGAACCAATCAAGCATCCACAGGCCATTGTTCTCCAGCCGCTCCCGCCACATTTCGCGCCAGCGCGCGCCAACAATGGCCGGGTCGGGCGGCGTGTTGGCGATGGCGAAGGCGGTAGCACCCCACGACAGCTTGTCGGTCAGCATCGCGCCGCCCATGAAATGAATGTCGTCGGCGTAGCGATCATCGGTAGAGCACAGGGTGATAACGGCACCGAGCGCGTCGGGCTGGCGGGCAGCAAGTTGCAGCCCGTTGAAGCCCCCCCATGAGATACCAATCATCCCCACCTTGCCCGAACACCATGGCTGCGCGGCAAGCCATTCTATGATCGCCACGCCATCGTCTTGCTCCTGCAACAGATATTCGCCCAGGCAAATCCCCTCGCTGTCGCCCGTGCCGCGCATATCGACCCGCACCCCGGCATAGCCGTGGCCCGCGAAATACGGATGGGTCAGATGATCACGCGCCACCGTCCCGTCGCGTTTTCGATAGGGCAGGTATTCGAGGATCGCGGGCACCGGGTCTGCGTCGGCATCTTCCGGCAGCCAGATACGGGCCGCCAGCTTTGTGCCGTCGGGCATCGGGATCCAGGTATTCACGATCTCGCGCACTTTGCGAGGGAACTCCGTGACTGTCGTAATATCGTCCATGGCTTTGCCCTACATCCCATTGCGGGGAATGAAGTAATCCTGCGCGTCCTCGAAAATCAGATCGTCTCCGGACCAGCATTCGATCTTGGACTTGAGATAAAAATCGGTCTTGGTGGCGGTCTGCTCGGAGGATGCCTTGATCCGCACCTTCCAATCGTCCCGCTCCATCACAAAGTCCTGATCCATGGTGGCGCGTGCCGACAGCGGATCGTCGGGATGGATCGCGTAGATCCGCTCCGAGATGTCGCCCATCATCGTTCCGGTGTCGTTGAGCCGGATCTGCCCGATGGGACCGAAGACGCCGCCGTCGATGAACACACGGTTCACTTGCGTGCCGGTCATCAGGTCTGTCACGATCTGGCGCGTCATGGACCCGTCGCGCACCTTGGTGACGGGACGCTTGGACGTGCTTTTCAGCGGCTCCGGTAGGGGACGGGGCTCGGGGGCATCGGCGGGAGCCTTGCGCAGGGGCATGTGCAAGGCCGAGGTGCCGGGGGCTATTATAAGCGTCACAGGCTCGGGCGCGGGCCACAGGATCGGCCAATAGGCGCTGGCGATCTGAACCATCAGGCGGTGGCCTTCGGGCACGCGGTAGGCGATGCCGTGGAGCGGCACCGTGACCTCCATCACCTCGCCCGGCACCACGGGCGTGGGCGCCGCATCACTGTCGCGGTGCATCAGGTTGCAGAACCCGCGCGTGATCAGGGTTTGCGCGCCATTGAGTGCTTCATCGACCAACAGAGCCGCGACGAACGCCTGGGCACGGTCCGCCGCAACGTTGAGCGCGATGGAGGGTTGGCCGAGGATCTCTACGGCTGCGTCAAGCGGCTCGGACCGGAACACCAGCGCGCCGCCTGCATCCAACCGGCAATCCACGGGCATGTCGCCCGGGATCGCGAAAGAACACATGTCGCCGCCCGCCGATCCGAAGGTCTGCGGCGAGCAGATCGACATCGCGGCCCCCGGCTGTGGCGTTGCCGCCAACGCGCCTTCGTTCAGCCAAAGCACCGTGTCTGATACGTTGGGGGAGGGCCACTCTGCCTCCTCAACCCAAGTGCCGGGGCGCGTCTCGTGCTGTCCCGCCGGCGGCACGCTGTCTTGCAGGTAGAACCGCAGCCGCGGCTCGTCCCACAGCCCGGTGTCGATGCCCTTCAGATGGGTGTCCCAGAACCGGATGACCTCGCCTAGGAAATCCGCCCGTGGTCCCGGCGCGCCCTCATGGGGGTAGAGATGCGCCCAGGGGCCCATCAGCACCTTCACGGGGCCTTTGAGGTTCTCTGCGATCCGGAATGGCGTGTCGCGGAACAGGTCCGCCCACCCGCCGAAGAAATAGACGGGGACCTGCACATCGTCGTAGTTTTCGCAGATCGACCCGCGCCGCCAGACCTCGTCATGGGTCTGATGCTCCAGCCACATAGCGGGCCAGAAACGCATCCCCTCCAGCCGGTCCTTCCAGATGTCCAGCCAGCGATACTCGCCCACGATGGCGGGGTCGGGCGGCTTGGCGTTAAGGACCTGCATGATGGAGCCCCACCAGAAGTTGTCATTGGCCAACACGCCGCCATAGAAGTGAATATCCTCGGTCCAGCGGTCGTCGCAGCCCATCACCGGCGCAATTGCCTTGAGTGCGGGGGGACGCGTGGCCGCGACCTGAAACGAATTATACGCCCCCCAGGATTTGCCGAACATGCCCACGTTTCCGTCGCACCAGTCCTGCGCGGCGATCCATTGCACGACGTCATGGCCGTGCTGGATTTCAAGGTGCGAGTATTCATCCTCCATCAGCCCGTCACTGTCGCCGGAGCCATGGATATCCACCCGCACTGCCGCATAGCCTGCGTGAGCAAAATGGGGATGCATGCTTTCGTCGCGCAGGCGGGTGAAATCGCGGCGGCGATAGGGAATGTATTCCAGAATGGCCGGAACCGGGGTCTGTCGCGCGCCGGGCGGCAGCCACAGCCGCGCGGCCAGCCGGGTGCCGTCTGGCATGTCCATCCAAAGGGTCTCGATAACTTCGATATCGCTCATCTGCGTTCCTCGGTGCTGAGTGTGGGCCGCGCACCGGGGGTGAGCGGAAAATGGCAGGCGGTGCGGCGTTGATCCACGCGGGCGATCTTCGGTGCTTCCACCCGGCACCGGGGTTGCACCCACGGGCAACGAGTATGGAACTCACACCCATCGGGGCGCGACAGAAGCGACGGAACCTCGGCGGGCAGGGAGATGCGATCATGGGCGCGGTCGGGATCGGGTTCGGGGTTGGCGGACAAAAGGGCCGCCGTGTAGGGATGCACGGGCTGGCCGAACACAGGTTCCGTCTCGCCCGCCTCCACGAAGCGGCCCAGATACATAACCGCCGTTCGGTCGGCCACGTGATGGACCACATGCAGATTGTGCGTGATGATGACCATCGCCAGCCCGAGGCGTTCGCGCAACTCGTTGAGCAGGTTCAACACCTCGCCCTGCACGGACACATCCAGTCCGGCCGTCGGTTCATCGGCGATGATCAGCGCGGGGTCGAGTGCGACGGCCCGCGCCACGCCCACACGCCGCGCCTGGCCGCCGGAGAGCTGATGGGGAAAGCGGTCGGAAAACTCCAGCGGCAGACCCACCAGTGACAACAGGCGCTGCGCCTCGTCGCGCAGGTTGCGGCCCTCCGCCCCGTGGATGCGAAACGGCTCCGTCACCAGATCACCCACTGTCATCCGCGGCGAGAGCGAGCCCACGGGGTCCTGGAACATCATCGACATGCGCTTGCGCACCGGCTTCATCGCACCCTTGCCGAGGGTGTCGATCCGATCCCCCTCGAATGTGATCTGCCCTTGGGATATCGCCTGCAACCCGTTGATCGCCCGCGCCAGTGTAGTCTTGCCAGAGCCGCTTTCGCCGACCAGTGCAAACGTCTCACCGCGCTTGACCTCGAAGCTGACGCCCGCCACGCCAAGGATGCTGCTGCGTCGCATCAGGCCACCCATGGGGAATGCGACGGCGACATCCTCGACCTTCAGGATCGGATCGTCGTTCATGCTGTTGCCTCTATGGCTTCCGGATCATTGGCCAGGACACAGCGCGCGAAATGCCCGTCACCGGTGTCGCGCTCGGCCTGCGGCGTGCTGCACGCATCATGGGCGCGGTGGCAGCGCGGTGCGAAGATGCAGCCGTGGGGGCGGTCCCTCAGATCGGGAATTTCGCCCGGAATGGTCGGCAAGTGGCGCACCCGACTGGTCTGCCTTGCCGGATCACATTCCAGCAATCGCACCGTATAGGGATGGCGCGGATCGTTGAAGATCTGGCGCACGCTGCCGCGCTCCACCACTTCGCCTGCATACATGACCACGACCTCCTCGCATAACTCCGCGATGACACCCAGATGGTGCGAGATAAACAGGACGGAGCAGCCGATCTTCTGCTGCAAATCCTTCAACAACTCGATGGTGGCGACCTCCAGCGTCGCATCCAGCGCCGTGGTCGGCTCATCCGCGATCAGCAGCGCGGGCTCCATCATCAGCGCCATGGCGATGGCGATCCGCTGCTTCATGCCGCCCGAAAACTGGTGCGGATAGCGTTTCAGCGCGGTACGCGCATCGGGGATGCGGACAAGCTCCAGCATCTCTATTGCGCGCGCCTCCTTCTCGGCGCGCGACAGGCCGGAGCGGTACTGGATATTCGTCATCTGTTTGCCGACCGAGATCACCGGGTTCAGTGCGCCCATCGGGTCTTGGAACACGGTCGAGATGCGCTCGCCCCGTAAAGCCCGCATCTGCGTTGGTCCAAGGCCCACGAGATCCGTGGTGCCCTCGAAGCGGATTGCACCGCTCTCCACGCGGCCATTGTCTGCCAGCAGTCCCAGGATCGCGTTGATCAGTGTGGACTTGCCGCAGCCGCTTTCGCCCACAATCCCGACAATCCGCTTCTCTGGCACCGTGAAGCTGACGTTCTTGAGCGCGTGCAGCGGCCCGGCTTCGGTCGAGAAGACGACGTTCAAATCGTTGATCGCCAGCGTCTCCATCAGCGACCCTTCAGGCGCGGATCGAAGACGTCGCGCAGCGTTTCGCCAAGGAACGTAAAGCCGAGGGTGGTGATGATGATCGGCACCCCGCCTGCGATGGCGATCCAGGGCGTTTCGCGGATGTTGGCGAACCCGTCGTTCAGGATCGAACCCCAGGACGGTGTGGGGGGCCGCACGCCCAGACCCAGAAAACTCATCCCCGCCTCGATCGCGATAACGACAGGAATATCCATCGAGGCCAGGATGACGATGGGGCCGATGACGTTGGGTAGAATATGCACCCGCAGGATGCGCCCGGTCGAGGCGCCCATGCTCTGCGCGGCGGTGACGAACTCCGAGGATTTCAGCGCGATGGTCTGGGTCCGAATGATCCGCGCATAGCCCGGCACGTTGACCAAAATGACCACCACCATAACCGCCGTCAGCGACGGGCCAAACAGCGTCACCAGCGCGAGCGCCAGCATGACAGTGGGAAAGCTTTTCATCGCATCGAAAATCAGGATCATCAGATTGTCGAGCCAGCGCGGCCCGTAGCCCGCGATCAGCCCCAGAACGATGCCGATGGCCAGCGATATCGCGGTAGAGACCAGCGCGACGTAAAGGGCGATGCGCCCGCCGTGCAGAACACGGGTGAACAGGTCGCGGCCAAGCTGATCGGTTCCGAGTAGATTGGTCGTACTGGGGTCCATGAACCGGTCGCGCGGCGAAATGCGGTTTGGGTCGAACTGGGTCACGACGTCGGCGAAGACCGCCGAGAGGACCACGAGGATGACAAGGCCCAGGCCGAACACGCCAAGCGGCTCGCGCAACAGTCGTCGCATGGCGCGCCAAAGCCGGGACGTCGTGGCGGGGGGATTAGAAGCTGCTTCTGACACGGGGGTCCAGGGCTCCTACGATAAGATCGGCGATAAGGTTGAGCAAGACAAACAGCACCGTCGTGACAAGCACGGCGCCTGTCACCAGCGGGAAGTTCCGGGTCAGGATCGCGTCGAACACCAACCGCCCGATGCCGGGGCGCGCGAACACGATTTCGGCGAAGACCGCAGACGACAGCATCTGGCCGATGCCCACGCCCAGAAGGGTTACGGTGGGCAAAATCGCGATGGACAGCGCGTAGCGATAGGTGATCTGCCGCTCCGGAAGGCCAAAGGCGCGGGCGGTCCGGATGTGGCTGGCCTCCAGCACCTCCAGCATCGAGGCGCGTACCATGCGCGCGATGTAGCCGACCCACCCGAGGCCGACGGCGAGCGATGGCAGGATCAAGTGGATCAGCTGATCCCCCAGATCGCCAGGATCCCCCGCTCCGATGGCCGGCAGCCATCGCAGGGTGACGGCAAAGATCAACAGCGCGTAGATCGCGATAACGAATGACGGGATGGCGATGACGGCGACCGAAACGACGCCCACGAACCTGTCCGCCAGGCTGCCGCGTTTCACGGCGGCCCAACAGCCAAGCGGGATGCCAAGGGCCACGGACCAAGTGATGCCACCCGCGATCAGCGCCAGCGTGAAGGGTAATTGCTCCAACACGACAGTCAATACCGGGCGTTCGGACAGAACTTCCACACCAAGATCGCCGGTCCAGGCGCCGCTATAGAAATTCCAGAACTGCACCCAGATCGGCTGGTCGAGCCCCATACGGATGCGCAGCGCCTCTTTCATTGCGTCCGTCGCGCGGGGGCCAAGGGCGACGGAGGCCGGATCGCCGGGGATCAGATAGATCATGCAAAACAGAAGCAGCATCGCCACCGACACGATGACGACGGCAAGTCCCAAGCGTTTGGTGGCATAGACCAGCATGATCATTCCTTTGGGGGGAGGCGCCGACGCGGAGGGGGCGAGGCCCCCGCACCGACAAACGTCTGAGGCGGGGCGTCTATGCGGGGCGGAACTCGCCCAACAGCGGCTCGCCGTTCGGCTTCAGGCCCGGCTCTACCGTGTCGCGGTGCAATACGCCCGTCACCTCATGGGTGAGGAAGACATACTGGCCGGACTCCTCCATGATATCCTGCATCCGCTTGTAGATCGTGTCGCGCACCGATGGGTCGAGTTCCGTCAGGCCTTGGGCGTGCAACTCGGCGTATTCGGCATTGTCGAAGCGTTCCCAGTTCCAGACGCCGATCTGTTCGGGCGTGAACCAGACCGTAGCCCAGGACGGGTCCGGTTCCATCGAGAAGCGGCCGATGATCATTTGCAACTGGTCCCAGTAGTCGCCGTCTTCCGAGCCGAGGGTCCAGAACGTTCCGCTGTCGTTCTGCTTGATCTCGCATGCGATGCCGACGTCGGCCAGATTGGACTGGATCACCTGCGCCGCCGTCAACCGCTCGGACTGGTTGAGGATGTCGAGGGTGATGGAAAGGTCTGTCACACCTTCCTGCGCCAGCAATTCGCGGGCGCGGTCGGGATCATAGCCATACAGGTTGGCCTCCCTGTGCCCCGGCAGACCGGGCGCAATGATGCCGGTCGATGTGCTGGCCGCCCCGAAATAGGCCGCGTCAACGACAGTTTCCGTGTCGATGGCATGCTGCACGGCGCGGCGGATATTGGGATTGTCGAACGGGGCCACATCCTTGTTCATCCCCAACCAGACGTAAGCCAGAGACGGCTTCTCTACGACCACGCCACCCTCGGGCGGGGTTTCCTGCATCCGCGCGATGGAGGATACGGCGGTCCAGGTGTAGTCGATGTCGCCGGCCTCGAAGCCGAGCTCAGCGGTGGAGGGGTCTTCGATGGGCAGGATGATGATCTCGTCGTAGCCGCCCGGCTCGTAGGCCCAGTCGGGGTTGCGGCGCAGCACTGTGCGCTGGCGCGGGGTCCATTCCGTCAACAGGTAGCGGCCCGATTGTGCGACCGGCTCAGTCGCGATGCGACCGCCAAGCGCGTCCAGTGCCGCGCGCGACAGGATCGAACATGTCGTCGTGGGCAGGGTGGAGTTCCACAGGGGCGCGAAGGGCTCGTTCAGATGGATCAGGCCCGCACGCTCCTCCGTCACCTCGACCTCGCGCAGCGCGGCCCAATCACCGGCGTAGGGGCTTTCGTTTTCGGGGTTGGCGACACGCTCGATCGAGAATTTCACGTCGTCCGCCGTCATCTGGCCATAGCCATCGGTGAACCCGATGTTGTCACGCAGACGGAAGGCGATGGTCAGCTCGTCCAACTGCTCGATCATGTCGACACCGTAGGGCGTCCAGGTCCAGTCATCGCCCGGCTCGTTGGTGATCAGGCCCGCGTAGATCGCGCGCATGATGTCACCCTCGGGCGCGGACAGCCGGTAGGCCGGATCCAGGATCTGAAGGTCGCTGTAGGAGCGGACCGTCAGGACCGTCCCGTCCTGGCTGAGCGACATGCGCGGAAACGCAAGGGTGGCCGCCCCGAATGCGCTCGCGCCGGCAAGCACAGATCGCCGTGACGGGCCGGTTTTGATATCGTGTGACATTCCAGTTCTCCTTATTGGCATTGATCAGCCGTTAATTTTATGGACAGTGCGTCCGCCCTCTGAATGTACGATGCGCCGTCAGGTCTCGTTCCGTCTCACCACATTGCCCGGCGTAATCAGCGGCGCATTTACCCAAATGATCCGCGCGGGCTTGTCGCTTTTATTGTCTAGCCAGTGGGGCAGGTCGCCTGGGATGCTGAAACTGTCACCGGCGCGAAGTGTTATGACCTCGTCTTCCAGTTGCAGGACCATCTCCCCCTCGGTCACGAGCCCATGGACCTCGCCCTCACGCACAACCAATTCGGTCTCAGCCGCATCAGGGCCCGGTGCGTAATCGGACAGCCCCAAGTGGAACGCCCCGCCAATCGTGCTGGACAAAAGCCAGTCCGAGAAGCCCGAAACTTCCGCCGGTTCGCCATAGAGTTTGTTGAGATGACGCCGATTCTCGGACCGCACGACATGGGTTTGCTCCAGCGGGCCGTCGCCGGGACGCTCGTTGAAAAACCATGAAACCGGCACGCCAAGGCCATCGGCGATCGCTTGGATCTTTACCATCGAAGGATTAACCGCGCCTCGCTCAATGGCGCTGAGATGACTGAGAGATATTCCGCAATGGCGCGACAATTCGTTGAGCGTGAGACCGCGCGCCTTGCGAAGTGCGCGCACTTCCGATCCGACGGCTTCGATGCTGCCAGCTTGATCCGCATTAGCGCGCAGAGAGTTGGTCATACGTACGTTCATCAGGGCATAGACTCATGGTAAAATTGCGTTCACTTTACGTCATCACAGGAATTTTGCAAGTATTTTCTTTGATCTGATCCCCGCAAACTGGACCGTTTGAAGCTGGAGTTTTCGGCTACGCTTTCCTGGCTGGGAGAGGAGCGGAATCGGATGAAGGCGAGTAATTTTTCGGACGCGCAGAAAGCGTTCATCATCAAGCAGGGCGAAGACGGAACGCCGGTTGCGGAGATCTGCCGGAAGGCGGGGATCAGCCATTCGACCTACTTCAACTGGAAGAAAAAGTATGCCGGTCTGCTGCCGACCGAGATGAAGCGGCTCAAGCAGCTCGAGGACGAGAACGCGCGGCTCAAAAAGATCGTGGCGGATCTGACCTTGGATCGCGAGATGCTTCAGGATGTGATCCGGCGAAAGCTCTGAAGCCTGGTCGCATGCGCGAACTGGTTCGCGGGATGTGCAGCGATTGGGCGGTTTCGATCCGACAGGCTTGTGGGGCCATCGGGTTCGACCGTTCGACGTTCCACTACCAATCCCGCCGCACCGATCAGGCTGCCGTGGCGAAGAGGATCCGGGAGATCTGCGAGACGCGGGTCCGGTATGGTTACCGACGCGTCCACGTCCTGCTCGAGCGCGAGGGCTGGTGCATCAACGTCAAAAAAGTCTATCGCATTTACAAGGAGTTGGGCATGCAGCTCAGGCACAAGACACCGAAGCGGCGGGTGAAGGCGAAGCTTCGGGATGACCGCGCTGTCGCCGTCGGGCCGAACGATGTGTGGGCGATGGATTTTGTTCACGACCAGTTGGCGACGGGCAAGAAGCTGCGCGTCCTGACCGTCGTCGATACCTTTTCCCGCTACGTGCCGGTTCTGGACGTGCGCTACAGCTACCGCGGCGAGGACGTGGTATCGACGCTCGACCGGGTCTGCCGCACGGCGGGCTATCCTAAGACGATCCGCGTCGATCAGGGTAGCGAGTTCGTCTCGCGAGACATGGACCTCTGGGCTTACCAGCGCGGGGTGGTCCTCGACTTCTCCCGGCCTGGCAAGCCCACCGACAACGCCTTCATCGAGGCGTTCAACGGCCGCTTCCGCGCCGAGTGCCTGAACCAGCACTGGTTCCTCACCCTTGCGGACGCCGCCGAAAAGTTGGAGGCTTGGCGTAGATACTACAATGAGGAACGGCCACACGGCGCGATCGGCAACAAGGTCCCGATCATGCTGACGAAATCGGGGGGCGTCACCAGCCCGTCACCCTGAGCGAAGCCGGAAAACTCTGCCTTCGGGCGGTCCAACGTTGGGGGTCGGAGCAGACCACCGCAATCGCCCGCCCCGCTGCGCAAGATGATAGCTCCGCGCGTCGAGCGATTGCTCAACCCGCGCCAGATGGCGTAAAAACCAACCGGGCTCCAGTCGCGGCTGGATGAAAGTTCAGTGGCAGGTCAGGGCCGCATCGCCTCATCAATAGAAACTTGTAAAATCAACGGCATCGAGCCACTCGCATTTCTCAAGGCCACCAACAAAGCCGCCTCAACGACCTGCTCCCCTGAAATTTTAAGCTGTCAAGCTAAGACGTACATGGTCCGCAGCGTTCGCTTACGGCGTTTTGCACCTGCCCGAGTTTCTCCAACACCACCTCCATCGCGACAAAATGAGGGCTGCACTTCTGGTCAGATGCGGCGGTCAGCACGGCATCCAGCGTTGTCGATAACGCTTCAAGCTTGCGCTCGACCCAGGGTCCGCGCGCTTCAATCTGACAAATCTCGGCAGCGACGTTGATAATCCCGCCGCCGTTAGCGATGAAGTCGGGAACATAGAGAATGCCGCGCTCGTGCAGCTGCCGGGCCTCTTCGTCAGAGGGAAGCTGGTTGTTCGCGGCACCCGCGACCACGACGGTGGACATGTGAAAGATCGCGCCACCTGTCAGGGTGCCGCCGATAGCACAGGGCGCATGGACGTCGGCGGGTACGCGCGTGATCATTTCTCCCAGGATCGCCTCGGCATCGAAGAGGGCAGCAGCCTTGGCTTTGCGTGTGTCGTCGATATCAGAAATCGCCAGATGTGCTCCAAGATCACGCAACAGTGAGCAGAGGTTCCAGCCGACATGACCAAGCCCCTGCACCGTAACGCGCCGTCCGGTCAGGTCGTCGTTTCCGGTCCGGTGGCGCAATCCGATGCGGATTGCGTTCAGTACCCCGCGCGCTGTCACCGGGGAAGGGTCGCCGCTCGCGTAGGTGCCATTGGGCAATCCGGCGACGAACCTGGTCGTGAGCGCGATCTCTGCCATATCGCGGGGTGTCATGCCCATATCTTCGGCAGTCCAGTATCGTCCGTCCAGACGCTGCACCGCGTCTCCGAAAGCACGCAGTAGTTCCGGCGATTTGTGGATTGCGGGATGGCCGACGATAACGGCCTTGCCGCCACCAAGCGGGAGGTCGGCGGCCGCGTTCTTGTAGGTCATGCCTTCGGACAGGCGAAGGGCGTCGGTCACGGCAGCGGCCTCATCGGCGTAGCCGCGCATTCTCAGTCCCCCTGCTGCCGGCCCGAGGCGCGTCGAATGGATCGCGATGAACGCCAAGAGGCCACATGCGCCGTTCGACACGCGATACAGCGCCTCATGCAATCCGGGGTCGAGTTCGGTGATTTCAGTCATGATTCAATCCAGTAAGAAATGTCCAAGAATACGTCAGATCGGCCTGATCGACCCACAGAGTAAACCCGTCCTGCAGGCCGGTGATCAGCACGGTCTTTCGTGCGAACCGCACGGCACAGGACACAGAGCCGCGGGGCAGGGTGGATTGCAGACCGCGACAGAGAATCTCTTCAGCTGTATGGCCGCGCAGGCTGATAGCGGCATATCGGTCATCTGCCGACGAAAGGGCAAATCCCTCGGGTTGCCAGCCGGATCTGCGGTCGACAGGGTCACTCGTTGATAGAACCGCATGATCGCGGGCGATCCGCATGGCGAAGTTTGCGTGATCGGAGGTCTCGGCGAGACCCAGCAGCGGCGCATCCGGACAGAGATGGCTCAATGCCATGTCCAGACGTCCCGAGACAAAGGTTAGGTGCGGCGCGTTTTCAAGCGCGATGACGCACCCGTTGCCGCCGATCGGCACGCGCTGCGTCAATGGTCGATCGGTCCAGACATGTTCATCCATCAAGTCGGTCTCCCTTGGGATCAAAAGCACAGGGGTCTGTGATCAGGGCGTCGCGCAGCTTGCCATTGTCGAAGACCCGCGCCGACTGGCCGATCTTCGCGCGTCCGGCTTCCAGAAGGGCAAGCGCGATCGGATGGCCAAGGGCGGGGCTGTGGTAACTGGACGTGACGAAGCCAAGCGAGCGCCGCAGGCCGCTGTCGGGGATCAGGTGCGACCCGGTCGCCAGTGGTGCGGCCCCTGGCGGAAGGCTTAGGCCGACAAGCTGCCGCCGCGTCTCGCTGTTGGCCGCAGGCGTGAACAGCGCGCGCTTGCCGAGGTATTCGTCCGCGCGCTTGTCACGCGGGCCGCCCCAGCCAAGGTCATGCGGCATGCTCAGCCCGTCGGTGTCTTTGCCAATCAGGATATAGCCCTTTTCGGCGCGCAGAATCATCAACGCCTCAAGCCCGATCCAACGCCCGTTCAATTTCGCCCGCGCCGCTTCAAGGCGGGCGCGCAATGTCTCTGCGGCCCGCACCGGCACACTCAGCTCAAAGCTCATGTCCCCGGTGAAACTGATCCGTGCGACGCGCAGCGCGGAACCGTCAAGCACGGTTTCGGACACGCCCATGTGAGGGATGTCGGGCACTTTGATCCCCGCCTCTTGCAGCACGGCGCGACTTTGCGGCCCGGTGACGGTCAGGGTCACAAGCGCCTGCGTCACGTCGTGGATAAAAACCCGGTCGCGCCCGATGCGGTTCTGTCGCGCGTCTTCCATGCGGAAGCGCACGCCGTCGACATGGCTGGACGAGGCCGAGACGATGAACCGCGTGTCGTCCAGTCGCAGCACCACGCCGTCGTCATAGACGATGCCGCTTTCCGACAGCATGAAACCATAGCGGGCGCGGCCGGATTTCAGGGTCGACATGCGGACATAGCCGGTGAAGTCCAGAAGTTCGGCAGCAGCCGGGCCGATGGCTTCCAGCTTACCAAGCGGCGAGGCGTCGAAGATCGCGACGGTTTCGCGCGCGGCCTTCGCCTCGTCGAAGGCGACTTTTGCCTCGTCGCCCCAACCGTAGATGGAAGGGCGCAGCCACCCGCCGTATTCGCGGAACCGCGCACCCGCTGCGCGATACGCTTCCTCCAGCGCAAGCCGGCGCGGCGCGTGATAAAGATCGCCGCGATACCGTCCCGCGATCGCGGTCAGCGGCACCGGCTGAAAGGGTGGGCGGTAGGTCGTCGTGCCTGTCTCGGGGATCGATTTGCCGGTCAGAGCCGACATCGCGGCAAGCCCCGCGAAATTCGACGTGCGGCCCTGGTCTGTCGCCATACCGAGGGTGGTATAGCGCTTCAGATGCTCGACCGAGACGAAGCCTTCGCGCGCGGCCAGCGCCACGTCTTTGAGCGTCACGTCGTTCTGCATGTCGATCCATTGACGGCCGGGGAGCGCCGGGTCGGGGCGGATCGCGACGCCGCCGGTTGCGCCTGTTTCCGCCCTGGGCACAGGTCCGTTATTGCCCCCAGCGGCATGGCCTTCGGCCAGTGCGGCGGCCAGATCGAGCGTCCCGCTCGCCGCCCCGACAACCTGCATGTCAGATGTGCCAACCCGTGGCACAAGCATGTCGCGGCCTTCGTCCCAGTCCAGCTTGCCGCCGACCTGACACCAGAGATGCACCGTCGGTGTCATACCGCCGGAACACAGAATAGTGTCGCACGCCACACGCCGCCCGTTCAACATGGCGGCTACGACACTCTTCCTGCCGACGGCCGCCGTCAGCTGCGCCCCTGTCACCTGATCGAGCCCGCCCGTATCCGGCGCATCCTCGCGCGCATCGGCGATCGTCACCTCGGCCCCGGCCTCGGCAAGCGCCCGGGCGACCGGGTAGCTTCGGTCATGGGCGGTGGCCAGCAGAATGCGTCGGCCGGGCAGTACGCCGTGGCAGTTCAGGTAGAACAGCGCGGCCTCGGCGGACATCACGCCGGGACGGTCGTTGTTCGCGAACCAGAGCGGCCGTTCGACGGCCCCAGCGGCGAGGATCGTGCGCTGCGTGCGGATGTGCCAAAGCCGGTCAGTCACGCCGCGCTCCCAGGCTGCGAAAGCCCCGTGGTCAAAGGCGCCCCAGAGCGTCGTGTTGGTCAGGACACGGCCCCCGGCCTTTTCCACCGCCGCGCGTGCCGATTCTGCGAAGTCCGTCCAAGGTGCGCCATCAATCTCGCCCCCACGCCAGCGCAAGGCGCCGCCCAAATGCAGGGCGTCCTCGACCAGCCAAACGGTGTTGCCGCGCCGCGCTGCCGCTTGCGCTGCAGCAAGTCCGGCAGGACCGGACCCGATGACCAGAACGTCACAGGCCGCCACCTGATGCACGCTATCGGCGGGTGGCGCATATTCACCATCCACACGACCGAGACCTGCCGCGCGCCGGATCATCGGCTCGTACCATTTCCATGGCAGACGGATCATCGTCTTGTAGTAAAAACCCGCCGGAATGAAACGGTGCAGCAGGTCCATCGCGCCGAACACATCGCGCCGCGCATCGGGCCACGCGTTGACCGACCGCGCGTCCATCCCGTCCCGAAGCGCGATCAGCGTCGCGCGTGAATTCGGCTTAAAACTGTCACCATCGCGGAGGTCGAGCACCGCGTTCGGCTCCTCCGCCCCGATGCCCCAGAGGCCGCGCGGGCGGTGATACTTGAAGCTTCGGCCCAGAACGCGATGCCCGGAGGCAAGAAGCGCAGAGGCCAGCGTGTCGCCCGCGAAACCGTCGACCGCTTGCCCGTCAAACGTGAAACGAACCGGTCTCTCCCGATCGATTTCAGAGCCAAGCCTGTCGTGTCGCCAGCCGCTCATCGGGCGACCTCCGGCAGCGGTTCGGACCCGTGGACGACGCGGGTCACTGTGTCACGTGCGAGGATGAAGTATTCGCCACAAGTCACGTGAATCCAGATCTCGCGGGCCTCGCCCTTGGGGGAGCGGTTGGTGTAAATATAATCGGCCCAATCGTCGTCCGAGACTTCCGTTGCGGGTTCGGGGCGGGCATGTCCGGCCTCGACCGCGAAGTGAAACTCGGTCTCGTCGCGCGGGCCGCAGAAGGGGCAGGGAAAAAGTTGCATGCCTCGAAGCCCCTCAGTGTGAAATGCCGGACCCGGCGGCTTCGTCGATCAACCGTCCGGTCGCGAAACGGTTGAGGTCGAAGGGGCGGCTGATCTCGTGATGCGCGCCCTTAGCCAGAAGATACGCTAGCAGCCAGCCGCCAGCCGGGATCGCCTTGAACCCGCCTGTGCCCCAGCCGCAGTTGATGAAGAGGCCCGATGGCCCCACCGGCCCGATCAGCGGCGAGCTGTCCGGCACGACGTCGACAACGCCAGCCCATTGGCGCAGAAGCTTGAGCTGCCCGAACGCCGGGAACATCTCCAGAAGGCCCGCGGTGACATCCTGCTGAACGGGCAGGTTTCCGCGCTGCGTGTGGGTCGGCACGCGATCTAGCCCGCCGCCGAATACAATCTCGCCCTTGTCGGACTGGCTGACATAGTTGCCGGTACCAAGATAAAGCAGCACCGTGTCGAGGCAGGGTTTCACCGGCTCGGAAACAAAGGCCTGCAGCGCGTAGTCATGGATGGGCAGATCGACATCAACCATCGCCGTCAGGCCCGGCGTGGCACCGGCAGCGGTGAGGCCGATGCGCTCCGTGCGGATCGGGCCAAGCGTGGTTTCGACCCCCGCGATGGCGCCGTTCTCGACGTCGATACCGGTGACTTCACAATTCTCGATGATGTCAACGCCAAGCGCGCTTGCGGCGCGTGCATAGCCCCAGCCGACGGCATCGTGCCGTGCGGTTCCGGCACGACCCTGCCAGATGCCCCCCATCAGCTTGTAGCGCGCGTCCGGCCCCCGGTTGACCAGCGGCACACGGGCGGCTGCCTCGTCGGCCGTCAGCAACTTGCCGTCGACGCCGTTCAGCTGCATCGCATTGGCGATCCGGTTGCAGATTTCCATCTGCGTCGGCGTGTGCGCCGCGATCATCATGCCGCGCTGGCTGAGCATGATGTTGTAATTCAGCTCGCGGCTCAGCCCCTCGTAAAGTCGCAGCGCCAGATCGTAGAGCGCGACGCTTTCGGGATAAAAGTAGTTCGACCGGCACACCGTCGTGTTGCGACCGGTATTGCCGCCGCCGATCCAGCCG
>ERZ888423.1568-NODE-1568-length-19380-cov-19.530401_pt1 | contig 19380 bp, 14 predicted proteins | sample MGYA00520523_ERZ888423 | MGnify/ENA primary metagenome ERZ888423 (study PRJEB32303, sample SAMEA104408611) | aquatic metagenome | biome: Brackish water; feature: Pelagic; material: water | place: Baltic Sea | collected 2014-06-08T10:24:00 | depth 30,27 m ...
TGCGGGCCGCTTCAATTTCTTTCTCAAATTGAGCTTTTGATTGTGCGAGTTCGTCGGATATTTTTGCTCTGAGCGCTCGATTTTCGTGTTCAGTATTTTGCAGCTTTAATTGCAATTCTTCCGCGCGTCTTGCTTCAGAAGCGGGCACGAGGTCTGCCATCTGATTTTTGAGCGCTATGTTTTCGGCTTCTAGTGCTCTGATTTTCGGTTGCAGATGCTCCTTGACGTCCGTGCGGGCCGCTTCAATTTCTTTCTCAAATTGAGCTTTTGATTGTGCGAGTTCGTCCGCCAGCCCGCCGCGGGCTGTCTCAGCCTTCTTAAGCTTGGCTTGGGTGCCTTCGCGTTCATGGCTGAATTCAGCAATTGCGGCTTCGAGTTCCTTAAGTTTTTTTCGGTTTCCGTATTCTGTCTGGGCTAATGCAGCGAGAGGTTCGAATATCACCTGGCTCATATCAAGTTGGTGCCTGATTTCGTCGAGCTTCAACATATCAGTTGGCGTCTCGCCTTCCCGAATCCAGCGATCGAAGATTTCCCAAACCGTTTCCGCCCACGCCAAAGATGTTTGGTTTGAAGTGCTTGCCGATTGCCTAAATGCGTGATGGCGGAGCTCGGGCGACAGAAAGGCACCTACTTTCCGTTGTATCTTGGAATGGGGCTTGGGAAACTTCACGTCAAAGGTCGACGAAATTTTCGCAAGTACCATTCGCCAGTCTACAAGCAGATTATCATATGAAACGATTGCTCTTATCTTGCCCCTCGATGCAGACTCTGCGTCAAGCACATATCGCAACCAAATCAACTGTCCGATGTCGCGGTGGATGTGATTGCGGGCGAACAGCGATTCAGCGACGTCGAGAGGATGTCGCAACATCAGGATCGGGAGCATTTCGAACCCGATGTTGGCAAGCGCTTGCTCCCAAACAGGCAGCACCTTGCAAATCCTTGGGTCTTTGAGAACGCAGAAGCGGGATGGCCCCACTTCGGAAACCACTGTTTCTGCGACCCGAGAGATCGTTTCCTGCGCAACAGGCGAATCGTACCAGTCGGGGTTGAATGCCGACCAATCTTGCCAATTCGATCCTCCCGAGGCCAAGAGTTCATTATTTACATCGTTGATTCGGCCAGACTCCCAGTGGCCTCGCTCGTTACCTTCGTTGGCCTCAATCAATGAATTGGGAAGCGCACAACCTGCAAAGTTCAAAACTCGTGTCAGTGCGCTTGTGCCTGACCGGTGCATCCCCAAAATTACAAGGGCTAGCTTTTTTGTCTCGGTCGCTGAATTTGAAGCAGTTTCGATTTTCATACTTCTTCACTCTGCTGAAAACGCCAATATGCCATAACGTCGTCGCGTTTCTGATAAAGAACACCGTAATTGATTTTGATTTTTGTTAGCTCATTCTAAACGTCTGAAGTCGCGTGGTCATTGCTTAATCTTCAATAACGCTCCTCGAAGCCGCGCAATCTCCTTCTCGCGGTCGGCGAGTTTGAGCTCTAGGGCGAGCAACGCGATAATGCCTGCATCACCTTTCTGGTCCGCGGCCAAACGCACGGCCCGGTCCCAGGCGACTTTCGCTTCTTGGTCCAATTCCGCCCGAGACCGTTCCTGGCCAAGAGATTTGTCCCGTTTTTTGTGGGATGGGGATGTCAGCGGTGAGTCAGCATTCCACTCGAAATGGGCTGTTCCATAGAAGGGTTGCACCGCCACCTGTTCCAACCGCTGACCGATGGCTGCAATCGCTCGGGATACTCCGATTTCGGCGGCTATGCATTCTCCATAGTTTGCTCCGATGGGAAAACCGCCAAGTCTGTCAAGTGTATCACGTCGGAGTCCCCACACTAAAGACCGCAGATGCTGCCCCCTTAGGCCTGGGTCGATCCCCCAGGTTTTCATTGCATGTAGGTAAGCTGCAACTCGGTTTGCCGGACGCCCGTGAATTAAGTGGCCGGGTAATTCGCTGCCTCGGTGCACACGCTCGAGTACGTCCCAAGGGTGATCCCAGGATGGATTGAATGATTCGCCAACCAGCCCGATTCCGGGATCATCGAGCGGTGCGACGATCATGCGCAACCAGTTGTTGCGAATAGGAAAGCACTCATCTTGCAGGAATACATAGCGGTCGAATGTAGGGTCACTTTGCCAACCGTGATGCCAAGCGCCGATGTTCATGCCGGTGTTTTCCCGGTAGAGGACCTCCGCACGTTTTGCCACTGTCGGATCGATTCTCGTTTCGCCAGTTGAATTGACCACGACCAAGGGATCGAATTGTGTTCCAGCGCTGAACTGTGAAATTCGATTTAGCAGCCGTTCGAGATGGTCCGTTGTGCGTCGATCATAAAATGAGATGACAACTCGTGTACGTTCTTTGTAACCCGCCATTGTTGCCCTCTTGCTACAGCGCCCGAGACGTTTTTGATCCCGAATATGGGCGCAACTCTAATGTCCGATCAACACGCTTGCGCAGTAGTTGAGAGCGACAATAAAAACGTATATTTTTCAAATCTTTGAGTTAGGAGCGATATATTCTTTCAGCTGCTGAGCAGCAAGGAGATTGTCCGTGCATAAAAAGTGCCCCAAGAGCATAGGAAAGCAGTTCGGGCGCGAATTGCTGGCGATCGGTCAATGAACTTGGATAATCGAATAACCTTCTCGGCAGTTGCTCCTTGGGCGCGAATAGTGATTGTCGCTTATCGTAATCGCCACTTATTGCAGGGCTGCTTGGCCAGTCTCGAGCGTCAATCGTTCCGGGACTTCGAAGTCGTTGTTGTGAACAATGATTGTCCCGAACGCAGTACGCTTGATTTGGCATTGACGGATGAGCGTTTCAGGGTTGTTGAAGCAGGCCGAAATCTCGGCTTTGCTGCGGGGTCGAACCTAGGCGCATCGGGTGCGCAGTCCGAATGGATCATTACGCTCAATCCCGATACTATTCCAGCTTCGGATTGGCTCGAGGAATTGAAAACTGCAAGCGAACGATCCCCGGGGTTCGATGTGCTGAGCTCCACGCTTGTGCGAGCAGACAATCCTGACTGTGTTGATGGTTTCGGCGACGTTTTTTCGATCTACGGCATGGCTTGGCGTGGCGGCTACGGCAGTCGAATTGAGGCTCTTCCCGGCAACGATCGCGCAGTGTTCGGTGCTTGTGGGGCGGCCGCATGCTACCGACGGACGCTTTTCGAGCGATTCGGCGGCTTTGATGCTGCGTTCTTTTGCTATCTTGAAGATGTTGACCTTGCATTCAGACTGCAGGCAGCCGGTTATTCTTGTCTTCAGGTGCGAAGCGCAATCGTGGCTCATGTCGGAGGGGCATCAAGCTCCGATGATTTTGGATTTCCAATCTACCAGACACACTTGAATGCGCTTCGGTTAATCTTGCGAAACGCACCACCGTTGATGCTACCTTTTATGCTCACGGCGTTCGCTTTCGCACAGAGTTATATCCTCATACGCAACCACGCCCGTCCAGAAACAGAACACCGTATCAAAGGGCTTCGACATGCGATGCTTTCGTGGAGAAGTGCCGTTGAGTCCCGGCCGTCCGCCAGAGAGCAAGCGGTGTTAGGAAGCTTCGCAATCGCGAGGCGCTTAGCTTGGTCTCCGCGTGCGATAAGTAAACACCGTATTTTGTTGTTGGGTACGCCGGGTGTCGTCGACCAGTCACGCTGACATAGAATTGACTGCTCAGTGAATTGACTGCTCAGTTTATTGGTCGGTGCAAGAACCGGCATCTCGACCGCGTTAAGAAATTGCCGCGTCAGGTGGTTAGGTAGCGAACTAGTTTGTTTTGTCCCCGAATGCTCGCAATTTCGAGTGATCACTCCGACTCCCACTCCCAACCTGTTGAGCTTGCTTGGCCGGATACGAACCGATAAGGACCGACTACGATTCCAAAGGTCGGTGACTGATAGGAACTGGACGGTCGAACAGGAGAAAACGGGATGCAAAAATTCCTCATCACGGGCGGCGCCGGATTTATCGGATCTGCGGTTGTTCGCCACCTCGTTCTGGACCTTGGCGCTGATGTCACGGTCATCGACAAAATGACCTATGCGGCCAATCGCGCCAATATCGCCTCGGTTGAGGCGACCGGCCGTTGCAATCTGATAGTCGAGGACATCTGCAACGCGGCCCGGATGACCGAGATCATCGCTGCCGAACGCCCTGTTCATATCTTGCACTTGGCTGCAGAGAGCCATGTTGACCGCTCGATTTCGGGGCCCCGTGATTTTGTCGAAACCAACGTGATGGGCACCTATAATCTTTTGGAGTCGGCGCGCACGTTCTGGTCTTCGCTTAAGGGCGAAGCGAAACGGGCGTTCCGCTTCCTGCACGTCTCGACCGACGAAGTTTACGGCTCGCTCAGCGAGGGCGGGCTCTTTACCGAACAGACCCCCTACGACCCTTCCTCGCCCTATTCAGCCTCGAAGGCGGCGTCGGACCATCTCGCAAAGGCCTGGCACCGAACCTACGCGCTTCCGGTCGTTGTCTCCAACTGCTCGAATAATTACGGGCCCTACCATTTCCCCGAAAAGCTGATCCCCCTGGTGGTCCTGAACGCGCTCGAAGGCAAACCCCTGCCGGTCTATGGCAAGGGGGACAATATCCGCGACTGGCTGTTTGTTGAGGACCATGCCCGCGCGCTGGCCCTCATTGCGGCTCAGGGGCGCCCCGGCGAGACTTACAATGTCGGCGGGCGCAACGAGCGCACCAACCTGCAGGTCGTCGAAGCGATCTGCGACACCCTCGACCGGCTGGTGCCCGCCGATCGCCCGCGCCGTGAGCTTATCACCTTCGTCGCCGATCGGCCCGGCCATGACCACCGCTATGCGATTGATGCGACAAAGCTCGAAAACGAACTCGGATGGCGCGCCGCAGAGACTTTCGACACCGGCCTAGAGAAGACGGTCCGCTGGTACCTCGAAAACGAGGACTGGTGGCGCCCGCTGCGCAAGTCGGTCTATTCCGGAGAGCGGCTCGGGCTGCCTGCGGCGGTCAAGGCCTAGAACGCGGTCCAGTCAGGCCTCCAGCAGAAGAGTTGCGTCATGTCCAGGATCAGGGTCCTCGTAGCCGGTGGCAGCGGACAGGTGGCGCGAGCGCTTGTAGACACGGCGCTGGCAGCAGACGTGGATCTGGTAGCCCTCGGCCGGCCTGGCCTCGACCTCACCGATCCTGCATCGATCGAAGCGGCGGTGCGCTCGGCCGCCCCCGCGATCGTGATCAATGCTGCCGCCTATACGGCGGTCGACCAGGCCGAAACCGATGAGGCCGGAGCCCATGCGCTCAATGCCAAAGGCGCCGGCCTCCTCGCGGCGGTCGCCGCGCGCGCCGGCGCGCCGATCCTGCACCTGTCAACGGACTATGTGTTTGCCGGCGATAAACCCGGTCCCTATGCCGAAACTGACCCTACCGGTCCGACCGGCGCCTATGGCCGCTCAAAGCTCGCCGGCGAGCAGGCCGTCGCAGAGGCTAATCCGCGCCATGCGATCTTCCGCACCGCCTGGGTCTACAGCCCCTATGGCAAGAACTTCGCCAGGACGATGCTGCGCTTTGCCGAGACACGCGAAGAGCTTTCGGTCGTCCACGACCAGATCGGTAATCCGACGAGCGCCCATGATATTGCCCGCGGCCTGTGGGACGCCGCGCGTCAGGTGACCAGGGATCCTGCAGCCCTGACGGCCGGCATCTACCACATGACAGCGTCTGGCGAGGCCAGCTGGGCGGAGTTTGCCGAAGAGATATTCCGGGTAAGCGCGGCCTGCGGCGGACCCGTCGCCCGCGTGCGGCGGATCACGACGGCCGAGTATCCGACGCCGACGCGCCGGCCCGCCAACTCGCGCCTTGACTGTCGCAAGCTCGCCCGCCAGTTCGGCATAATCCTGCCGCAATGGCAGCCAAGTACGCAGGCCTGCATCGAACAACTCGTCAAAGTCAAAGGCTGGACCCAATGAAAGGCATTATCCTCGCAGGCGGCAAGGGCACCCGGCTCTACCCGATCACACGCGGCGTCTCCAAACAGCTCCTGCCTGTCTATGACAAGCCGATGATCTTCCACCCGGTCACGACACTGATGCTGGCGGGGATCCGCGATATCCTGATCATCGCCATGCCGGACTCGGTCGAGGCCTACCAGCGCCTGCTCGGAACCGGCTCTGACTGGGGCATGAACTTCGAGTACGCCGTCCAGCCTCAGGCCAACGGGCTGGCCGAAGCCTTCATCATCGGCGCCGGTTTTGTCGGCGGGGGCCCGAGCGCGCTCGCGCTCGGCGACAACATGTTCTATGGCGCAGGCCTCCGGGGAGACCTCGAACAGGCCGGCGCCCTGACCAGCGGCGCCGAAGTCTTCGCCTTCCAGGTCTCCAACCCGCGCGAGTTCGGGATTGTGGAAATCGATGCCAGCGGCGCCGCACTGTCGATCGAGGAAAAGCCGGAAAAGCCGAAAAGCAACTGGGCCGTCACCGGTCTCTACTTCTATGACCAGGACGTTGTCGACATCGCGAAAAACGTCAAACCCTCCGCCCGCGGAGAAATCGAGATCACGAGCATCAATGACGAATACCTGAAAGCGGGCAAGCTGCGGGTCAACCGGCTCGCGCGCGGCACCGCCTGGCTGGACGCCGGCACCTTCGACGGCCTGATCCAGGCCTCGCAGTTCGTACAGACCATCGAGAAGCGCCAGGGTCTCAAGATTGCGTGCCCGGAAGAAGTCGCCTGGCGCTGCAACTTCATTGATGATGCCCAGCTTGAGCGCCTCGCCGACGGCTACAGGAACGAGTACGGCGACTACCTGCGCAACGTGCTGGCGATGCCGCACGCTTAGGCGGTCTCAGACCTGGCTGTTTCGCCCGGATTATCGCGCGAGCCGCAGCCCGGACTGAAGCGCCCGGTGGTGGTCCCCGGATGACGGCCTATTGCGAAAGCCGCACATGGACGCGGCGCTGGCTCATCCGGATCGGATTCCACGCCATCAGCTGCGCGATGTCGCGCGACGGCGCGCGCGGCATTACGCGCCATTGCGGAGATATCCGCAGACGGAAGGACCCGGATACACCGTCACAGAGGCCCCGAAGCATGGGAAGGAACCGGGGCGTGAAGCTGTTGCGCGCGAGGATGTACAAGGTGAGGGCGATATGACCGGGCAGGGTGAGGGCGAGGAGCCCCGCCGGCATGTTCTTGGCATAGGTCCAGACCCGGTTGCGGGTCCCGTGATAGGTCGAGAACTCACTCTCGCGGCCGGATATGGCGCTTCCCGCATGTTCGATGACAGCGTCAGGCACAAACCTGCAATCTTCGCCGAGCAGCTGGAGGCGGAACCCGAGATCCACGTCCTCGCAATAGCAGAAGAAGCGTTCATCAAATCCGCCTGCGGACAAAAACAGATCCCGGTCATAAACGGCGCTGGCCCCGCACGCGCTGAAACAGAAACCGGGCCCGGGAAGTTCACCGGCCGCGCGGCCAAATCCCCCGCGCCATGGAAATCCGAACAGGAGATAGGCATCCCCGGCCCCGTCGAGCGTGCCCGGGTCGTCCAGCAGGAACTGCGCAGACGCAAAGGTGCGGGTCCCGGGGTGGACGGCGGCGGCGCGTTGCAAAGCCGCAAGCCAGCCGGGCGACGCCCTCGCATCCGGATTGAGAAGGGCGATCCAGGCGCCCCTGGCCCGCGCCGCGGCGAGGTTGTTGCCGCGTGCAAACCCGTGATTTTCAGCCTCGCGCATCAGCGTGAACGCCGGCAGCCCGTCCGTGTCGAGGGTGCCGAGAGAGCCATCCGTCGACGCATTGTCGATCAGGATGACCTCGAAGTTGCGGTAGGTCTGCGCCTTGAGTGAATCGATCGCGCCCTGGAGGAAGGCGCCGGCATTGAAATTCACGATGATAACGGAAAATTCAGGGGCAGTTTCCACGCAAACTCGCTCCATCGCTTCCGGCCGGCCCAATAAGGCCCGGCTCCGCTTCCTTGCAACCCTTCTACTGCGTCATCCGGGTCCAGAGCTGCATCGCGCCGCAGGTGTCAGGCGACTGCAGCGCAGCACGCCCGGCCTGCGTGAACTGGTCGGATTCAGACGCCGCCCAGACGCCTGCCGCGGCATCGAACGTCGTGAAGCCGACGGCTGAAAGCCCGCGTGAAATTCTTGAACAGATCAGCCGCGCCGTGTTCACGTCGCCGGTCTCGTTGAGGCTGGTGATCTGGTCGCTGAGTTCGAGGCGCGAGAAGATGTAGTCATAGACACGCAGGTCCGTGCCGACATTGAAAGACAGGATGTCGGCGGAGCTTACGCCCTCGAAGTCCGGCGCGCCGTCATCGCCGCCAAAGGTATTGGCCGTGAAAACCGACGGGATCGGCGGCTCGAGATAGACCACCCATTTGCCGATGCCTTCCTTCTTCTGCGTGTTCTTGATGTTCGCCGCCGGCGGCAGCTCGGCGCGGATGATCAGGATCGGGTCGGGTGTCCAGGACTTGATCGCGAATGCGCCGGTCGATTCTTCGGTGATCGACTGGCCGAACAGCGAGGTCGACTGCGTGCTGAGGAAGTTGGAGGCCTGCAGCATCGCCGGCGCGTTGAAGAACGTCACCAGCGCCGAGGTTGGTGCAATCAGGTTTGCGGCTGTCTGCAGCGCGTTCATGACGTTCGCCCCGGCGGAGGAGGCGCGCTCGTCGGAGAGCTGGATGCGGAACCGGCCCTCGATCATCGTGTTCGGGCTGACCTTGAAGTAGGGCGTCGCGTAGACCGAAATGCTCTCGTTCGTCGCCCAGGCTTCGCCCTTGGCATTGTCGGAGCGGAAGGTGGAGGAGAACAGCGCCTTGGTTGTCCTGATGTCCGGATTGGAGATATCGAAGTCGGCAATCAGCGTGCGCGTGACATTGCGCGAACCCATCAGCGTCCGGGACAGCCAGCCGCGGCTCTCCTTGTCATAGTCGCGCGTTTCCTTTTTCGACTTGCGCCCGTCGCCGGCAACCCCCGCGACGTCGTAGCTGTCGGGATCGAGCGTCACGATCTGGATCCGTGTGTAGCGGTCCTGGAGTGCAAGGCCATTGCCGGCGACCAGGATGTCCTGTTCAATCGCGACATCGATATAGGGCAGGTAGTCCTGCACCGGTGTCGCCGTCCGGCTGGCCTCGCGAAACGCCGCGCGCGACGCGGCTATGCCTGGAGCCCCTGCGCCCGTGGGCGGCAGGCTTTCATACGCATCTTCAAGTTCCAGATACTTGTCCGGATAGGCGCCCGCACCCCGGTCGATGTCGATCGGGTCTGGCTGCGCTGCCGGCGGTGGAGGCGCCGGCATGGGTGCCGGTTCGGCAGATGTCGGCACGTCCGGCGCGGTGGCGCACGCCGCGAGGGCCGCCATCGCAGCGCCTGACAGCATCCTGGCGGCTGGCTTGAAATTACGCATCCTCGTCCTCCCCGACGTTTCGGCTGCACATGAAAAAGGTTAACACTCCCGGCGGCCCCATGCGAGAGGCGTTTGGGACGCGCCCCGCGCCAATGTGATCCTGTCGCGGGTGATGAGCGCGCGCTCCAGGCGGTACGAACCGTGCGACTGGTAGCGCCCGATGAGGCGCGCGCCCTGAAGTGTCAGGAGGTGGCTGTTGGTGGATGGATCCTTGTGGCCGAAGTCAGGGTAAGCAGGGAGAAGCTGCGGAGCCGTGACCTGGTCGGAGTTCGGCGCAGGCCGCCGCCAGCAATCTGGTCCCTTGCCTCAAACTTCGGGAGCGAGGCGCCGGCAGGTCCAAGGGCTGTTTCTTCAATCAAATTGCCTGCCCGGGAGCTCTTTGCGCGCTGCGTCCGCGGCGCAGAAGCTGACGAGACCAGATTTGCCGGCGCCAGGCGCGTATCATTTCCTCAGCGTCCCGCTTCTGATGCCGCCTGGCGGTAGTGGCTCGATGGGCGCAGTGCGGGCTTCTCAACCAGATGCCAGAGAACGACACTGGCGGCAGTGACAAGGAGGGCGGCGGCGCCGAAGAAGCCTGCCGGGCCGAGGGTGGAGACGAGGTCTGCGGCGATCATCGCCTGCAGGATCGGGAAATGTGTAATGTACAGGCCGTAGGAGATGTCGCCGAAACGCGCCGGGCTGAGCGGCGGGCCGGGCGCAAACGAGGCGGCTGCGATAACACCCGCGAGACCGATTGCGCGCAGCGGCTCCAGAATGGGGACAACCAGGGACGCCCCAAGCAGCAACATGCCGGCGATAGCGCAGGCGAGCCAGCGGCGGCGCAGCGCCGGCTCCAGTTTCCACAGCGCTATGCCCATGGCGAAGTAGGCCATCTGGCCTGGCAGCTGGCGGGCGAGTTCAGGGCCGGGGCTTCCGGGGAAGGCCAGAGGCAGGACAGAGGCCCAGGCTTCACCCATTGCATACAACACCAAAATTCCAAGCCACCAGAGCCCGCGAAGCCGGGTCAGTCCGGAGAGGATCAACGGCAGGGCGAGATAGAACATCACCTCTATCTTCAGGGTCCAGAGAGCGCCGTTGACCTCCGTAAAGCGGTTTTCCTCAAACAGGCCGGGAAGGTTCGGTTCGAGAAAGTTCAGGAAAGACAGGTTCGCCAGGAGGTATGAGAAGACGCCGTACCCGTCCTGTGTCAGCGCAAAGCTGATCGCTGCCGGAATGAGTATGATCACGGCATAAGCGGGCCATAATCGCCGAATGCGCTTGCCGGCATAGTCCGCAAGATTTGCAGCGCGCGCGAGGGAGCCTGCGACAAGGGCGCCGGAGACAATGAAGAAGCCCTGGATCGACATTTCCGCAAACTGGGCGAGACCGCCCTCCAGGGGACCAGAGGGAGCGAGCGCCCCCAGGGCAACGGCGTGATAGGCAAACACCCCGGCGGCAAGCAGCAGGCGGATCAGGTCGAACCGATTGGAGGCAAAGGTGTGGACGGGCGCGTGTACAGGCAACTGGTGTTCGTCCCTATGCATTGAACGCGGCTGGAGATGTAGGCTGGTTCATCAGCTTTCCTTCATAACGGGTTCGTGCGAAACTGAGAAAGTCCGCTGCTGTTCAAAAACAGGCCATCGAGGCTTCGGCTTCTGGTAACCGCCGCCGGCAGGCGGTTGCCTGTCTGGCGCTGGAAGCCGCAGACGGAGCGGACGCGGCTGAAAGACTTCGTTCGGGACGTTTCAACTCAGCGCGCGGACGAATGCCTGCGCAGGTCGGTTGCCTGCCTCGGTCCGGGACGGGCCCCGCCATCTGGCACCAGATCCATCCAGTCACTCGGCGGCAGGCCGAGGGTCAGGTCGAGGAACATCGGCGCGATGCGCCACAAGCGTTTCGAGCGCGTGTTGGACAGGACGACGATGCCGGTATCCTGACCGGGCAGGAACATTATCTGCGCGCCATACCCATCGACTGTGCCGCCATGCGCAACCACGGTATGGCCCGCATATTCATAGACACGCCATCCATAGGCATAGTGAGATGATGTCAGGCCGGGCAGGGCGCCGCGCATACGGCTGGTCTCCGCCGGGGTGCTGACTTGCGGCGCTTGAACCATGTCCAGCACGCCCGGCGACACAACAGCCGGCATCCGTCGCAGGTCGCGATAAGGCGTCCGAACCTGTCGGCGCCGGTGACTGTGCAGGTCACGGATTTTCCGCTGCTGAACGCCCCGGGCGCGCGCGTCGCTGAGCTGCAGACATCCTCGCTGCCGCATGCCGCGCCGCGTTCGGGCGTATCGAAGCCTGACAGGCGGATGCCCAGGCCGCCGACCTCGACCGTATCGCCGTCGATGACTGAGGCGGAGCCTGCAACGATCTGCGGCGGCGTGGCCGGTGACGCGGTTCGGGTCTCGGCGGCAAGCGGGCCGGCAAAGGCGGCGAGGGCGAGCGCCGCGGCAGGCGCGCGTCAATGCAATCTGGCCATCAACTGTCTCTCCGCCAGAAACCTGAGGTTTGCAGACTCATACCTGCCTGAGCCCGGCCGCGATCTGCAATGCATTCTTTTCTATCAGGCCCGCTGCCTCGCCGGCATAGCCAGGGGCCGTGCCCGGCAGTGCTTTGAGGGCGTTTGCCGCGGCCACGCGCCCGGCCACAAGCCGGTCAACGAGATCCTGGACGCGCCTTCGGACATCGGCCGGACGGTAATTGACGCTTTCGGCAACCGCGTCCCAATGGCGTGCCTGCAGATCAGCTGGCCGGCGCTTCCTGCGGGCAATGTTCTGCGCGAGGTACTGCGCGACATGCGGCCATGGCAGGACAGTGGAGACGTCATAAAGCGGCGCAAGCCGGGGGCCGGCGCCGACCGGAAGCAGGAGCGAATAATTCTTCGCATGCGCGTCGGTGTTTGCGACCAGGATGTTGAAGATCACCTGGTCCAGCAAGGCGAGCGCATCGGACGGCGAAAACTGGCGCCCGGTTGCGAGCAGTGTCGCAAGGCCTGGACCTTTCACTGTGCCCCGCTCGTATTTCCGTCCGGGAGGGGTAGCACTGGCCTGTGCAAAATCCTCCTGATGGACCCGCTGGAGCGCATTCGTCCGGCTGATGCGCCGGTCATAGCGCAGAACGCAGATGGCTCTTCGCCTGCCCGCAGCAAGGATGGTCGCTTCGGCTGACAAGATCCCGGCTGCCCGGGCCAAATGCAGGCAGTAGGTCTCGTTCTCCGTAATGCCGGGCAAGAAAGAATTGTCCGGCTTGAGGAAGACAGTCGATGGCGCGCCGCCGCGGGCGATTGCAAGCACGTCTCCTTCAACTGGCAGCCGCAGGACGGGGGCACCCGCGGTGTTGAGTACTGCAAGCGCTGTCTTTGTCTGTCCGCCGGCAAGGGAAGTGCGCACGCCTTCCTCGCCGACAAGGAAGGGGCGTTGCTGCAGGTCTCCGAAATGACGCTCGAGAGCAGGCCCGGCCTCTTTGATCCCGTAAAACTCCGTGAGCGGTATATAGCTCCATGCTGCCCGGTCAGGTTTAGCCCCGAATGAAAACGCGCCGGCTGTATCGCCGCCAATTTCTTTCAGGACGGCGAGCGTGTCCGAACGGTCAAGCCCCAGTGAGCGGGTGAGGATAAGGAGCTGTTCTTCTTCGGGCAGGAGGTTTGCAAGCCAGGGCGCGATTATCTCGGACGGGTAATGGGTCTGCCGAAGCGGCAGGGTCAGTGACAAGGGGAAGGCTCCCGCCGTTGCGAGCCAGGCCGGCGTATAGGCAAACCCAGGCGCGCCGTTTTCGCTGACGGTGATTTCGCCGACATGCAGGTCATCAAACCAGACAGGGATTGAACCGCTCACCTGTACTCAGCGAGGTCATACCCACCGCTCCGGGCCTGCGGATGGCTGTTATTCCCGTGGCTGCTCTCTTCCAGCAGGTCGCCCGGGCTGACACGCAGCGCTGCCGCGATCCTGCAGAGGCTCGAGAGGCGCAGGTCGCGTTTGCCGTTCCCGATCAGGGACAAGGCCGGAGCGCTGGTGGCGCTCAGGCGGGCCAGCTCATGCAGGGTCAGGCCGCGCGTCTCGCGGGCCTTTCGCAGTCTGCTGCCGAAGGCCGCAAGCTGCTCTTGCTCAGGGCCCGGGGTCATCAGCCAGGCTTTTTTTATTGAATCGGATAAAGACTGCCTGGGTTCACTGGAAGACGGGTCTTTTTACCTGAAAAGTTAAAAACCTCCCTCAGGATGCCGGGTTTCCCCACGTTTTACTGAAAACAATAAATCAGATCCGGTTCATCTGCTTTCCCCCGTCTCGAAACCGGCGTCCTGGCTACGCCCCGGCTGTTTGGGCGACGATGATATCCGGGATGCGTCTCATCCGGATTGTCGCGCTTCAGGGTCCGTGGCCTTATCCAAAAGGCGCAAACAGGTCGATCAGTGTCGCCTCGTCGAGGGCAATGTCAGAGCCTGCGTCTTCGGCCGCGAACAAGGCGTCGGCGAGGGCCTGCTTGCGCTGTTGCATGTCCAGGATCTTCTCCTCCACCGTCCCGGCCGCGACCAGCCGGTGCACGAAGACGGGCCTGGTCTGTCCGATCCGGTGCGCGCGGTCCATGGCCTGGCGTTCAACCGCGGGGTTCCACCAGGGATCATAAAGGATCACCGTGTCCGCCTCGGTCAGGTTCAGCCCGACCCCGCCCGCCTTCAGGCTGAGCAGGAAAACCGGCGCCGCGCCTTTCGCAAAATTCTCGAGCACGCCGGCGCGGTCGCGCGTCCTGCCGGTCAGGCTGAGGCTGGCGATGCCGGCGGCTTCAAGGTCGGCCTCAATCAGGTTCAGCATCTCGACAAATTGCGAGAAAACCAGGACGCGGCGGCCTTCGGCCACCAGTTCCTCAAGCAGAACACGAAGGCGGGCGCGCTTGGCGCTGTCGGTCACCGCCCGGGCGGCTGCGGTCTTCACCAGGGCCGGGTCGCAGCAGACCTGCCGCAGCTTCAGCAGCGCATCCAGCACGGTGATCCGCGCCGCGGCGAGGCCGCGCTTCGCGATCGCGTCACGCACCCGCTGATCCATTGTGCTGCGGACGGTCTCGTAAAGCGCCTGCTGCGCACGACTCAACTCAACACGGTCGAGGATCTCGGTCCGGGGCGGCAATTCTGCGGCCACCTCTTCCTTCGTCCGTCGCAGCATGAACGGGCGCAGCCGGCGCGCCAGCCTCGCCTGCGCCGCCGCATCGGCCTGTTTTTCGATCGGTGTCCGAAACACGGCCTGGAACCGTTTTCGATCACCCAGCAATCCGGGCACCACCCAATCCATCAGTGTCCAGACATCCTGCAGCGAATTTTCCAGCGGCGTGCCGGTCAGGGCAATCCGGCCTCCGGCCGGGATTTCGCGCAGCGCTTTTGCCGTGTGCGATGCGGGATTTTTAAGCGTCTGAGCCTCGTCCAGAATGATCAGGGGCCATCTGCGCGTCGCCAGCCAGTCGCGGTCGCGCGCCAGCAGAGGATAGGTCGTCACAACAAGGTCGAAGTCTCCGGCATCGCCGCGCAGTGCGCTGCGGTCAGGCCCGTGCAGGATCAGCAGTCGCAGCTCAGGGGTGAACTGCGCTGCCTGCATCTGCCAGCTGTAGAGCAGGCTCGTCGGCACGATCAGCAAGGCAGGGCCGGCTTCGCCCGCCTCGCGCCGGGCCTGCAGAAGAGCCAGCGCCTGAACGGTTTTGCCAAGCCCCATGTCATCGGCCAGAACGCAGCCAAAACCGGCTTTCAACAGGCTGCCCATCCAGGCTGCCCCGAACGCCTGGTATGCCCTCAGCTGCGCCTTGAGCCCCGTGGGCGGGGTAAAGCCACTCGCCTCTGACAGCGCAGCGAGGCTGCGCGCCAGCGGCAGGATGCCGGCATGATCGGCAAACCGGACTGTGCTGCCCGCCAGCGCGTCTGCAGCTACCCATGCGACGCCCGCGTCAGCAGGATGCAGCGCGCCGAGCTCGGCATGGTGGGTGAGGAACAGGTGCAGCAGCGGCGCCAGCGCACTGAGGTCCAGGGCGACATACTGGCCTCTGCCGCGGTTCAGGTAGACCGGCTCGGCGGCAAGCCTTGCGCGCAGCGCCTCGGCGTCCGGCAGGGGGGCCGCCCCGTCCAGGCGGACCTGCTCGAGAAAAGCGGCGATAACCGGGGCAACATCGATCGACTTGCCGGCGATCTCGGCCGCAAATCCGAGCGAGAACCATGCATTGCCCTGGAACTTCTCGCCGCTGCCGCGCTGCGTCTCAACCGAAAGGACAGCCGTCTCCTCGCTGAGGCGGAACGGCCATTTCGAGGTCTCGATGATGTCCCAGCCGTCCCGGCGCAGTTCCGGCACGGTGCGGAAACTGAATGCGACAGCGTCGCCGGACTGTGTTGCGCCGGGACGGCCAGGGCCCGCTTCGCTGTCTGCGAAAACATAACTGTTCGCCCCCAATCGCCTGCCCGCCGCCAGCGCGTCCGCCTGGACCGCGCCCGCCTCGAGCAGCCGGCGCGCACACGCAGCCTCCCATTCGAAATCGCGGATCAGGGTGATGATTGAGCCGCCGTCGACATGTCCCGGTTCAGCCGCGTCCTCGCCGACCTCATGGCCGTCATACACAAAGCGCAGGCTCGCCGTCGCCAGAACGACCGGCTTTTCCCAATAGCGCGGCCGGTCGCGGTCCTCGTGGCTGCTCAGGGTCAGCCGGGCGAATTTCCGGGAGGCCGGGCGCCGGTTGCGCCGGACCGCACGCGGGGGCGCAAGCTGCAGGCCGGCAAGGCTCGCCGGCAGGCCTGCGCTCAGCGCCGCAGCCTCCGGCGCCCCGACCCTGGGGCTTGTCCTGACCAGGTGCGCGACCTGGCCGGAGACGGGCCGGTCCAGGGCGCCGATCTCAGCGCCCGCCGGATCGAGCCAGACCGCGGCGTTGCCGAGCGCGTGGACTTCCAGGCTTTTCCCGTCCTGGTCCTGGAAAGCGAGCCTCTGGCTGCCATCGTCTGCCAGCTGCCAGCCGAGCTGCAGGTCGGGGCGCCTGCCTGACCAGCTGAGGACCGCGTCAGCGGCGTTGGTGAACAGGAACCGCCCTGTCTCGCAGAGCTCCTGCAGCACGCCGAGAACCTGCTCGCCGCGCGGCTTCAGGACGTCCGGCAGGCCCGGGGCATAAGGCTGCTCGCACAGGCCCGCGCGCATGAGCGCGCCCAGCAGGTGGAGGTCTGCCGGCCGGATGAATTTCGGCGCCTCCTGAAGGCGCAGGGCCTGGATCACATCATAGCGGCGCATCGTTCTGTTGAGCCCGGTGCCCGCCGCACTGACCTGTCCCTTGAAGAAAGCAATCCTGAAATTCAGGCCCGTCGTCTCCGCCACATAAAGAAGCCGGTCCCTGACACTTGCCGGATAATGCTCAGGTCGCTCGGTCACCGGGGCTGCCCCGGTGTCCAGTTTTCGGACGCGTTGCAGCCAGTCGTGAACCGCAAAGGGCAATCCGGGAGCTGCAGGCGCCTGCTCTGAAAGGACGACCAGCGCTGCAAACACATGCTTGCAGTTGAAACCAACCGGGCAGGTGCAAAGCCCCTCGACGGTGCGCACGGCGCCCTCACCGGTCAGCGTGATCTCGAGGTCGTAGACCACGCCCTGTCCGTTCGACACGCGCGCGCGCGCAAACCTGCCCTCCAGCGGCCCCGCAGACAGGACGAGCCCGCGTGCAGCGTAGTCGCGCCCGCGCGTCTGGGAGGCCTGATCGAAGCTGCCTTCAAGGCGCACTCTCATCCATCACCCTCCATCCCTTTGCGCCCCGACGCGTGTATCCGGATGCCCGCGCTGCAAACCCGCCCGTGCCGCGCGGCGGTCCTGCCGGATGCCGCGCGAGGCCCAGACTGAATTGGCCGGTGATCTGAGGCAAGCCCCGGGTCTCTTGTTTCCGGCAGGCCCCGCGATCACGGGGCTGGCTGATGTCGGGGCCCATACCGGGCGTGCCGGCGTCCTCTGCCTCGCAACCAGCGCCTCCTCGCCGGCATCGCGGGCACCTGGTATAATGAGAAACCACGCTCAGGATGCGGCTCAGGCGCTGCGCCACGAGGCTCTCAGGCGGAGCGGAAATGCGCTCCTGACAAGACCGTACCGGTGGCGCGCCTGGCGCCGGGCGGCCCGCGCCTGTCTTTTCTTCCGTGACGGCAAGGTGCAGTCCCGCTCTGCGCGGCCCGGGGAGAATGTGAATGAGCGCTGATCCCCCTGTACGGGTCTGGTTTGTCGGGGGCTGCCCGCCCTGCCGGCGCGATCGCGTTCGTGGATGTGTCAGAGGCAGGAGCCGGCTGCCCGGTCGAGCGGGCAGAACTGCTCCGCCGGTTCCATGCCCAGGAAGCCGGCCGCCCTGTCGTCTCGGGCGCCGCAGCCTTTGCCGCCGTGTGGCGCGCCGTCCCGCTGCTGCGCCCCTTCGGCCTGATGGCGCAGTGCCCCCGGACCTCAGCCTGCTGGAGGCAGCCTGCACAGCCTTCCTGCGCGTGCGGCCCGCCCTGCAGGCCCGGGCCCGCTGAGCGCAGCGCACGCCAGGCCCCGGCCGGCCGGGAGAGGGCCCTGCGCAGGAACAAGGAGTTCGCCGCCGCGGCCGTATCAGCGCGCCGCCCCGGGCGCCGTCCAGTCCCTCGGCGGCAGGCCGAAGGTCAGCTCCAGGAACATCGGCGCAATTGTCCAGAGACGCGTCGTCCGCGTGCTTGAGAGCACAACAATACCCGTATCCAGTTCCGGCACGAACATGATCTGCGCGCCGTAGCCGTCAACCGACCCGCCATGCGCAACCACCTTATGGCCGGCATAATCATACACGCGCCATCCGAGGCCATAGTGCGATGCGCGCAGTGCCGGCGCCGCGCCGCGCATCCGCCGGGTCTCTCCCGGCGTGCCCACCTGCGGGGCATGGACCAGGCCCAGCGCGTCCGGCGCCAGCACATCCGGCCTGTGCCTGAGCTGCGCCTTCAGCCATTGCGCCATGTCGAGGATGGACGCGTTGACGCCGCCCGAAGCGGGGACCGCGTAGTAGGGCGCCCTGACCTCAAGCACGGTCCAGGGATGCGGCGGCAGCGACGCATCCGACTGGTGCCGGCGGGTGTGCGGCCGGGCCCAGTTATTCGTCCGCTTAAGCCCCTCGAGGCCGAACGAAGCCGTATGCATGTTCAGCGGACGAAACAGGCGCTGCTCGACAAGGCCGGTATAGGACATCCCGTAGGCGTCCGAGAGCGCGCGGCCGGCCAGGTCAAAGGTTATGTTCTGGTAGGCGTAACAACCCGCCACCGGGCAGATGGATTTAACCTTCCGCAACATCGGGAGTATTTCCGCGGGCGCGGCGCCGCCTTCCAGCAGGTTGTCATACGCATTCGGCGGCAGGCCCGTCCTGTGGCTCAGGATGTGCGCCAGCGTGAGGGACTTTTCCCCGCCTCCGGCGAGCGCCAGCTCCGGCGCAATCCCCGTTGCCGGGGCGTCCAGCGACAACCTTCCTTCGGCGACCGCGATGGCCACCATGCTCGAGGCAAACCCCTTGGACAGGGACGCGATCCGGAATACCGTATCCTGCGTCACTGCCTCGCCCCCGCCGATCTGCGTTTCGCCATAGGTGCGGATGAACGTGACCTCGCCCTTGCGCACGACAGCCACCGCAAGGCCGACGAAATCCCCGGTCTGCACCGCCTGCTGCAGGCCGGCCTCCAGCCGCAGTTCCTGGACGGAGGCAACGACTTCCGGCGAGGCCAGCTGCGCAAGGCGGGCCGGGCTCGCCTGCGCCGCCGGCAGACAGGTCGCCATCAGGGCCGCCAGCGTACCGGCAAGCGATTTAAGCATTTTTGTGACCCGCCTGCGGTTGCCGACCAGAACCCCTATCAGAACCGGTAGCGCGCATCCTGTCCAGCCGGTCCCCGCAAAAGGGGCGGCGCGCCGCCTGCCTTTCAGGCGTGCGCCCGCGCGTCCGCCTTGCGCCCGGCCATCACACCCGCAATGATCTCGAAGGAGCGTCGGCGCTTGTCCTGATCGTAGGTATCCGAGACGATCATCAGCTCGTCCG
>ERZ888423.1570-NODE-1570-length-19348-cov-10.763127_pt1 | contig 19348 bp, 16 predicted proteins | sample MGYA00520523_ERZ888423 | MGnify/ENA primary metagenome ERZ888423 (study PRJEB32303, sample SAMEA104408611) | aquatic metagenome | biome: Brackish water; feature: Pelagic; material: water | place: Baltic Sea | collected 2014-06-08T10:24:00 | depth 30,27 m ...
CCTCGCCGAGCTTTGCCTGTGCCCTGTCGGCTTCAAAACTCCAACCCCACTCATCACTCACACCTTCTGCACTGCCATAAAACAAATATGCTTTTCCTTCAAAGTTCTGGGGATTGCTGTACTGATGAGAACCTACCAGTAAGTCATCATAACCATCTCCGTTGACATCTCCTTCAATAGAAATACATTTTCCCATCGAGGCATTCACGGTCTCTCCATAAATCACTTTGTCTGGCTCGAGGGGAAGGCCTTCCGGACCACCGTAAAAAATCAAGATAGCTCCCTGTCTTGTAACTGTATTGGTTCTGTCGGGAGCACCAACCACAACATCTGAGTAACCATCACCATTTAAGTCGCCATTACCGGCTATCCAGAAACCGAGGTTAGCTGTCAGTGATCCACCTTCTATCTTCCAGTCGTAGGTTGTGGAGACGGGGTCAATGGTAACGGGGAATGCTGCTTGTGCGACATTTACTGAAAGTGCCAGCTGATTGGCTTCCACCCATTCCATCGTGCCGGAGAGCAGGGTGCCCTCCTTGTCCCATACCTTCAAATCGGTGTAGGTAAATACTTTCTTATTGCCTTTGCTCAGCACCAGTGCATTATCTACAATTTGCTTATCAAGGTCGCTAGTGATAGTTTGTACGTAATCTACTGTCGGGCCATCTTTCTTTTCCCGATAGATGATATTCTGCCTGAGTCCGGCGGCAGTGCTGAGGTATTGCAAGTCGTAATGTTCGAATTGAAATCTTAATTCGTAGTCAGACACCTGTTGAACACCCATGAAATGGTCGGGTTCTACCGATGTAAAATCCACTTCCCAATCCTCTCCTGCAACATTAAATCCGTCTTTGTTCACCCGGTATGCTAAAGAACCATCCCTGGAAGCCAGCGTATAAGTTCCATCGCTTTCTGTCCGAAATGTGTTGCCTGTAGGTTGCAATTGCTGTTCTATGACCTGAAGCCAGTCGGCCGGAACATTTGCCCGGTCCATTGCTCTTTTTCTGGCCCATGACGTAGCGGACCATTCGGGATTGAAGCCTGCATCATTATTACTGCTGCGAGGCGACTGAGTATGCAGTAACAAAACAGATGCTGTGACCAACGCGATCAGCATCTGTCCCCACTTTTTTCCTGAAATGGAAGTTATGTGCATAAAAGTTCTTTTAAGACAATCCGGCAAAAAGCCACTTACCTCAAAATTAAAGAATAGTTATTAATACAAGTGGGTATAAGCGTTTATTTAAACTCCATCCACATTAACTTGTTCACCACCGCCAGCTCAGCCCTCCAGCAAAGTGCACACCTGCCTGCGGATAGTAGCCGTTTAGTTCCTGTTCCATGCCTTCATAGACAAACCGATAGACCCATCCATTGGCCTCATACTGGTGATTGAGCAAGTTATTCACTCTGGCAAAAAGTGTCAACTCGCCCAAAACCGGTTGTTTCCATGTGGCATTGAGTTGCAGGTCGGTAGTATAAAACGGATCCAGGCTGCGGTCGATATTAGTGGTATTATCGAGGTATTGTCTGCTTACATATTTGACACTCCAGTCGAGGGTGGTTTTGAAACCTGTTATCCCTTGTTGCTGCTGTCTGTCTGAAAGTACCACCCACATTCTTGAAAAGCCAACTACGGAAGGTGAAAAGGCCAGCGTTGACTGATCATAATTTTCTTCCACCTGTCCGCCGTTATCCCAGTCATCGAGGAACTCTGTAAAGTTGATAATCTGATTCCTGCTTAATGCCAGGTTTCCTTCCCAGCGAATACGCGGTGCAATCCATTTACTCCAGGCGCCTTCGAAACCTGCACGGTAGGAACGATCGACATTGATGCGTGTATAGGCGCCAACATCATTCACACGACCTGTGAGTATGAGCTGATCCTGGTAATACATGACATATAGGTTACCAGTCAATTCCCAGCCGTTGATGCGCACTCTTTGTCCTGCTTCCAGGTTGTAGAGCCGCTCGGGGTTGGGTCTGGAGGAAGGCGTTGAGTTGACGAAATCGTCCCGGTTGGGCTCTTTGGAGGCGACAGACACTGAGAGATAGCTGGTACTCTCTGGTTTCCATTGGTATTGAAGACCTGCCTTCGGATTAAGAAAAATGTAATTCACGGTCTGGTCAACAGTGTTACCTAATTCCGTTGGGCCTTCAAAAGTATACTGCACCGTCCTCGCCTGAATATCTGCCCACAGCAGCATTTGTTTACCCAGTTTATGATGCAGTTGCACGAAGGCATTGGCATCGTACTTATGGGCGGTATTCTCATAATACTGCCAGTCATATCCATCAGGTCCAGCCCATTCACTCCAGATGACATCTCCGAAATGCAGTCCTTCGTAGTAGAAGACACCACCCCCGGCTGTCCATTCTGTTTTTTCACCGGCTACGCCATTGTAGCGCAGGTTCATGCCTGCAAAATGGTTGTCCAGCCATCTTTGCGTTATCAGGTCTCCGAATTCAATGAGCGAGTCGCCCCAGGTAATGGGCGCGGAAGCATAGTCCGGCAAATACTGATCTTCTTCCAGCTGTTCGAAGTAGCCCATTCCCCGTGTGTAGTTCATGGAGATATTGAGCGAGTTGTTATCGTTGAATCTAAATGTATTATGCCATTGCACATGTGTCTGAGCATAATTGTCTGTCTGGTTTTCGTAGGTGTAAGGGTTGAAAGTCCTGTTGGTTTCGAGAGAGTCTTTCGGAACGCCACCCCAGGACTGATAGGTTTTTTCCTTACCGGAAATGACGTTTACAATGGAGGTATAGTTTTTACTATCCCATCCGGCAGTGATAAAGTAGCTGGATAAATCTGCGAAAGACCGGTCAATAAATCCGTCGCTTTTCAATCGGGACAGTCGGCCTTCCAGGAACCAGTGGTCGTTGATTCTTCCTGTTCCGAATCCGGTGCTGATGCGGGTGAGATTAAATGAGCCAGCGTTGGCATTTACAAAACCGAAAGGCGTTTCCGACAAGTCGTTCGTATACAGGTTGATGGATGCGCCTGTGGCAGTAACTCCGTTGGCGGAGGTACCAATACCACGTTGAATTTGGACATCATCAGTTGATGCTGCTATATCGGGTAGGTTGACCCAGAATGTCTGATGCGATTCAGCATCATTGTACGGAATCCCGTTAATGGCGACGTTGACGCGTGTGGCGTCGTTCCCCCTGATGCGAATGCCGGTATAGCCAATGCCGTTTCCTGCGTCGGAGGTGGTAACTGCCGAAGGCGTGCTGTTCAGCAGGAAGGGCATGTCCTGTCCGTAGTTGATGGCGTTCAGGTCAGCCCCTTTAATGTTCGTATAAGTTACGGGTACATTGGAATCGGCAGTGCTGCCGAAGATGGTGACTTCCTGAAACAGGTTGTTCTTGTAATCGAGCTGCACCTCCAGCGCATTCATTTCACAAACCCGGACCTGCTGTGTCCGGTATTCATAGACAAGGTGGCTAATGGTGACGGCATAGTTACCGCATGGAAGGGAGAATTCCGCCCGTCCTTCTTCATCACTTACGGCTGCAAGTCCGGCAGCCGGAATCTGGATGAATGCCCTGTCTACAGGCTTCCCCGCAGGATCATTTAGTATAACAGTAAAAGCTTGTTGTTGTGCAAAAGCATTTGAGGTACAAATGAACAATGCAATAAAGAAGATGTGTTTCATCCGGCAAAGGTTTTTTATGACCTCCTTAACAAATGGGATCTTTGCCAGGAAAAATGATTGGTTCCTCTATTCCTTCCCGGCATTATCCGGGCAGGTTCGATGGGTATAATCTCAGAAGCGGAATAAACCGCAACACCCCATGAGATGGCGTAAAGGTAATGATAGAATTATAAATCAAGCGTTCTTTTCCAATTGCGTGAGCACCTGGTCTATCTCTTGTTTTCTATCGCCCTCAATTACAATAAATTGCAGATGAGATGCGCTACACTTTTTATAATACTGTTCGAACAGGTAGTTTCTTCGGTAGCGGTCTTCCCGCAACGGATCTGGTTCCCACGGTATATCCGGACGGCACAGCAGTGTGATGGCGCCCTTACTTTGTTCCTGCCATTTTTGCGTAAGTCCGGCATCGATTATGTCGAATTTATCTTGCAACCAGATAAGGAGATTGAGGTAGCCGGTATCGCAGATAATCATCGGATGGCTGAGCACAGTTTGGGACACTTCAGCTTCGTACAATGCTGCAATGTGGTAGATATCTTGGGCGCTGTATTGCGGACCGTTTGCTTCCAGGTATTCGCGGGCCATCTCCGGTACCAGCGGTATCTGCAGCTTTGCCCGGAGGTTTGCAGCCAGGGTAGTCTTTCCCGATGATTCAGGACCTTCGATGATAATCTTTTCAATCATAAGCAACCTGCTCGGAGAGCTTTCTGTACCAAACAGCAAATCCCCAGATAGCGAGCACGAGAAATACAACGTATTGGATGGAGGTTACAGGAAGTTCCTTGTACAGGTAAAGCGGAATACTCACGGCATTACCCAGTATCCAGAAGATCCAGTGCTCTATCTTTTTCTTTGCCATGGCGTACATGGCCGTGACAAACATACTGGTGGTGAAAGCATCCACCCAGGCCACATCAGAATTGGTGTATTCGGAAAGTATATAACCGAGCAAGACATAAACGAGGCCCGTGAATATCAAATACCGCACATTTTCCGCCAGGGTATTGGTGGTGATATGTGCTTTTTCCTCGTTGCTCTCAGCAGCTACAGGACTGTCTAAAGCCTGGTTTGGTGTGGCGTCGAAGGAGTGTTGCACCTTTCCTCCATGGAGCCAGAAATACCAACCGTAAATACTCATCACCAGATAGTAGAAGTTGATGAAGGCATCTGCATACAGCTGTACATTCAGACAAATAATGACGTACAATGTTACGCTGACAATCCCCGTGGGATAAACAAGGATGTTGTTGGAGCGGGCAAACCATACACTGATGACTCCCATTACCGCGGCAATAATTTCTACCGCCGGAAGCTCAGCTATCTGTTGCCATAATGACATTTCCATTGGTACAAAGATGCTCCACCTTCCGGTTTAGCTGCCAAACACTTTTTGAAGGATATCGGTCACCTGATGAGATGCTTCATTGCGGATGCGTACTTCCTCCTCTCCCACCAGAATGAATAGACCATTCAATCCTTTGTTGGTTGTATAATCGGCGAGGTCGGCGCTCACCGGATCGGTGAATGGTATACTGTTGTAGACATCAATGATGTTTTCCCATGCCACCTGAGCTCCAACGGCTGAGAGTGAATTTTCAATATCCGGCTTAAAGGCACTGTACAAGCTGGAAAATGTCTGGTTGCGCAGGTAGTTGGTGGCAGCTGTATCTACACCATTCAGGATATTAAAGGCATCTGTAAAAGTGATGGAAAGAATGGCATCCTTAAAGATGGGTGTTGCCTTTTCAGCGGCATCTTCTGCAGCTCTGTTCAATTGCTTGATAAATTCATCTACCAGCAGGGAACCTCCCGGGACCGATTCGACTACCGTTTTAACGATACTGGCTTCTTCGGGAAAAGGGATTTTTATCTTAGGATTCAGGAAATAGCCGTCGAGTGCATTGCCCTTGAAGACGGCGGTATCTGTTCCGACATTGAGCGCCTCTTTCAAACCTGCTACCACTTCTTCTTCTGTGAGTGCTGAGGTTAAGTCTCCCAACGTGAATTCGTCGCAAGACGAAGCAAGTAAACTGAAAGTTATCAATAGTCCGAGCGCACGAATTTTCATATTTAAGCGTTTATCTTTTGTACTAACAATATTATGCCAAAGTTATAAAAGCAATGAAAATCATCGGAAAGTACCAAAATATGTCTCTCTTTTGCCATGCTTTGACATGTAATTTTACAGAATGAAATTCAATACAACCACCAGGATATATGCAGCACTATCTGTTGCATTAACTTTCATAGGTCTCCATTCATGTGTCCATAGTCCATTGACCGGAATTATAGACCCTATTGACACCCTTGTTATAGTGGACACTGATACGATTGTGTTACCTCCATTGGTTACCTGTTCGGAAGATACCGCTTATTTCACCAATGACGTCCTGCCCATTTTGGTCAGCAGTTGCGCCATAACCGGATGTCACGATGCGGAAACCCATGAAGAGGGTATCGTATTAAGCACATGGAACAGTATAATGGCTTCGGATGTGGTGAAACCGGGCGATCCTGGTGACAGCGAGCTATTTGAAAAATTATTTGACTCTGACCCCGAGGAGCGGATGCCACCGGCACCTTATGCGCCATTGACTGCCCAGGAGATTGCCATTCTCAATACCTGGGTGCTACAGGGAGCGCTGAACAACTCCTGTGATGACTGCGATACATCAGATGTTACCTATTCGGGAATTGTTAGTACCCTAATAAGTGCTTATTGTACCGGTTGTCATGGCGACGTTTCTCCTTCTGCCAGTTTATCTTTGACCAGTTACGAAAATGTAGCATTCAGCGCGAATAATGGCTCGCTAATGTCTTCCCTTTTCGCCACAGATGGTTATTCATTGATGCCCTACGGTAGCAGCCCGTTACCTGACTGTAGGATAGAACAGATTCAACTTTGGGTAGATGCGGGAGCGCCCAATAATTAATTGTATGAAAAGTAAATCCGTTTTTTTAGGATTGGTTGTTCCTGTGTTTGCGCTCCTCGGTGCTTGTACGCATACACCACTGAACTTTGGCGAACTGCAACTTTCGGAAGATTGCAGTCCCGACACCGCTTATTTTGTCAACAATGCTTTTCCCATCATTAACAGCTCCTGCGCCAAAAGCGGCTGTCATGACGCCATCAGCAGTGAAGAGGATGTGGATTTATCCTCCTGGAATGCCATTATGAACAGCGATGTAGTGAAACCGGGCAATCCCGATGGAAGTAAATTATACGAGGTACTTTTCAAGTCTGGGGAAGACCGGATGCCACCACCACCTGAGTTGGCATTAAGCGACGGACAGAAAGCCGTCATTCGCTTATGGATTGAACAAGGAGCATTGAACAATGAATGTATCGGGGCATGTGATACCAGTGTTGTAACATACTCCGGTAGTATTGTACCTTTAATGTCGAATAACTGTATTGGATGTCATTCAGGCGCTTCCCCCTCCGGTGGAATCAGCTTAACTTCCTACAGTGATGTGGCAGTTGTTGCAGGTAATGGAAAGTTATACGGAACGGTAGCAGGACTGAGTGGCTACAGTTCCATGCCTCCGGGTGTTAGCCTCAACGATTGCCTTGTGGAAACGATTAGATTATGGGTTGAAAATGGATATCCTAATGACTAAGAAATATTTGCTGGTTCTGATGATGTCAAGTCTGGCATTACTGACCACTTTTTCATCATGCTATTACGATAATGCTGAAGACCTGCTGGGCTCAACAGTATGTGATACTACTTCGGTGAGCTACGCCAATGATATCGTTCCGATTATTTCAGGCTCCTGTTTTGTATGCCATGGAAGCGGAAGCTACACCTCTGCCGGTGCCGGAATACTGCTGGAAGGTTATGATGCTATGAGCGCCAGCGCTTTGTCAGGTGCTTTGGCCGGTGTCATTGATCACGCCCCCGGATATTCAGCCATGCCTAAATCCTCACCCCAATTACCTGCCTGCGACAGGGCCCTGGTGCGCAACTGGGCTGCTCAAGGTGCTTTAAATAACTGATATGAAAAAACTTATTTTGGCGCTCCTGGTGCTTCCATTGTTTACTGCAAAAGCCCAGCAAATAGAATACGCCATTTTTAGCGATACGAGAATAATCAGTTCTCAATCGGTAGAATCCAATTTTAAAGGCGAGGGAACTTTTATCATCTCCCACCGCTTTGGAGACATCTATCAAAACGGACCGGAAAGTATTTTATATAATTTCTTCGGATTCGATGGTGGCGCTAACATGCGTATCGGACTCGATTATGGTATTAATGACTGGATAATGGTGGGCGGTGGCCGCAGTGGATTCAATAAAACCTATGATGCATTTTTCAAGATGAAGATGCTAAGTCAGCAAACCGGTGACCGGAACATTCCGGTTTCAGTTTCTTTTTATACCGACGCTTCCTTTATTTCCGATACTACCAACGCCTTGCTGGATAGTTTCTTTGTCGACAGGTTCAGTTACAGCTACCAATTGCTCATAGCGCGCAAATTCAGCGATATTTTCTCTATGCAATTGATGCCTACGCTGATTCACCGCAATCTCGTTGCTACCCGCGAAGAGAAAAATGATGTATTTGCAATGGGTGTGGCGGCAAAAGTGAATGTCACTCCTACCCTTGCACTTTCAGGCGAATATTTTTATACCTTGCCCAATCAATTACCTGCCGGCTACAATAATTACATGGCCTTCGGTATTGATATAGAAACCAAGGGACACGTGTTTCAAATTCAGCTGACCAATTCTCCTTTCCTTATTCCGGAGTACTACATCGGCGCTACCCAGGGCAGTATCATTGATGAAGCCGCCAACGGGGACTTTGACCTGAACCTGAGGCTCGGTTTCAACATCACCCGCGACTTCCAGTTAGGCGGCAGGGTTTACTAGACCTCAGATACCAGAACTGATAAGGAAGGTTGCTGCGAAAGCGACAATGGCATAGAGTTCAGGGAATACAGCCAGTACCATGGTTTTTCCAAACACATCGTGACCGGAGGCTATTCCTTCAATGCCATGAGCTGTTACCTGTCCTTGCTGGATGGCTGAAATCAATCCTACCAATCCGAGTGCAAGACCGGCAGCCAACACAGATGCTCCCTGAAAAATGGTCATTTCTGTGAGCCCGGAAATCTTTCCGCTAACGATAAAGAATCCCGCAAAACCGTATAGTCCCTGAGAACCGGGTAAGGCACTCAACAACATATAGTTTCCAAAGCCCTCCGGCTTCTTCTTGAGGGCGCCGATGGTGGCTTTTCCTCCTGTTGACACACCGATGGCACTTCCCACTCCGGAGAGTGCAATCATAAGTCCTAGGCCGATATAGGCCAGTGTTACTGCTGTTATCATATATTCGATTTATGTATTTTTTTTCCAAATGGTTGATAGGGACTTCCCCCACCGATAAAGCCTGCATTTTTATAAAACTCTACAAAGGTCAGTCGTATGGAGTGTACAAAAGCACTCAGTGTAGAAATAGCAAAATTGAGCCCATGACCGAAAAGTAATATTATAACAAAGAACAGATAGCCGATTACATTTCCACCCTCTATGGTGCTGAAAGCAATATTATTCACTACCAGTCCGAGTATGCCGGAAGATAAACCCAATGCGAAGAGACGCACATAGGATAAGACATCTCCAAACAGACCGGTTATGCCGTACAAATCCCAGAGTCCTAATCCTACCCTGGTGAAAATCCCTTTGGAAGGATCGCTGAAGAATAAAATAAGGATCAACCCTGCCAGTAGTAAAACGTAGCCGGTGGTGATGCTCCAGCCTGTGAGGTACAACCCTCCTCCCACAATGCCGAATATCCAGCCCAGGCCAGAAAGTCCATACAACCAGCCATACATGCGGCTTCGGTTGACTACGCGCAAGGCCATGCCGAATAAAATCTGGAACAGCCCGATCATGAGCGACAGATTAAACAGTTGGTCTGTATTGAGGAAATGAATCTTCAGGCTTTCGAGCCATGGAATTTCTACTTTACTCAGGTCTGCACCAAAAACGGTTCCTGTCAGCAGACCGAAAATTACTGCGGAGCTTCCGAGGAACTGACCCAGTATCAATAACTTGCTGAGGTCCGGGAACTTTCGGGATACTCTCAGGGCGGTAAGTCCCAGCAATATCAATAATCCGTAACCTACATCTCCCAGACACATCCCGAAAAACAGGGTAAAGAAGGGCGCGAAAAAAGGTGTAAGATCCATCTCGCTGTAGGAAGGCAGAGAGAACAGCTCACCAATGGGATGGAATAAATGTGAGAATTTATTATTCTTTAAAAGAATGGGTACTTCATCCTTATCAGTGGGTGTTTCTTCCAGCCATACTACATCGCTTTCAGCCAGATACCGGCGAAGGTTTTCCGCTTTGTCCTTGGGCACCCATACCTGGAGCATCCGCAAGGCATTGCCGGCTGTTTTTTTGGTCTGATGAAGGGCTGATTCCCATTCCAGCTGACTCTCCAGCACTGCATTCCGATGCTTAAGCATAGGAATCTTAGCTGCCAGTTCGTCGAGTCTTTCTTCGAGTCTTTGCTTTTGAGCACTGTTCTCTATCTGGATTTGCCGCAGTTGTTCCAGAGAATTGGAGGGCAATGGCATATGCGTAGCGCCGGGTAAGGAAGTGATTTCGGAATCGCTAAAGAGGGCAAAATAAATGGTATCGCCTAACCGGTTCAGTTGTTCCAGGATGTTGTTCTCTGACCAATCCGGATTGAATGCGCTTGCCGGACAACTGAAGAGCGTCATATAGGTACCATGCTCCTGCAATTGAAGGATGCGTTGTGCCGGAATCTCCCCCCAGGGTTCCAGCTCCTGCAAAGAGCGCAGCAAATCTCTTTTATTATGCTCCAGCTCCGATAACTGATCGTTAATTTGCTGATAGTCGAAATAAATATCATCTACGGACCGGATGTCTTCTGCATCAAGTGGTTTGGCTGTTCTTTGCTCCAGTGCGGGAAGGATGCGTTTCAGCAGACTCAGCTCATGCATGATGTCTGTCGCCTTTTCGTTCAGTGCTGCATCTACAGTCGCGATATGGGCCACTTGTAGCTCCCGTAGCCTTTGCAAAAAGCCGTCTATATCTTTATGATATACTAAAAACCGGAATTTTAACATCGGTACAATCATGCTTCCTGCCGCTGTTGTTTGTTTTTTACTATTTTCTGGGTGGCTTTTTCCAGATTCTCCTGATCCTCCAGAAAGCGCTTTATTTTTCTAATCGATTCCTCGTATTCGGGTATCTGTACTTTTTCGTAGAGGTTCAATTTTTGAGTAGTTCGCTTGCGCTCTTTTTCCAGCACAGCCACCTCTGCTTCTTTTAATTGAAGGCTTACTTTATGGGCAACGAGTTCCTTCAGTGTATCAATTCCCTTGAGCCACCACATGGGATGCACCGGCAAGTAGAAACCTTCCAGATGAAAATCTATGTAGTCCAGCACTTCAAACTTTACCCCCGCAAAAGATGCTTTCTTCTTGTGAATAGCATTGATGCTGATGATGCCATGCGGAAACTCCTTCCATAGCTTGCCAAAAGTTTTACTATTGGATACTTCCTTTTCGTAATCAGATTTCATTTTATTTAATGCATTGCGTTGTTTTTTAACTTCCATACGCAATGCACTCTCCTTCGAACGGATGGTAGGCAATGCCGCATACCTTATTTTAAGGGCCTTATCGAATTGCTGCAGCGCAATTTTATTATATAACAGTTGAACAGCCATTAATCTTTCCAGTATTTTTCTACCATAGCCTGCTTGATACCTGTCTCTTCCGGCTGGAAGAATTTGCCGACGAGTTCCCAGGCCTTATCCAGCATTTCCTCCATATCCATTTGCACGTCTATAGCCAACAGACTTTCGGTATAGCTTTTGGCAAATGCCAAGGTGCGATTGTTGTATTCAGTGAGTTCGAAACCATTCTCCTTCTTAATCTTCGCCTCACTCGCATCAGCAAACAGGCGTATACAGGCATTCATTATTTGCGGATGGTCTTCGCGGGTTTTCTTGCCAATTACCAGTTGCTTCAACCTCGAAAGACTCCTGAATGGGTCGATGATTACTTTTCCTGTTTCGCTATCCTTGCGGAGGAATAATTGTCCTTCTGTAATATAGCCCGTATTATCGGGAATGGCATGTGTGATATCACCTTGGTTCAACGTAGTCACAGCAATAATGGTGATGGAGCCGTTTCCTTCGAATTGTACGGCTTTTTCGTAAATCCGCGCAAGGTCAGAATAAAGTGAACCCGGCATGCTGTCTTTGGAAGGTATCTGATCCATCCGGTTGCTCACAATACTCAGTGCATCAGCGTACAAGGTCATATCTGTAAGCAACACCAGGACCTGTTCCTGCTTTTCGACAGCAAAATATTCGGCAGTGGTTAGGACCATATCAGGAATCAGTAGTCGCTCTACCGGTGGGTCCTGTGTGGTATTGATAAAAGCGATGATTTTATCCAGCACGCCGGCATTTCTGAAAGTGTCCTTGAAGTAGATGAGGTCATCATTGGAAATCCCCATACCGCCCAGAATAATCTTATCGGCTTTTGCCCTCAATGCCACTGTTGCCATGACCTCATTATAGGGTTGATCCGGATCGGCAAAGAAGGGAATCTTTTGTCCTCCTACCAGCGTGTTGTTCAAATCTATGCCTGCAATACCCGTGAAAATGGGTGTATTGGGTTGTTTCCTGCGCACCGGATTTACGGAGGGGCCGCCAATTTCAGTTAGCGGTCCTTCTACCGCAGGTCGTTCATCAATGGGCTGTCCGTAAGCATTCAGGAATCGTCCTTTCAGCTTATCGCTAAGTGCCAGAGACGGTGCCGTGCCCAGAAATTCAACCCGGGCATTATTGGCGATACCTTCCGTACCTGAAAACACCTGCAGGGTGACCATGGAACCACGGATTTTCACCACCTGCGCCAGGCGACCTTCCACCAGTGCCAGTTCTTCATTCCCGGCATTGTCAGCTCTCAGTGCAACTGTAGCTTTAGTTATATTTTCAATTTCTGTATAGAATATATTGAAAGGCTGCTTCTTCATCCGGTTATATATTAGATACTTCTACATTTAATTCCGATAATTCTTTCGCTTCTTCCAGCAACTTCTCATAGGCATCACTGCCCACTTCGGCATAGTTGAGTTGTTTCAGCGTATTGATGAGTTTCCTGAAAAAAGGGCGCACTTCTGAAAAATGATTGAAAGTATAGTTGCGCCTTGATATGTCCAGTAGAAATGATGACATGAATGCTTGTCGGTGAATGGGGGTGAACATATCTACATCATCGAAGGCGTCCTGTTGCAGTAGAATGAAATCCAGCATTTCTGATTTCCAGAATTCTACGTGAAAGTCAATGCTTACACCATCATCTCCCAGGATGTTGATCTGATCTGCTGCTTCTTTTCCCCGCAGCATGACATTTTTAATTTCAAGAGCATTGCTGATCCAATCTTTGCCTACCGAGCTGCTGGCATACGACTGAAACTCGGGATACTCCAGGTACTTGGAATAGCTGTCGATAGGATCTACTGCAGGATAGCGTTTGCTGTCCGCCCGCCGTTGTTCCAGCGCGTAGAAACACCTGGCTGCCTTTTTGGTCGCTTCCGTCACCGGTTCTTTGAGGTTACCTCCCGCTGGTGATACGGTACCGATGAAAGTGATGGATCCCTGTTCATCGTTGTTGAGTGTTACATACCCTGCACGGGCATAAAAGGAAGAAATCACAGCGGTTAAGTCCATAGGAAAGGCATCCGGTCCCGGTAACTCTTCCAGTCGATTCGACATTTCCCGCAGTGCCTGTGCCCATCTGGAGGTGGAGTCGACCAGCAGGAGTACACGCAGACCCATGCTGCGATAGTATTCGCCAATGGTCATGGCTGTGTATACGCTAGCCTCGCGCGCAGCCACGGGCATGCTGGAGGTGTTCGCGATGATAATGGTGCGTTCAATCAGTTTTCTTCCGGTGGATGGATCGTCGAGCTCGGGGAATTCCGTGAAGATTTCCACGACCTCATTGGCCCTTTCACCGCAGGCAGCCACGATGACCACATCAGCTTTTGCCTGTTTGGCAATTGCTTGTTGCAGAACGGTCTTGCCACACCCGAACGGACCCGGAATAAACCCGGTGCCGCCTTCCAGCATTGGATGCAAGGTGTCTATAGTGCGGATACCTGTTTCGAGCAATTTAAAGGGGCGTAATTTCTGTTTATAGGCTTTCATAGCCAGCTTAGAGGGCCATTTATTGATCATAGTCAAAGGTTGCCTTTCACCATTTTCCAGTTCAATAGTCGCGATGGTATCCGTTACTTTATAAGTGCCCTGCGCTGCCATTTCCAGCAGCCTGGCGTGGCCCTTCAAATCGAAAGGTGCCATGATGCGATGCGGTAAACCGTTTTCCTCTACCACACCTAACCAGGCACCAGCAACCACTTCTTCGCCGGTCTTCATGAGTGGCTTGAAGTCCCAGTTTCGGTTCATATCCAGGGCATCAGAGCGCTGTCCTCTTTGCAGAAAGGTCCCTTCCAGCTCATCCAGGTCGCTTTGCAGACCATCGTATTTGCGCGACAACATGCCGGGACCAAGTGTAACTTCCAGCATACTACCGGTAAATGTCACCTTGTCGCCGATACGCACGCCGCGGGTAGAGTCATATATTTGAACGTAGATGGTATCACCTTCAATTTTAATTACCTCTCCCATCAGCCAGTCACCGGCAGTTTCCAAGAAGCAAATTTCGTTTTGCCTTACTGCACCCTCGGGTTCAATCATGACCAGGTTGGCGATAAGACCTTTCACTTTTCCTGTTGCGCTCATACGGGTATTATTTCATCTACTAAAATGTGCAAGTCCAGCTTTTCTTCTGATTTGATGCTGGCCCAGCGGGCTGCAATCTGCTGCTGGAAAGCATAGACCAGCAGTCGCTCTATGGTGAAGAGATGTTGAAAAAGTTGTTCATTCAGCCAATTCCAGAAAAGCATATCTGTTTGCCACTCTCTTTCTTCCCAGCTGGATTCCTTATTGATGTTTTCCATGTTCAAATGGATCCAGGCGCTCATGTTGTCTTCCAGCAGCTCGCTGGTTCCCAGGGCTTGAATGATCACTTCCCTGTCCAACAGATGGCTGGAAAGGTCGTCTCCGGTGCTTTCCCTGAAACCTTTTATCCTGTCATTATGGACGGCCACCTGCAGTTGTACGTAGGCCTGCAACAGCCGGTTGGGCGCTTGCAGGCATTGTTGTACCCATGCGATATGAAATCTTTGCTCTGTCTTATGGCGCTGTTGATCGGGTGAAAAGATGCTGTTGAAATCGGGCAATACACGGAGTGATGCTCCATTGGTTATGTAATCGCGGTATTGCTCATCGGTAAAGTTGCAAAACGGTGGTGCGGCTGCTTCCTTGTTGTCCATTAGCTGGAACAGGCGCTTATGATCCTGAGGTACATAGGCTAGCATCAGCAGGTACTTGTCGGAGTCACTTAAAAAATCGGAAAAAGCGTGTGTCAGGTTGCCGAGTTCCGAGACGGCCGGCTTATCCATGGTCAATTCCGGCAAGCCACTTACGATACCATAGAATGTAGCTTTCGGCTCAATCTTCATAGCTCAGCATTTTACTCCACTCTTCATTGAGATAGCGTTCCAGCAGACGGATAAAATCTTCGTTGGTAAATGAGATATAGAATTGATCTCCTTCCCTTTTAATAGCGAATCCTTTAGGAATGGTACCATCAGCCATCAGTTCCGGTTCTTTGGAAAGTACTTCCCGTATGCGCGACTGCAGTTCTGTCCGCATAGCTGTCTCCGCATCCTTAGGCAACCGGATGGTTAAGCCTTTGCCTTTATCATTCATGGCAAGATGCCTGACTATTTCCATGAGCAAGTCTACCTGTGTTTCTTTTTGGTCTAGTGCATGATTTACGGGTTGCACTACTGTCTGCAAGAGCAGTAGTTCCCGTATATTTTTTTTAAGTGCATCTATGGCATTGGAAGTCATCAAACGGATTTCACTTTCCGCTTTTTCTTTGCGTGCGGTACATTCTTTTTCCGCTTCAGCTATTTTTGTTTTGCTGGCGTTCTCGGCAGCTTCGACAATGCTCTCCGCTTTTTTTTGTGCTTCTTCCAGAATGGCGGCTTTTTCTGCTTCCGCCTTTTCTACCCCATCTTTAAAAATCTTATCCGTCAGGGTTTTAAGTTTATCTTCCATATGCTTAGAATGGCCGTTTTTTGAATGCACGTAATATAGCTCAAGATTAGCTGAAGCCAAAGAGAAATGGTATAAATTTTGTCCTTTCCCACAGAGATTTTTATCATCATTTCTCTTTCATCCTTAACTTGTTCCCGTTGGTCGGTTTTAATTTTATGATAGCTGACCACGGTATTCCTTTGTGGTACAAAATCAAAAGACATGTTCAACAAAGTACTTGCATTCGGAATGACTTACCTGATAACAGGACTGTTGATGGCGCAACAGCCCACACAGGTTATTCGGGGACAAATTGTAGATAAGCAAAGCCAGGCTTCGCTTCCGGGAGTAAACATTATCGTCGAAAATTCCGAGCCGATGATTGGAACAGCCACTGATATAGATGGCTATTTTACATTGGAGGCGGTTCCCGTAGGCAGGGTGACATTGACGGCGACGTATGTTGGCTATGAACCTGTATTTCTCAATAATGTCGAATTGACAAGTGGCAAGGAGCTGGTTTTACGGATAGAAATGACAGAACGCGTTACAGAATTCAAGGAGGTGGTCATTCGCGCTGCTCAGGACAAAACAGGGTCTTTGAATGAGATGGCAACCGTGAGTGCGCGGGAGTTTTCCATTGAAGAAAGCATGCGGTACGCAGGCGCGCGCAACGACGTAAGCCGCATGGCACAGAACTTCGCCGGCGTACGTGGTGGTAATGACGCGGTCAATGATATTGTAATCAGGGGTAATTCACCGGTTGGTTTGCTATGGCGACTGGAGGGTGTTGATATTCCTAATCCCAATCACTTTGGTGATTTTGGCTCTACAGGCGGTCCTGTAAGTATGCTCAACAATAACGTGCTGATGAACAGCGACTTTTTCACGGGAGCTTTTCCTGCTGACTACGGAAATGCCATCAGCGGTGTATTCGATTTGCGCATGCGCAATGGTAATTACAACCAGCATGAATTTATAGGGCAGATTGGATTCAATGGTTTCGAAGCGGGTGCAGAAGGTCCCATCAACAAGGAAAATAAATCTTCCTACCTGGTGAATTATCGCTATTCCACCCTGGGCGTGATGAGCGCTATGGGGATTAATTTTGGTACAGGAGCTGCTATCCCCTATTATCAGGATGTGACAATGAAGCTGAGCTTTCCGCAAACACCCATCGGTAATATTTCAGTTTTTGCTCTGGGAGGAATCAGCAGTATTGACTTGCTGGCCAGTGACGAAACAGACACGCTGGAGAACCTGTACAACAATCGACTGGATATCTATGATCGCAACAGAATGGGAGTCATCGGAATCAATCACACCTATTTGATTAATAATAAATCCTATACGCGCTTTACCCTTGCGGCATCGTCGCTCATCAGCCGGGATAAGGTGGATAGCCTTTCTGCAGAAAATGGCAACCCTGTCGATTTTTACAAGCAGGATTTTGTCCAGAACAAGGTGACAGCTAATTTTTTCTACAAGCTAAAACTCAATAGCAAAAATAACTTCCAGACAGGCGTGCGACTGGAACAGACTATTGCCAATTTATCCGATAGTATCATACAAAACCCAACGGATGCCTTTGCCTCTCTGACGGAGTTTGATGGCAGTACCTATTTATTGCAACCCTATATTTCCTGGCAGCATCGGTTTAATGAGAACATCACGCTCAACACAGGACTACACTGGCAATACCTGGGCCTGAACGGAAGTCAGGCACTGGAACCGCGCGCCGGAATGAAATACCAGTTAAGTGATAAAGATGCGCTGAGCTTCGGTTATGGCTTACATAGCCTTATGCCACCTGTTTCTGTATTCTTTACCACCACTGAAACAAGTCCCGGTGTATGGGAGCAATTGAATACTGAAATTGGATTTATAAAAGCACACCATTTTGTGTTAGGCTACGACAGGCTGCTGAATGAAAACCTTCGGATAAAGGCAGAAGTATATTATCAGTCTTTATTCGATGTACTTGTAGATGCTGATAGCTCCTCTTTTTCTACTGTCAATTACGGTTCGCTATTGTCAGGTTTCCCGGATCGCCTTCAAAACACAGGAACAGGCAGCAACTATGGTGTGGAGCTTACCTTTGAGCAGTTCCTAACCCATGGCTTTTACTTCCTGTTCACCACATCATTGTATCATTCCACCTACGTTGGCAGCGATGGTGTGGAGCGCATGACAGCCTTTGCAGGTGACTATGTGGTAAATGGATTGGTGGGTAAGGAATTCAGGCTGAACAGGAACAATCCCGACAGCAAGCCAAAGTATATCGTGGTAGATACACGGTTAACAGCTGCAGGTGGTCAGCGTTACACACCGATTGACATTACAGCATCTCTGGAGCAACAAAGAACTGTTTACGACTGGGATAATGCCTATTCCGCGCAATTTGATGATTACTTCAGGTGGGATGGCAGAATAGCTTTTAAGATGGAGGGTAGGTCTACTTCACAAGAATGGGCCGTTGATGTTCAAAACATAAGCAACAAGAAAAACCCTTTTAATCAGCAATTGAATCTGGAAACTGGTGAGGTGGAAACTACTTACCAATTGGGTATCTTTCCAGTTATGCAGTATAGGATAACCTTCTGATCATGAAGTTGATCTTTAAAACCTTTTATAACAATACAGTTTGGAAATGGATTATCGGGGTAAGTTTACTTCCCCCGGTATTCTTTTACTCCATTGCTTTCATCAATGGGAATATTACCTCCCTTACAGCAGATGAACTAAGGCAGATGCTGTTGTCATGGGGGGTATCTTTTCTTATTTCATTTTCGTTGTTTGTATACAACGGTTATGTATATACCAGCAGCTTCCGAAAATGGCCCAGTCCCGAGCAGCAGAGCAGGCATCTGTGGAAAGCAATCGTGATTTCACTCCTCGGTTCCAATGGCATATCTATGGTCATTATGTATTTTTTGACCCATTGGACCAAAGGCCCCTACAGCATTTTAGCGAATATTCTGTTGGTATCGGTTATCACCATTGTGGTGGGACTTTGGTTTCTGGGCAGGAACTACATCAGGTTGTGGAAGCAGAGTATCATTGACAGGGAGCAGCTGGAAAAGGAAAATATCAAAAACCAACTGCTGGGTCTACAACACCAACTGAGTCCGCATTTTCTGTTCAATAGTTTCAATGCCCTGCAATCGCTGGTGGATGCCGATGCACAAAAAGCGAAAACTTTTATTCAGGAACTTTCGAGGGTGTACAGGTATACGCTTGAGTCAGGGAAAGAGAATCTGGTTACCCTCGAGGATGAGCTCAACTTTATCAGGCGGTATATTTTTTTACAAAAGGTAAGATTTGGTGATAATCTGCAGGTTGCTGTTGACGTCGATGCATTGTACCTGAAAGACATGTTACCTCCCCTATCCCTACAGTTACTGGTAGAAAATGCTATCAAACACAACGAGGTTTCCAGTTCCTGTCCATTATCCATTTCTATACGGGCAGAAAAGGGCAAGCTACTGGTAACGAATAACTTGCAATTGCGATCA